>Ga0210003_1000423_pt1 | contig 38313 bp, 26 predicted proteins | sample LantaG_FD_182804 | JGI IMG/M metagenome (GOLD analysis project Ga0210003, IMG submission 182804) | Deep subsurface microbial communities from Baltic Sea to uncover new lineages of life (NeLLi) - Landsort_02402 metaG (SPAdes) (version 2) | ecosystem: Environmental > Aquatic > Marine > Oceanic >...
AATTGTCTCTGATTTGGAACGAATCGTGCTGGATGAGTTCGCCTTCCAATAAAGAGAAGAGTCTAAAGTTTTTCTTGGTTAAACTTAATCTCATCTGAGCTATTTCACCCGGAGAAGGATTCGAGGTCGAAGGTAACTCAGCACTAGGGAACGAAAGATTGTTCAAATCAATTGTAACCTGTCCTGCGGTCGCCTTATGATAAAACCTCACAGTCTTAGCACCAGTGATCCTATTCAATTTAGAATGGACTAAGTCTTTTTTTCTAATTGAGATTGATTCTTTTACATTAACACTCATATTTTAATTCCTATATTTCATATCTTATATAAAAAGCTACATTGGCATTTTTCATTCTTGATTCAGCAGAGGTTCTTGGTTCCCCGTTTGTTCCATCATTTAGTGGCCTTAACCCCTCCGCTAGCCCTTGCCAGCCAGTTGCAAAACGAATAGAACCATAATTAGTCAATGCTTGTTCGTTGTTTGTATAATTAACACTATTTATACGACCGAAATAAGTATTCCCAGATAAAACACCACCTAAATGCCAATTTTGAAAAGCATCTGCTTGATACGAACCAATAGCATCGCCAGAATTTCCACCATTATTAGCTGTTCTACTTCCAGCATCTGGGTCAATACCTGCCCCACCATCTTTACCTCTTGGAACTTGTCCTCGCATATCTGGTAAATTAAAAGTGGTTGAGCCATCTCCAATTCCCCATGATGTTCCAATCTTTGCAAATAATTTCGCATGAGTTGCTCTAGAAACAGCACTTCCATCACATGGCAAAAATTTAGATGCTTCTGCTGTTTCGTGTCCAAAAAAACTTATTTTTCCTATTTGGAGTAACTTCTCTGAAACATCTGCTCGATATTTTAAAAATTGCATTATTCATTACCTTCCTCTAAAAAATCTTGCTCTAATTCGGCTTTAAGATTTATAGAAAAAAATGTACTAATATTTGTACCAATAGAGTTATTAGTGATTACATTTATTACACTTTTTTCTTTAAATGTTGTGGTCCCACCCGCATGAATTTGAATACCACCCTCATGTCCATGTGAGCCAGTTGCGACTATTTCTCTGTCAACATAAGGTCTTTTTAAATACACATTACAGTTTCCAGCAGATAGCGGAATAACTTGAGAAATATTTTTTGATTTATTTATCCCATTAGCTATTGCCTGATCGTAGCTCAAAAAACTTTCAAATTCTCTATTTGTTCTACGATTTAAAGTCTTTGTTGGATTAAAATTTCTTGAATCTTTTATTCCCATACTGCCATCGTATGTGTCCATGTTATAAATTGGAGTGATAATGTCAAAGGCTTGAACTCTAAAAACACCAGAATTAATTTTTTCAAATCTTATTGTATGCAATCCAAGCGGTAAACCAGACACTACTAATCCGGCACCGTGCGTGTTTGTTGATGCTGTAGTGTCGAGTACACCTGTATTGGCCACCCACGAACTAGAGCCGTCACCATAAAGAGAAGATATATAACTTGAAAAGTCTGTTATTGCACCATCGAGTGTGACTTGTACTGTAGCAGGTGTTGCTGTTGCAGAAAAAAATCTAAAGTCAAACCCTGTTCCAAAAAAGGTATACTCGAAATAAGAGTTGATTATATTTATATTAATATCAAAACCACTTGGGGTGGCAGAACTTTGAGCAGTTGTTAAACCAGTTCCAACATAAATCCATTCTCTAGTATTTTGTTTTCTAATTACACCAGTTGACATTGTGTTCACATTAGCAACAGTGTTTGCTACATAATCTGCTAATAAACTATATTCACCATGAACAATTGCACCACTTGGGATAACCGGTTTTTTAGGTTGGTAAATAATGAAATCACCGAAATATCTATCACCTGAATCAACAGAATTATTAAATTTAATGGTGTGAGTTCCATCTGGTAATCCAGAACAAATTTTTTCTGTTTTCCATGTAGACGGTACGGGATTTGATTGACTCATAAAACCTTGACTAACACCATCAACGAATATCTCTGTTTGGTCTAATGAGCCAGTTGCCCCAGTTGACCACCACGAAATGTCTAATCCTGTTCCCACAAATGTTATAGTGAAGTAAGCATTTAAAGCATTGGCCAGAAGTTCATCTGTTGCACCGTTGAAAACACTACTGCCAACTAAAGTTGTTGTTCCATCGTCTAATGTAAATGCTCTATTAGAATTTGAACCAACCAATGTACTAAAATCATCTGCCCTATTTCTTCCAAACTCTCTCCAATTAATTATTCTTTTAACACTTTCGTTTGAATGGTCGGTATTCGTTAAGTATTTAGCGGTATCATCAACTTTAGTTAATGCCTTTTTTGTAATACCATCTTTTGGGTCAGTATATACGACGACTCTACCACCCTTTGTACCTACATCAATATCTTCCACATTTTCAAAGCCTGTATTATATTTACCAACAACTACGTCAACATCACTTGATACTTCATAACCATTAGCATGACCTTTACCAGCACAAACAGTTATATCATCAGACTCATTTAAAATTTCAAAACCGTAAACTCTAAAAGCATGAGCGGAATTTTGCCTTATTTTTATGGTATGCCATCCTAGCGTTCCACCACTGGACAAACTTAATATTTGGTTTGCATTATAGTTTCTAGTTATAAGGATGCTTGAACCCGTTGGCATAATATCGCCACTTTCTACTCCACCATCCAATGTCGTTCTAACATCCAATGGGTCTGTGTCAAAACAAGTTAAAATGTTTACACCTGTCCCGTAAAAAGAAACTTCGATAAAACTACCAACTGTAGCTGATATTGCAAGATTTCCTATGGAACCACTTTGGTTCGCCCACGAACCTACAAATCTAATTCGATTATCAGCTTCATCAGTTTCAAAAACCTCTTCACCGTTAGGCCCTGATTCATTAGAAACTTTAAAAATAGCAGGAATCATTATTCGTTCTGTTCCCATTATTGCTTGGAACGAACGACTAACTTTTGCTCTGTTCACTATTTCTGTATGAGGGGCCGTCTCTCCGACGTGCTGGACATAACTATCAAATGGTGATTTTAATTTTCTAATTGCCATTTTTATTCCTTAAACACTTAAAATTTGAATAAAACCGTTCTCGTCAAGAGCGACCTCTTTAAGAATACTATTAGTTTCTTGTCGCAGTATAATGCCTCGACCAGCGATTGATTTATCTAAGCTAGTATCACTACTACCCAAGTGATTTGTAGCTAAAAGATTAGCATTAGAGTCACTGTTATCGTAAGAACCATGATATTGAATAAACTTTACTATTACATTTTCACCAGCGATATTAAACATTCCACTTGGAAAGTTAATAAACCTACCATCAATGCTAAAGGCTGGGTAAGAATAAACTTGACCAGTATTAATGTCTAATGCCAACATAGTCTCAGGATTAGGTAAGAAGTTTGTTATCTCAAATTGAGTCTTATTCAAATCACCTGAAAATTGGAAAACCTGCTGTTCTTTATACCCTGTAACCGCTTGGTCTAATTCTTCTGCATAAAATAGTGCAATTGCTTCTAATGACCTATCGATTGCACTACTAGTAATTCTCAATCTTAGGTCATATTCCCAGCCACTAATAGTCATCGCAGGACCAATGCCTACTTGAGCACTCCATATTGTTCCGTTATATCCGACAGAATCATAGTTGACATTTGTTCTCCAACTGATTTTATTAGAACCGTCAGTAGATGCTAAATAATCTGTATCAACCTCAACAACAAACCAGTAATCTCCTTCAGTAAGTATCTTTCCAGAGTCATTTGAGTAATCAAAATCACCAATTGCTATGCCTGCAACTGGCTCAAATGCACTTGAATATAATATCTCAGTTCCAGGTGCTGTACCAGAGCCATTATCGTTTAATATATTTGCCCTTAGGTTACCTAAAGGAGCACCTAATTTATTTAACTTGGCTAATACTGCAGTTACCTTTGCTTTTTCACCAGCCAGAATACTGAATTTAATACCTATTTGTTCATGTGTTGCATCAAATGTAATACTACCAGTTTCTGTTATATCTGATAATAGAGAGATAGAGATAGGATCATCCATTTCGACCCTCTCGTTTCCTGTAGCGCCGAGAGAAATCATTTTGGATGATTGTCCAAGTCTTTCCATAGTGATTGTCTGATAATTCGTTCCATCTAATGCAACTTCAACAGTTGCTGCTTCGTCTAGTGTGGCATCATCTAACCACTTAGTGTGAAGCTCTATAGCTTTTACCTCTACATTCTCTGCTAAGAATTGAGCATCAAATAGATTCTTGCTTAAGAGTATATCTCCAATATTTTCAAAATTATATACACCATTTGGAATATCATATGTTGCAGTTGAGGATACATCTATTAGGCTATCTTCATCTGTAGAGAATACTATAGGTGTTACATATTCCCAGTAAGAGCTAATAAGTCTATCTTCTACTCTGTATGTGAAGACACTTGCATCACCTGCGCCGCCACCAGAACCACCACCAACTCCAAGCTGCTTAATATTAACTTGAGCAATATCTTCAACAGCAGTCACACTAGTAGCACTGTCATTCTGAACAACAACTTGACCAAGTTGTAATCCATTACCAAAAGCAGCTTTCTGTGCATTAGCAAGAACTGCATCACTATCAGTAGCACCAATGATCAGCAGCTGACCATTGATTGTGTTATCTGCATTTACAGTTGATGCTAATAGTGTAACCGAGTAGTAATAATACTCGTCAGCTTTTGCAGTAAAATCAAATAGAGTAAAATCTATTCCTAATGGAGTAGTACCATCACTTTCATATATACTACCAGTACTGAAGTCTATCTCAGCACCATTAAAGCTTAATACCAAGTTTTTAATAGCTTGACTAAGTATTGTTCCATCTAGTTTAGTTATATCTGCACTAGTTACAGTTACTCGTTTTTTATTAGTTAAGTGTTCTCTTAATTGCAGTTGTCCAAAATATCTATTTATCTCTGCTAAAGCCCCATCTAATTCTAGTAACTCACCATCTTTTAAAGTAAATGCGTTACCTATGTTTATTTCATTATTGGTTCTTCTAGCTATAATGAAGATATTATCTGTTAATGTTAGTGCGCTTATAAGGCCTACACTAACTGTAAGTATATTAGCACCAGTTCCAGTTCTTGTTAATTGAACATAAGCAACTTGACCATCAGCGGTAAGACTTATACTCTGTGCACTTATTGTATTTCTTTGGTCTTCAAGACTAGGTATCTGGATATAAGCATCAGCGGATAAGGATAGGGTTGTCGTAGCTAAATCCCACTCCCAAGTTCCACCTTTTATCATCTTAAGACTTCTATCTTGAGCACTACTTGTTGAACTTGAACCGACGCTACTATCAATTAAGCCTAGTATACTATCTAATGTCGCATCTGTGCCTGAACCAATATTGCTCAATGCCGCTCTATTTCTCGACTGTCGCGTGTCTATCAAGGTGGGCATATCTTTACTCCCTAAAAATAACTTATTATCATTATACTACTTCATACATTAACATTTAAACTTACTGTATAATATACCAAGCTGCTCCATCACATGCAATAGTAAGACCATCATACTGTGTGTTTATGCTCTGAGTTAATTGTCCATCTATAGTCTCAACACCATCGCCATCTATTATCATGTTAAAAGCTGAAACATCTATCTTTTTAAAGCTATACTTTTTACCATTACTTGTGGATACCAATGGTAATGTTATTGTTACATCTCCACCTGAGGCATCTACCAAGACAATATCATCTGTTAGTAAAGCTACATAATTAATAGCTTTAGTAGATATGCTATAGATCGGACTAGCACCTGTAGCTGCATTTATATAACCACCAAATGTATCAATCCTAACTTGTAATTCATCTCCAACAACAAGGGCAATATCTATTTGAAATGTTGTGCTAATAGTACCAACAACTCCAACCTCTTGCCAGTCTGTATCTAATTTTAGAAGAATACCATTAAGCGTTATTTCTAAGACTCCCTTACCTACCACATATCCTTGAGGTGCACCACCATCACGTGAATCATCTGGAAGAGATACTATAGTTCCAGGTGTAACTGGTCCAGTAACTTCACGAGTAGTAGCTGGAGCCCCAACTACTACTGTTATTGGCTCATCGTAAGCATTATCACTTACAATCTCATTTATAGCTGATAATGGTATGTTATTACCTTCAGCAAGCTCTACTCCATCCCATAAGTATGTTGTATCCCCTATTCTATATGCAAATATGAATATGTTTTCTTCTAGTGGTACGTCTTTTATATCAACAATAGTAAGACCAGTTAAGTCTGCCACACTAAGTGCAGCATTTCTATTTACACTAAAGTATGCAACCTTATCTGCTGCTAATATTAATGTACCACCTAATCCAATGGAACCATTGTCAGCAGAACTAGACATCATTACATTAAGTGTAGGTGAACCACCATCTCTTAGGAATGTAATCTCTTGATTTATGCCATTAGTTGTATTGACACATATGTCATAATCAGGAGCAAACTTGATTGTCTTGTCTTGCACCTTATCTGCCATCATTGCAGTAAGTTTAGAAGCTCTTGATGTTAAGCTGTCAGACTCATTACAGTTATAGTTCATAGAACTATAACGAGTGTTATATGTCTCACCTATATGATACTTAGGATTACTTTGCGATAAAGAATCCATTCCTATAAAAGATTGAATGTTCTCTGTATCTACTTCACCAACATACTTAGTCTCGCCTTGAGTTATTTTAGCTTGACTAACCTCAGTTCTAACATGAATCTTTGGAAGAGTTGCTAAACCAGTTGTTACATTGGCGATCAAGCTCCCTACTGGAACAGAGAACTTTGTATCTGATCTTGTAAATATTTGGTATGTATCATCCCAACTTGAAGCAATGTCAGCGATTATAATTTGCTGATCAGTTTCAAAACCGTGGTTTGCCGTCTCTAGTTGAAGACCATCATCTGTTGACCTTACTCCAGTGGTTGCAATACCATAATAACCTGTAACGGATTCATCAATTACTTGGGTGGTATATATATAAAAAACACTATCACTTTCTTTTTCTACAGTGTAAGTGTCGTCATAATTAGTAGAACCAGCAATGGTTATTCTTTCACCATCTGATAAAAGGTGATCAGTAGTAGCAGTTTGACTATTATTGGTACATGTGACTTTAGCTTTACTACCATCTTGATTAGATATATCTAATGACAATGCTGTTGCTGTTATATCAGTAACATTCATGATTGTGTCTGATCTAAATGCAAGCCACATAAGATCGCCACCAGCATCTAAAATGTTAGCTGCAGCTCTATCTTCAACTTTAATATCAATTAGATCATAAACACCTTGACAGTAGATACCCTCAACAACAGCTGAGGATCCAGCGTAAACATCACTTAATTTTATAGATTGAGCATTAGATGCAGCAGTTATACCTCCACCTTTATTCTCTAGCAAGTAGAATTCCTCTACTCTTAGATACTTATTAGTATCATCATCTGTTTTCTTTATCCAGTCTCCCTTACTAAGGTTAGTAAAGGATCCAACAGAACCATTTACATGGTTTATCCCGTTAAACCATGTTAACGTATAATTGAAATCATTAGGTGGAAGCTCTCTCTGAAGGTTAATATACATAACCTCATCATCTGCAAGCGTCTTCTCACCAGCCCTTATGATATAATCTTTCTTACTCTGAAGAGATTGAGATACAATATCCTCAGTCCATATGATCTTACCAGCTGTAATATCACTGTGTTGCCACTGACCCTTTGATCTTATAGATGTGGCTAATACATCACTAAACATATTTATCATATTATAAGCAGCTGTATCCTCATACCAAAATGTAGTACCACTGAGCTCAGCAAGTTTTGTCATTACAGCATCCATCCACTCTTTTAAAGAATAGATGTTCTTATCACCACCTTGAAAAGGATTAGGATTTAGTGGGTTGGTCATCTTTGAACTTGGCTCTGATCTTGTATAGCCAGCCGTTGGAAGTTCTTTGAATGCATATCTGTTATATGGAGAAGGAGTCATGCCACCTGTTCCAAGACGGAACATCAAATCTCTACTGTCCTCTACAGACTCAATAAAGTTTGTCCCAACAACAACCTTACAGATGGGTATTGTATTCTGAGGAAATGATGACACAGATACATTTACATTAGCAATAAGAACTGACTCAGTATTTACATCTTGAGTAAACTCTCCACCAACTCCACCTTCTTTATCCGGATCCCAGAAGCTACGAGTATCTTGTGCAGCATCAACTGTATCTAGCGTTAAATACACATAGTTTGTTGCGCTTTTCTTTAACTCTGGAACCAAAGGTTGAGCTAACTCATTACCTTCTTCTAATCCATGAAAGAAAGCACCAGCATTAGAACCAGGATAAAATGTAATCGAATCTGCAACCCTGATAGTGATACCGGTGGAGCCGATACTTTGATCTGGATCGATAACATCGAAGCCCTTTAATATATAAGGAGTATCATCACCGACTAAACTCTTGATAAAGAATTTCCAGTCACCTGCTGCATAACTATCTACAGATAAAAAATCAGGAAGGTCCAATCTCTCTGCGGAGCTAATTAATAATCTACCTAAAACAGACACAATAAAACTCCTTCATATAAATTACTTTTCTTTTGGTTAATCATTTATTCTCCAATACTTATTATACATTGAATCATCTCAACCAGGATCAACTCCACTTCGATACGTGTCAACTGTCCCATAGTATGTTTTAGAAAATCTAACCATGAAGTTTAAGAAAACTCCAACTGATTTGATCTCTTGCATTAATTCTTCAAGAACTTCTCTAGCAGCAGATGGATCAGTTATATATGGAGCTCTCTCTGAACCATCCCCCTTAAACTGTATGCCACCTCGCCTATTGATCCTAGTAACAGCTGATCCAATCTCGTGTGTAAACTTAAATACATAGGCTGGATCTATTGCTATTGCTGATATAGATGGCTTGTAGAAGTATCTCACTGGTCCTTCTTGCCTCTCTGTTCCAAAATCAAATATCAAACGTCCTTCTTCTTCTGGTATATCATTTGGCTCAACAAGTATGTTTCTATTGGTTGTACCTGCATTTATCTGAGATATTAAGTTGGCTGTATAGGATGATAGAACAAAGTCAGCGTTCTCATCCCACATATATGGTCCAGGCATGTCTGGCTCAAGCTTAGAACTTCTTAGTATAACTTTTGAATTCTCAGGACTTATACCTATTCTTTCAACTCTAACTGTGCCATTTGTTGATGTCCCATCTAAACCTGGAGACGAGCATTTGAAATGAGTTGCATCTATTATCTCTGTTATTCTCCATGTTCCATTTATAGAAGACAAACCTACCACGTCATTTAGCACTGCATACTCACCTACTACGTAATCATGATCCACAGAAGTCTCAATGGCTAACTCACTACTCACCCTATCAGCAGATACTAAATTATACTTATTTAGACTAGATACAGGTGGTAAATCTGGAGATATACCAGTAAGGGTATCACCAACCTTACCTGTGTAAGTATACACAGGCTGATCACTGATAAGTCTACCGTTGAATCTATACTCAGTTTGATCTGTTGGAGATAACTCAGTCTTAATTTCATTTAGTTGCTCTATAAGTAATTTACCACCTGTATCAGGGAAATCCTCTGCATTATTTAATTCTATAGAATTAATAGATGGAAAGCTAGTCACTAAGCTAGTTGTTCCATTTACATGAGCAGCACCCTTTCTATTCCTTTTAACAACAGGTGGAGAAGGTGGTATTTCAACTATAATCTCACCTGGTTTTACTTCCCAAGTAAGGGCACGTCTATCTTGAGTATAAACATGAGTTGTTATATTTTCTATAAATTTAAGATCATCAGCAGAAGTTTGCGTATAATTACCTGCAGTATTAAACATACCTGTAAAAGAGAATAACTTATCTGCTGTATTCACATCTGTTATCTTAAAATATCCAGTATTATCTGGTATATCTATCAAAGCTGTATCACCCACACTAATAAACTCTAAGCCGGGATCATCACCTGATACATAGGTAAAAGTTACAGTATTACCTACTATAGCAACATTCCATTCTGTATTAACACCGTTGCCGGCACTAAAATTAAAGCCATCAAATTTCATACCAATATTAGCCAATCCACCAATCATAGATAACGAGCCCTTAGCTCCTATCGTATTTGTAAATATTCGTATATACGTCTTCTTACTTATGCTGTCTTCATATGATATGGCATAGCTATGTTGAACTTGCCTATTTATTGCACTAACAATTTCATCAGCTGTTGCATTAGAGATATCAACAAACTCGTCAGTAGAGAATGCTATTCTCTCATTTTTTATTGAATCAATTAAATAATCAAGTTCCCATCCATCAGATAAACTAAATGGCTCATACTCACTGGTCTGTATAAAGGATGTAGTTGAATCTTTAAAAAAGAATAAATCCAATAACTTATCCAAAACAATTTTAACCTGCTTAGGATTATAGCTCATGATAGGAATAAATTCTCTAAAAGTTTGGTCATCCATCCCTACAAAACGAGGTCTCTGAACACTATTTGCAGTCCCTAGTCTATCAATATATGGTCTAGATGCTGTCTTTATAAAGAATTGTTTTCTTACTGCTTCAATAAGATCAGCTATTTCTTGATCACTCTCACCTATAGCTTCAACAAAAGCTTTCCAATTAGGATTTACCCTCGTATTATAGAGGGCTGGCATGTAATCATGAATTTTCTTGACCTTATCAAAATCAGCCATATCTTATCCTCTTATGCTACACTTATATCACTAGCTTTTATAAGTGCCTTCTCATCGTCATTTATGAAAATTCTCTCAGTTGATGGTTCAGGCTCTACTAATGTTATAGCTTCAACACCATCGATAGTTTTAACTCTAACAATTATATCAGACATAATTACATCTTCACCAACTTTCAGAGCATTAACATAATTTATGATTGTTGACTTAATCTCGTTAGCTATTTCACTTAAGTTTATTCCATCTTTAGTTGTAACATCAACAACAATACTGATTTTTCTGCTTAATGGTGGAAGTAATTCTATTAAACTACCAACTGCTTTCATACCAGGATAGGTAATTTCATCAGGTTCAAATCCATCAATTGTTCTTTGAACTGTTCTTAGTAGGCCCGTATAATATAAGTAACCATCAACACCAGTTACGATATTAGTATCGAATCCAACCTTACCCATAGCTTCAATCTTTGAGCCATTGGATTGATTCCATTTATAACTTCTATTACCTGGAGATAGGTATATAATTCTTTTTTCATTATCAAAATCATCTATTGCTATATGAAATACCTCTTTAATTGTTGTAAATCTACTATCAGCTCCCTCAACAATATAGAAATCAGAGTTCTGAACACTTATTTTTCTGTCTATTTCCGCTATACCAGAGTCATTAACAACGCGTAAGAATGGTCTATAATCAGTAGGGTCAGTTCCTATTTCATTTATCTCAAACTCACCAGAGTTACTTGGAGAGAACCAGTTAGCATTAACTGTTGAGGATATAAATAATGCATCTGCAACTCTTACTGAATCCCCCTCATAAATGACAATATCTTCTACATTATCAAGTGTTTGTCCACCACCTACACCATCTTTTTGATCATATGCTTCACCAAGAGCTGAGGCTGATGTTCCAGTGTAAACACTACCTAATGTAATCTGAGTAGTATCTGCAAAACCAGTGCCACTGTCATAGCTAATAACTTGTCTATAGTATGTATCGTCATCTGTAGTTTTCTTAACCCAATCTCCAACTTTCAAGTTAGCAAATGCGCCAGATACACCAGTTAAAATATCTAAATTTGATGTCCAACTAACAGAGACTCCAACATCATTAAAATTAAATATTGTATTAGTTTCTTCTTGAGCAGCACTATTTTCATAGATAATAGAATTATTATCTATAGCTAATATCCTGAACTCTCCATTATTATAACTCTTAAAGGTGTCGCCGCCGATAACAATTATATCGTCAACTGCAGCACCACAATCAATAAAAGAAGGTGAATCACCACTAACAACTGATAACCTAAACATGTCATTATAATTTAAACTTTCAATTTTATACTTAGTTGATCCAGCTGTGTGCTTAAGATCCCATTTTATTATTGGAGTTGGCATTATAGCTACAGAACTTGATGTTCCAATTGATGTTGTACTCATTGCAATACCATTTGGATTGGCAACATCAAAATACCTATTACTTGAGTCAACTACTATAATTGGAAAGCCAGCTACTTTACCATCACCAGCAATATTAGCTTTATTGTTAGCATTCCAACCAATTAAATTACCAAATGCCGATACTAGATCGCCAGCATTTACATCATCTAATGTAGCACCTACGCTAAGACTTAAATCAAACTTACCAGTCAGTGGTGTAGTTAATGCTGATATAACTTTAGATATAATCTGGTTTGGAGAATCACTACTTAATATATCAGCTTCAACTTTTATAGTTGCAGCAATATATGTTGCACCTGTAGGTATGGTCCCATTCGCATCAATATCAAAATTAACTGCAATTGTATCACCAGCTTGATTCTCAAATGTTATATAGTCTGCTTGTAATGGTTGACCACTCATTGTTAAGTTGAATGTCAGTTTAGTAGATACACTACCAGCATCTGTAATTACTATATGAATATTTGTTCCACCATCTAAAACAGTACCATCAGCATTATAATGATGAGGTTGATTTGCAACAACACCAGCTGTTATATCATTGATATAAAGAAGTGATCCAGCATCACTGTGAGTCCATCTCCACACAGTTCCTGTTCCAGTTCGTCCATGTAAAGCAGATACATCAGTTATATCAAACTCTACATACTGTGAAAAATTTACATCTTTTTCATTGTATCGATATTCATATATCTCATCTGTTATCTTTACAACATCGATCTTGTCATTATTGCTGAGCCTATTAAGCCTTCTAACACTTGCTGTGTTCATAAGTTTAACAAAATCACCAATATTTAATGCATCTGGAAAGGCAGGAATCTTAGCAGATAGATGATTATTACCTAGTAAATCAGATTCAACTTGAGAATCCCCTATGAGTGAATAATCAACATTATTAGCTCGTCCACCAACTATCTCTATGGATCCTTGTGATCCTAATAGTTCTGACTTAATTTGAACCTTACTGTTTGCATCAGAATAATCAATATCAGATATAATTTCTAACTGAGATAATGCCTTGTGAGAAAACTGATGCTTTAAGTTATTAAGAGTTAACGGTACTAGTTTAAAGAGTTCTCCAATATCAGCTGAATCATAATTAGGCACTGTATCCATTTTATATATAGGTGTAACTGGATTTATAATTAGTGCTGCACTAGGTAGCAAAAATGGAACTTTAAAAGTAAAGTTAGGATTAGTATTATCGAAGCCTAGAACCCAATTCTGAGCATCAAAGAATCCAACGTACTCATTTTTACCACTTGTATAATCAGGATCATGTTCGTATGAAACAGATGTAACTTCTTCATGAGTTGCTCTTTCTATGTTACCTGATCTAAGTGTAACTGCATTTACAACATCACTTTCATTTATCTTACTAACTATATCATCAATACTGACATTGATCAATGGAAATACTGATAAAGATGATGGGACATTAATTGTCTCATACGTATCACTAACACCAGGAATTGTCTCTGTTACAGTAAATCCAGAAGTTGCTGCATCTCCAGTAGTAACAACACCATTATCAATGCATTCAACAGTTATAGTTGCTGATATTCCACCACCGTTATTAGCTGTAAAAGCTGCTCCACCAAGTACACCACTTATGTGGCTAACTAAGTAGGTAGCAACTTGTATATCTGTCATGATAGATGTAACATCATCAACTTCATGAGACACATCTGTGGTACCAAAAGCTGGCTCAACTGTTACACCAGTTAGATTAAACCAGAATTTAATCGATTGCGTTGGTGTATATAAAATAAAGTACTTACCATCAAGTGTTGCACCAGCTATACAATCAACCGTCTTAGTTGACGGGTTTCCTACTACAGTTATAGTGCCGTTTACATTATATATATCTAGTTCGTTATTAACTATATTTACAGCATCAATTCTAAAGGCTCCAGAATTAGCAACTGAAAAACCAGAATCTGATCTTACGCTTAATATATCTCCAGCTACAACAGTAGAGAAATCAGTTAATCCACCTAAAAACTTCAGTCTAAATTTCTTATCTATAGGTGCACCGATAGCAGATACCGTAACTTGATCACCAGCTTCTACACTTATTACTCTGTTAGTACCTGATCCAAAGGTGTAACTTACAGTTGTATAATCAGGTGAATTTGAGTGAGATACTTGATTACTTGTATTATTCAATACTGGATAACCAATGCTAAATCTTAATTTTTCACCTGATGGACCAAACTGATTCGCTCTAAGCATCATTGCGCCATCAGAGCTGTTAGCACCATTTGATGCATACCAGTTTCTAGCCATGAACCAAACAAGATAATCTCTAAAGTCAGTATTTGTCTGTGTATCTAGTTTGCCCCAAACGCTCAACGTACCAAAGTCAACTCCTGGCTCGTTATCAGAGTCATCAGCAGAGAATTCTGTACTGGTTGGTATGAACGTTGCACTCTGTGAACCAGAGTTAACACGACCTGTTCTAGTAAAACTAAGATCAACTGTTTTTGCAATAGAGTCATCATCAAGGATTATGACCATATTATCTTCTGCAGATATAGACATGGACTTAACTATTTGATACTCATCATCTACTATATAATCCATAAGGGTTGTTGGAGTATCTTTTCTAGTTTGTACATTATTAGCATCAGGAATTCTTTGGATTACTTTAAGCTGCCCTTTATTGCTACCAGTTATTATATTAATAAGATCATTGTAGTTAGATTTATCACCTATATCGCCAACCGTATCTTCTAATTCCTCACCGTAGACAACACCAGGTTCACTATTTGATGTTAAAGATCCTTTAACATCTGTATATGTAAATCTATCTAACCATACATCATCCGTTACTGACTCAGTTCTTTTAAAAATTGTAACGATACTTTTATCTGGAGTCTTGTTAGCTATATGAGACTGACTTCCTTCTTCGTCGTTATTGCCTGTGCTGAAAACAAGAGATGCATTACCTATAGATATTGGTATTGCAATACTTCCACCATCTTCAGTTGATGATGTAATTTTTACAAAATTTGTTCTGTAGATAGATGCAATAACACCTTTTATATTATTATTTATAGAATCTACAACATCTTGAATTGGTGCAGCAGCAGGAGTAGCTGTAAAAGATCCCTTCCATAGTTGTGGATACTCATCTGAGAAGAATCCTTGCATGTCACTAGAATCTTGTACTAGATATGGACCACCAGCAATAATGTCATCATTTAATACATCTATATAAGTATCAACGCCGGCTGATGTATGATAACCCTTGCTCATGACCTTATACAGTCCACAATTTTTTACATCTAACCAAGATCCAACACCTAGTCCATCTATGTCACCTCTGTTAGCAATATAGACATAATCATTAGGTTGTATACCTTTAAAGGCAGCACTAACGGATGCCATTATCCGCATAACACCACTACCAACATCAGATATACTAATAGAACTATTAATTGGTAGGTTTATTATTCTAGTATAAACTCTCTCTGCATCAGCAACTATAATCATCTCAGCTGCTCTAGAGCTTGCATCAGTAGATATAGAGAATGTACCACTGGTACTTGCTGCAGAAGATATTAAACTTCCCTTTGTATCTTCTAGACCAGCACTGATAGTGTCCCCAGATTCAATATCAGTTAATAGCTGTATGTTTCCATTTTGTCTATTTAGTATGAAATCAGAGTTTTGACCAGATGCAGAAACTGCTTGACCACTAAACATCTTATCAAAGTATGAACCACCTAAAATATTGAGCTCTGATTCTGCTCCCTCTTTATTAGATGTCATAACCAATTTATTTGTAGTTGTTGTAGTAGCTGTTATACCAGCAAATTTATTATTAAATGCCTCTGCATAATCTTCAACAGTTAAGGCTGAAAAAGATGATCCACTAAAATCTGATACATCAAAACTTTGGTCTTGTGCTGGTGTTCCATCTACAGATATTATTAAATTACCAGCTGATATAATATTCCACAACGCAAAATCAACTGTAATTAAAGAAGCAGATGTCTCTTTTTCTTTAAGTAATTCGCTCCCCTTATACAGCTTAATATAAGAAAATTCATTCACAGGAAACTTTAGGATATCATTAGCATTACTATTGCCGCCTTCAGCAATCTGAATAGTCTCTACATTATGTTCAACAGGGTATATTAGCAATCTCGTTGATTCTTCTGTAAGCCTACATCTAAAAGATGATGCTTTATCATTTATAGCAATAGATATTTCATATAATTGGGCAGACGATATACTGTCAAAATCCTCAGACAAGAAAGTAACACTCTCTTCTACCCCATCGACCAATACTCTAAATTGCATTCCGTCTATAAGTTCATATGGAGCTTCAGCTATATTCACAATCTGTGGGCGTGGAAGTGGAAAGTTGGACAATTGTAAGAATTCCTCTGAACCACCTGCATTATTAAGTAGCTTATCTACTGATTGTCCCTGATATGATGGTTCAAATCCTGAACCATCATCTAAATAAACAAGAGAAGGATCACCAACCTTAGTTGGTTCAGTTATAACAGCAGATGCAACTTGCTTGCCATCATCAGAATCTGATACACCAATGATTGCCGAAAGAATAGAGTCAACTGTTCCTCTAGCAAGTGTGTTCGTATAAGACTTGATTCTATCTCTAAATTCTATATCTGTTTCAATATCTCTTCCATCTGTAAAAGCATTAGTGTTAGTAATATTTGCTGATGGGAATGGAGGATTATCAAATGTTGTAATTGTATTAATTCCTGCGTTAGATAGGCTTCCAGCTATATCAGCAACAACCAAGACATCTTCTATTTTATCTTCTCCAGCTGGAATAACAGCATCGCGTAGTATAGTATATCCAATTTCAGGGGATAGATTATTAGATGGAATCTTAATTCTTGTTCCAGATGATATTAATCTATTAGATGTTCCTTGGCCATCTACTACCTCTTCAGATATAAGATGATCATTTTGTAATGATGAAGCTAACTCTATGGTAAAGAATGTGCTATTATCTGTTATACTATTATATGCAATCGGTCCCTCAAAATTTTGAGTATCTCTTCCAATATATAAAAAACCAGTTGCATTCCAACCAGTTGCATCATTAACATATAATGTTGTTGTCCCAGCAATAGGTGCTGGTTTTATTGGATATAATGTAGTACTTCTCTTAGTTATAGCACTATCAGATATAATTACAAAACCAGAAGACTTAACTGCGGTTATTCTGTCTAATCCCAAGTTAGATCCATAAGCATCAAGGTCATTGTTTGCTATAGTATCTATATTAAGTAATTCTAATGTATTGAGTATAGATACACCATTTTCAAAATCATTAGATGCAATAGCTTCTAAAATTGTGAGGAATACCGACCCATCGTGTATGTCATTCACTGATGTATTAGCTTTAATTTTTCTTACTAAGTCACCAAGTGTTTCATTGTAGCTCTTTATATTTATATTGGCCATATCTATCCTCTTCTATACATTGACACTAAACGATATAGGAATTGTACTATCAGAACCGGCTAACCTAACATTAATCTTAATGTCAAATCCATTGCCAGTTCCACCATCTCTACCACTAAAATATGCAACATCTAATTTTTCTACTCTATCAAATCTAGAGTCACTGTTTATAGCTTCATCTATAGTCTTTATTAAGAACTCTTCGATACTATCTGAATCATCGTTTTTTAATCCCTGTACTGGAATAAGTCCATATTCTGGATGCTTTTCTAATTCACCATTTTCAACAGATAACTTAAGCTTAATGGCTTGAATAGCATTCTCTAATCCAAAGGATAGTTGTAGGTCCTCATTTGGAGTTATATTAAGATCACCATTACTGGTAATCATAAGATCTACTTGCTGTCTCTTTTCACTCTCACTGCTACTTCTTAAGAACCAAGGAGTATCTTGCTTAAGTTCATCTGGTATTGTAACAGACGATGGTATGAGTATCAAAAAAGAACTATTTATTGTGTTTGGCTTAAAAACTCTTATATAAGCATTGTCGTTTATCTTGTACTTATCAAGATCACTGTTGCCATCAACTTCTATAATTATTTCTCCACTAACTGGAGCTTGTTTTATGTTTTTTATTATTCTTTGATCAGAGAATGGACTAGTATCTGACTTTATTAATATTATTTGATTAACAAATAACCTATCTATATTTAATGTGCCACTTGTTGTTTCAGTTATATTTAACTGATTACCATTTGCATTGGATAATAATGGAATCTTTTCACCTATTTCATCTATATAGGGTGGTTTTAATCCATTAGCTATTGCTATATCTATCCATAAATCGCTATCACCTAACTCTCTTTGAGCTATATCTTGTAAATTATCACCATAGTTAAAACGAATTAACGTTCCAGAATTATATGATAAAATATCAATATTTGGATTGTTCGCATTAGCTTTAGCCAAAGCAAACGGATCAACTGCTATAGTCTCTAATGAAAAGATATTAGCTAATATAAAATCTACAGCTTTTATTGTATCTTGAAAATATGACATAAGATTTAAGTTCTTATTACCTATACTTAGTTGAGCAGGAACACTATTTCTACCATATATACGATTATAATCCTCATCTGCAGTATCAACTATATCGGCAATATAATCTCTAGCTATAATAACAACATCTCTTATATCAACAAAGTCTTTGCGTATAAAACTCTTTACTTTTGTAATATTTTTACTTAATAGATTATTTTCTTCTTGTGTTAATTGCAACTCTAAGACAGGTGTAACATCAAAAACAGCGTAAAATCTATAAAGAACATCTCTATTTGAGAATGGATTATTATTTATATTTAAGTTTCTTTGACTGCTTATGAATGCTGTTAATCTATTGATATGTATATCAAGTAAATCTGGATTAGAGTAAGACGGTATTAGATTAACATACTTCTGTCTAATATTATTCCATTCATTTTTAAAATAATTCCATCTATATGGAATAAGTTCTGGAACATCAGATAGTTTTAAATCTGCATTATCATCTATCTTAAACCATAGGTTTAATTTAGATACACTAGCAAAAGCATTTTCGATCTGTGTTGCCATACTAAGAACCAAACCCTTTAGCAGCAGCTATGGTGCTAGACAGTACATTTTTAGCATCTCTTGCTTTATTAGATAATAAAGCTTTAATCGATATACTCTTAACACTATCTAAACCAAGATCTTTTATTTTTTGTGTATCATCTACATCAATTGTTTTATCTATTTTAGATAAATTGTATCCTCTCATTACTATATTATACCTATATAACATAGGATCATCAACAGACCTTGTAAGTTGAAAAGTCTGAATAGCTACGTTATACTGATTATTATCTTTATAATTTATAAATCTTATTGGGTGTTTTTTTCCATCCCATTTACGACTATTATCTTTACCTAATACTTCTTTTTTATATGCAAGTAAGAATCTATAAAAATTATGAAATGCAATATAACCAGATTTACTGTAATCTATACCTGATTTTGCACCTTCATCATCTCCTATACCAAACAAATCTACAGCTTTAGTGGCAATATTTTGTATAAGAGCCTTTGTTCTATTAAAGAAGCCAAACTCATCTAATTTAGATTTAAAAATTAGATGACTAGCTCGACCTGAGACATTACTAGTAGAATCACCTAACACAACTGACTTAGCTGTTTTTCTTATCTTGTCTAACCAAGACCCAGTAGCTGTTTTACCTACATTAGCATCTCTAGCTTCTTTTTCTATAGAAATATCATAATTCTTAGGGGCCATTCCAGTAGTTCCAGCTATAACAATATCAAAGTATCTCTGCTCTGAGTGTTCTTCTACTGTTCCATAAGCTGTAGCGATTACATTAGTAGCAAAATGTGTAGCCACAGTTAAATTAGTAGGATTTATTGGTAAGTAGAAACTGAATTCTTCATTTTTTTTACGAGTATTAACTCTAAAGCAATATGGACGAGCTTGATACCAGAATTTAAATTGTTTATCATCTATATCATAATCATAATGTGTTCTGTACGTTTTTAAAGACATATTAAGCTCCTACTTACAATTATATAGCATTTTAAGTTATTACACTACTGGCTTATAATTATATTGGTGAGAGTTATTATTGCTTCTTTATTATCTCTAATCAAAGATTCATTTGTAGATTGCTGACCAGATGCAGCTTTCAATTTACTATATGAGCCATTAACAAAGTGCAATCTTAACTTAATTATGCCAAAAAAGAGTTGTTCTTTGCTTAATGACACTGTCTCTAAATCTGATTTTCTACTACTAACAAAAGTCGTAGTAGAGGTATCTGCATAGGTTTTTAATGAGTCTATGGATGTTAATAGTGCACCAATTGGAGCAGGAGTTTGATTAGGATATGTTGGTTCTATTGGTAACAAACCTAAGCAATTATTTATCTCATCTAATATATCTTGCCAAAAATCTACAGTAGAGGTACTACTGTACACATCAGCAATTATCACTTCAATATCAGATTTCCATGGATTCAATGCCGCTTTTAATAATCCAACAGCTGTTTCTTCAGGAGCCCAGACTGGATCTATCTCTGTCCATATACCACCATTAGTTGTACATTCACCTTCTGTAGTCTCTCCACCAAGTCCACCTACACACTCAAAAGTTGTAGTTAATGTCTCATTAGTGTTATCAGGGTAAGCATTTAATGCTGTAAGTGCTGCACCTCTAAATATATCTTCTTTATCGTGAACTCTTTCTCTATTATATACAGCAGGTGTTGTTCTGGTTGTTGGTGCATCAATGGGTTCAATTCCAGGATCTCCCGCTTGAACAGCTGTCATTCTAAAATATGGATTACATTTATCATCTGTCTCTCCATTATAATAAGGATATTTATCTATTTGAATGTCAGTGTAGACAATAGGCCAATTACCAGAATAGTGACGAAGTTCTTTGTATATATCTTCTAAATCTGTCCTAGAAGAGCCAAGTTCTCCTTTAAAGCCATTGTCTAATTCAGTATACTCATCGACAGCAACTAATAAGGCTTCTTCGGCCTTAACAAGGGCTTCAGTATTAGCTCTACGCTTTTCTATTTCAACTTTTAGTGGTTTTACATCCATTACCATATTAAGTAGCCTTCGTCATTGTAGTGGTTAATATAGTAGCACTACTGACAACTGGTGCACCAAGATTTCCAGTGCCTATAACAACAATTATATCTGTTATCAATGGTTTAGCACCACCAGCTAAACTAGTTACACCAGTTGTACTAAAATTACCTGTTATATCTACATTACCTTTTTGAGTCGTATTTCCAGTCTGATTAGTATCACCTGTTGCTTTAATATTACCCTCTATTTCTGTATTGCCCTTAATTTGAGTTTCACCTTCTTGTAACCACTTACCCTTGGTCTTTATATCTTTAGCTTCCATCTGAAACAAATCAGTTGATTTTATCTTAGTCTCTTTAGTATCAAGTTGAAATAACTCTTCACTAGCTATAATAGTGCTCTTATTTTTTATAGAATACGTTTCTTCATTTTTATCTATGATTAATTCTGTTTTACCAGAAATTATTTCTATTTTTCCATCTGGTTTATTTATCTTTAATACTTGAGGTAGATCATCGATTGCAGCATCTGTTAATAGCCATGAACCAGTATCATCCCATTCAATATAACTACCACCAATGGTCTCATTATATATAGGTTCAGGTATTGGATTGCCACTTGGTGGTAGTCTTAATTCATCTATGTTTTCTTGAATACCTCTAAAGGTCTGTCTCCATTCACCATCTTTACTAATATATGTTTCTATACCATTAAATTCTGATATATAAGCAACTTCATTATTTTTATTTAGTGTTTCAGCTCTATATGGATGGTTTATAGAACCTAATATTATACCAGTGGGCGTAATACCACTTTTATTCCCACCATTAAGAATAGCTACCACTACTACTTCACCTGTAGTGAACCTAAAGTCGTATTTATTATCTACAAAATTATTTTCAGGCTCATATGTCTGTCTTGTGAATTCTTCATAATTATATGGACTACCAAATCTAACCATTCTGGTACAGGGGATATAATTATGACCATCAGAATCTAAAACATCAACTATATATACAGTTTCATCTTTAACTTCATTACGCGTCTCAGACTGAATCATACCAATTTGTATGCGATTATCAGTTCTACCTATAATATCTTTCGCATGACTGCTACACCAAATTGAACTATCTTTTACAGTATAATTATGCATTAATCTGGATCCATGTATGTTTTAGTCCAAGTGTTATGATTATTTAGTTCCTGGTCTATTCCTATTTTTTTTGCATCTTGATCTATTGTTCCATCACTATTAGCAAATAACGGAGCACCATCATCTCCTGTTATAATACCCCTTACAAAGTTAACAGAGGTAGTAAAGCTTCTAGTACCATTACTATTCACAACAAAAGAATGAGAGATATTTTCAACATGCATTAATAAATATGCTTTTTTACTTTTTATTTGATCTAAAGTCATGTTTTCAGCATAACCAGCAACTTTAGCATCAACTATTAAATTATCTCCAACTTGAATATATCCATCTTGACCCATAAAAGTTATAGAACCGTTTAACATTCTATGAACATCAAAATACCATTCTTTAAAAATATATTTCCATTGAGTAATTTGAGTTACATCTCTTGGTGGTGTATTTTTTATATTGTTTTTATCTCTATTTAGATTCTTAAGCACTCTAACATATTTACCTGCTTCTTTTATCTCTATATCTTCTTTCTTCTTTTTCTTTTTTATTGAATCTGCTATAGACTGAACAACTGTGTTTGGTAAGAATCTAGATTTAGCGATAAAAGGACGCAATCCTTCTCGTGAAAAACTATCTTCATCATAAAATTGAGCATTTAATCTAACGAGGGATCCAACATTATCTTTAAAGCTTGGATCATTAACTTTAACTTCTATAAAGTTAATTTTATCTGCCCAATTAGTGCCACCATTAAAGGATAGCACTTCCTTTAATGGTATTTCTATTCTACGTAGATTCTTATACTCAGATATGAATTCTTCAAGTCTATCTACTGATGCAGGATTCTTATCTCCTACTTTTATATTATTAGCAGTGAGATTATTCCTATCAATAATAAAAGGACGTATTCTCTTATACAGTGCCAATTTAGGTTTATCGTCTTCCCATCTAAGGTCACATATGATTTCATTTAAAATTGGATTTGTTATAGAAAGAATAACAGACCACATATTATTTTGATTAAGTATATCTTCACCATGTATTATTCCAAAAGAGTCTAGAAATCCATCATAGCTATCATCTAACGGCTGTGCATTATTTATTTTATTTAAAGATCCATGATATATATGAAGTAAGTCAGCTATACTATCAGTTGACCTACCCTTTTCATCCGTAAAGCCAAAGTAATTCTTAACCTCTTGTGGAATTTTAAAATTAACCTCTGGTTTAACTTTAAAATCAAATCCTTTTATTTCTATGTCAGTTTTGCCCCACATTGCTAATAGTACTTTTATATTGTTATATGTAGAAGCAGAAAGAACACCTCTATTTAATTGCCCTTTATTTGCTTGATTGTAAATAAGTTGTGAAACATATCCAAGAGGTGTATCATTATTTTTCGCATCTTGTGCCATAGCAGGATCAACTAGCAGATTTGAATTAAATATTGAACCCCAATCAACACCAGTGACTATATATTCAGTCACTCTTGCTCCGCTAGTTTGATCTACATTAACACTTACTCTAACAGAATCTATTCTACCAAAGAATTTAACTTTATTTTTATCTGCCTTAGCATTTATATCATCTGAATCTACATCTGCTCTTTTTAACTTATCCCTAGCCATAAGTATAACACACCAACTTCCTGGTGTTAGTAATTGTACCCAATTTTTTGTAGGTGCAAGCTTAATTTCAAAAGTTCCACTTGGAGCAGATTTTGTTTTATTAGTTGATATACTCTTTAATGATAATGTACTTATTATCTGTTGATCTACTTTTTGTGCATCGTGAGTTGTGCGTTTACTACCCATTCTATCTGAATAATTCCAAACTAAAAAAGCAGCATGTGGCGTTATTATAGAAAAGTTATTTGCATCTACCAAAGATAACCTCCACCAGGTTTATGTTCCATAGTTTTATTTACTTGTTTGCTTAATTGATCATCAGTTAATGGTTTAGAACTTAATGAATTCATCTTATCAACTGCTTCTCCAAAATTAGCAACAGATTTAACAAAATCTTCCTTAATGGATGACCCAAATATCTTAGCGGCTGCCGCTAAATCTTTACTTGGATCAATTAAAGATCCAGGTGCTTGCTGTCTACCTGATTCTTGTTCTCTTTGCTCTTGAGTTTTATCAACTGCAGCATTTGATGTTTTTTCCATAAATTCAGCATTAAACGGCATCATCTCTTCTTTAATCCAAGATTGCTTTAATGCTTTTTTTCTTTCTTTTTCATTATACATCATTAAGCCTGGATTAGTTTCATATTGACCACTAGACCAGGAGTCAAACATTGCTCCTTTACCAAAACCTGTAATATCAAGCCATGTTTGTTCACCTTCTTTAGCTTCTTTAAGTTCTCTGGCGCTCTGCACAGCTTGCTTTCTTTGTTGACCAGATCTCTTCCCATCAATAGATAAATCTCCTATTTTAGAAGGTTTTTTATTTCCAAGGAATCTAAGCAACACTTCTCCTTGCACATCTTCATCTGCAGCCCTAGATAAAAAATCTCTAGCACCAACGGTATCTCCCATGTATTTAAGGAAGTCATCTCTTGAATTAATGTTTACATCACCTTTAGCAATTTTATTAACCTTTTCTCTATCTGCTGATGTAATGCTATTACCGATTAATCCCATTATTCTATTTGCAACTGTTTGTTTCTTTGATGTAATAACACCACTTAATGCATCTTCTTCACCAATTAGTGCTCCGAGTCCAACATTCTTTAAAGATTCAGCTGCTTTCTTATATGAATCTGTATCTTGCTTACCACTCAAAACCTCTTGCATTGCTGCCATCATAGGTGTGCCAGATTTTTCTAAAAGAAGCTTACCAGCATAACCTATTTTTAACCCCTTTGTTGCTTCTGTAATACCAGCTAATTCTTGCAATGAATAAATATCAGTTCCACCTCTTGATAGTAAGTTGTCAATTTTACCCATAGAGGTTGCTGCAACCTTCATTCGCTGGCTTTGAGTCATGAGCGAGTCTGCACCAAAATCAGCTGCTCTAGTTAAGGTTTGACCAATACCAGCTGTAGCCATTATCCCTATTCCAGCACCTTTCTCAGCTAAAGATGATGTTGCAGATACCATTCTACTAATATTTTTAGAATCATCCATACCAATGGTGACAGCTGATTTCATTGTGTTATATAGATCTTGATTACTGCCGCCAATATCTGTATATTGACCCAACATTTGCATAAACTGCTCAGAAGATGCTATTCCTGCTTTTTCTACTAAAGCTGCGGATTCAATTGAATCAGCAACAAAATCACGACCACCAATAGTTTTACCACCTATACTAGCTAACATTGCAGCTTTTGTAGGAGATACTCCAAGTGGAGCGACTTTAGATAATAATGAATCGTCTTCAAAATTAGTAAGTATATCCATTACATCATTATTGGCTCCAAAACCTGTTCCAACAGTATATGATCTACGATATTGATTTTCACGTTCTTGCATTTGTGTTGCTTTTATCGTATTCGTTGCTTCAAATAATGATTTGTACCTATCTCTTGCTGTTGCTGAAATATCACCTGCTGTAATATTTTTCCACCAGTCTCTGGTAACACCATATGCATTTGCTCCACTAGCCATAACATCGCCAGCAACATTTAAAGCAACTGCTCCGCCGCCAATTCCACCACCAACTGTAGCACCTGCTGCTATTTTTCCACCTGCTAATATAGCATCACCAGCAAAATCAAGACCAGCACTAGTAGCTTTAGTGCCCATCATGAAACTACCACGACTTAAAAAGTCATCAGCAAATTTCTTACTAGAGTCATACATACCCATTGTTTTTATCAGTGACATTTGATCGCCTTCTGTCATTGACCTCATTGTCGAGTATTGCTCATTTTGCATCCGCATAAAACGTTCTTGATTGTTCATTAATCTAAGCGGTTGATCTATTCGTACATTTCCATACCCAGAACTAAAAGAACCAAACATCTTAGATATATCTTTAAGTGCAGTACCAATCATGTCCCACTTACCACCACCCTTATTGGAGATATCATAGCGATCTTGCTGTGTGTCAAATTCTGATTGAGCTTGCTTTAAATTTTTCTCTTTTTCTTCTCTTTCTTTACCAGTAGCATTAGATAACTCACTTACTGCTTTATTTAAAGCATTCATTTTTTTAGTTAATTCTGTATACTCACTTGCTATACTGCCAATCTTTCCTTTTAAGGATTCTGATTTCATGCTTTCACTAGTTTTTTGTTTTTCATAACCACTTATAGATGATGTAGCTCTTTCTAACATAGATATAGGATCTATTCCTTGTTTTTTTTGAAAATGCATTGTTAATTCATTTTGTGCTATACTCTTTTCTAAATTTGAAGCGTTTAATATCTTTTTTTCAAGCATTTGTTTATTTGTTACTTGACCAGTTTCTGGATCAATCAAGTCTTGCATTTGATTAATCACACTACCTAATCCACTTCTTTGATTTTCTATTGTTCTTTCTAAGCCATAAGAAGAGCTACCTATATTAGAATAAGCTGCAGTTCTTATTGTTGGAGATTCTTTTTTGTAAAAACTGAGTCTAGATGATAAAGCTTCTTCTTTTGATGCAGATAATATAGAACCAGATAATGTTTTACCAGCACCCATTTTTCTCTGAGTTGCTATACTTTGCATTTCTAAAGATTTTGTATTTATATCATTAGCTAAATCACTTAATTCATCTTCTTCTGCTTCATGTATATTTTCTTTTAAGTATGTATGATCACCAATTTTTTGTTCTATTATATTCTTTAAACTTAATTCTTTCTGCGATCTTTGAGAAGTTCTTAACTGATATCTTTTAAGTGCTTCTAAAAAAGTAGCCATAATAACCTCAATATTACTCTATATCAAGTGAGCCAATGCTAATATCCTCACCAAAATCTTCACCATGCAGTTCTTTTTCTTTTTTGATCTGCTCTTTCATCCAAGTTTCTTCTTCTTGCTTTTTCTTAATCTCAGCAAGCTCTCTAGCTTCTTCTTGCTCTGCCCAATCAATCGAGGCTTTTTCTTTTTCCTCTTCTATTCTATCATATTCTTCTTCAGCCTTGCTTTCAACTGCTTTTTCACGCTCGACTTTATCAGCATATTCATAATATAATTCTTCAACAGTATATGTATCTAAAATAGGATCCTTCAGTGGTCTAGAATAGTACTTACTCCACCAGCTTCTTAAAAATAAAGTAAGATCTGCGTCTGAAGCAGCCTCAGAATTAGCTCTCTCTTTTGTAATAATGTCAATATACTGTATAGCGGAGAAAAGATCATTGTCTTCCCCCATTATTAGTTTCCCTCTTTAATTTCTCCAGATTTAGCTTTTAATTCTTCACGCCACTCTTCTTCTTGATCCATAACCTTATCAAAAAGAGTAACTATGATATTCTCATCTTGAATACTATTGCCATCACCACTTTGTTTCCACCACTCAGGACCGTCTTTTATTCTTACTTTTAGATTAGCAAGAATTGTAGTTAATGCTATTAAATCAGAGGTTGGATTTAATACATCGGTTCTAAGTCTTGACTTTTCAATCTCTAAGATTCTTTTCTCTAGCATGTTTAAAACACATTTTACTGTAAAGGTTCCATCATACTCTTTACCATACAATTCACCTTTCTCTTTAAATTGAAATGTTCTTTCGTTCTTAGGAAGATCCATACAAACTCCTTTGTTGTATATGCTTATGTAAGGTATTATACTAAATTATAAGTTATATAATATTTATCTTATTGGTGTAGTTGATTCTGTATTTGGATCTGTAACAGGTATTGGTTTTCTATCATCTTTCCAACCGATTGCTCGCCAGTTTAACATAATTTTACCTAATTGCTCGGAATTAAGTGATTCTGATCTTGTTGTAATCATTGCCTTATTAGTAAAAAACAATAAATTATCTGACTGTGAATCTCTAACTTCTATAGTTATATATTTTTGCTGTAAGAAATTTAGTACATCAGATTGTATTAGTTCATTTGAAGGTCCCATACCTGGAATCATAATACCACTAAATGTTCCTGTTACTGCAACATGTCTTGGTGCTAATTCAGCAGGAAGATAATCGTCGATAACTCTTAATTCCGATACAGTTGTTTCTATATTCCAAGAAACACCCATAGCAAAACCAACTATCTTATCATTTATCCTTAATACAGTTCTAGCACCAGATGCATATTTAGCAACTGGTTTAATCGATATTAGGCTATCGATATTAGACGTTAGATTTGACGCTAATGGTATCTCGATAAACGAGCTAGTATCAATTTTATTAGAACCAACTGACATACTATCCTCTTATTTAAGATGTTGACCAAGGCCAGAAAAATCAGATATAAATGAATCCTCATCTACATATAATGCTCTAAAATTAAAAGCTTGCATTGCAGGAGATTTATTACTGAGATTGAAGTTGGCACTAGTTATCCTACAATCTCTTATTCTAGCAATAGTGTGAGTGTCATTGCCATTACCATACTTCTGATGTATTTCTATTTCAAATCCAGTTGCTTTCTCTAGCATCTTAGGATTTAGATTATCGTAGACTCTACCATCTGCCTTAGATACGTCTAATTTTACTCCAGCTTTAATGCGTTCTACAACACCCTCTGGACCCCAAGCACCAATACCATTCCCAGTATCTTTGACTTCTATTCCATTAAGACCGCCACTATCTGCAACTATTCCTGCTGTATATCTTATTAATGAAAAAGATCCGTTAACGGCATATGAGAGAGGTTCAACAGAACTTCCCTCATACATGCCAAGTAACGTAGGTGCAGCATGATTGACAGTGACTGTGTAAGATATATTGGTGCAAAATGCAATAGTCCTATGATTTATCTTGATCTTTGCATTTGCACCAGTAAGAAAGAATGTCTTTTGATTAGCCATCCATCAATCCTATTGATTATTCAGCTAAGTCTGTTCCTGATCCACCTGATCTAGCAACAGTAAAGCTATCATCTTGTGCTAAGATAGCATTAAATGAATACTGCTCAGTTAAAACACCACGCTTGTTAACTGATCCACCTTTACTTGTAAAACGACAATCAATTAACTTAACTGCAGCTCCATGCTCAGATGTCATAACCTCACCATCGTTCTCTTTTTGAAATACTTGAAGATCAAATGTTTCAGAGAGAAGAAGTTGCTGTGGATTAAATTGTTGATCACCAGTTTGACTACCAACAGTATTCCATTTACCAATACCATTACCTTCTGCAGCAGCGCCTGCTCCAGTTGCAGCAGCTGTGTATCGAATAACACTCAAGCTACCTTCTACAGTATAAGCAATTGGTTCATGAGCGATAACTTCATAACGACCCATTACTTCAATAGGTATTGTACTAACATTTACTCTATAAGAGACATCTTGTGCATAAGCGATAGTGATAGATCCAATCTTGATCTTCGCATTAGCACCTGTTAAAAATGATGGTCTTTGTCCTGACATAATTTGACTCCTTGGGTTGCGGTTCCCATTACCTTGCTATTTTGAGCGTTGTTGCTCACTTTAATAACTATACCATATTAAAAGTTAAAAAGCCCCAGGTTTCCCTGGGGCTCAACAACAAAGGTAAATATGTATAGCTTAAGTGTTAATTAAGCCGCGCTAGAAACTCTACTAACTGTAATATCAGCAAGAACGAAATCAATACCTTCAACAAGTTTAGCAGTAAAGCTAATTCTAATAAGATTACCATCGATAAGAACTGTTAAGTCCTTAAAACCGTTTGGTGCATCATCAGAAGAAACTGTAATACCCTGTGCAAGATATGTAGAAAGGATACTCTGACAAACAGATTTAACTTCACCAGCAGTAATAACGTTCTTAACACCTACATAAATACTCTCAACTTGATTTCTAAAATCGTAAGCAAGAATATCAGCAGCATATTGAACATTAGCTCTATTTCGTACCCAGTTTCCATCTTTATTATACGTTGTGTTATCAACAACAACTCTAAATCCACCAGACTGAGGATTTTCTAAGAATGTTATGCCACTCTTGATTGCATCTTCGTAGTCTGTTCTTGGATCAAAATCTGCCAAGATATCTTCTTCATCAGTGCTCATTGGTTGGGCTGTATGACGAATACCAGAGCAGTTCATGAACTTAAATGTAAGGGGTGTACCAACTGGAGAACCAGCTCTTGCACCAGTTACATAAGCAGCAAGTGACCAAGGTTGGAACCACTTGATATTTCCAAGTGAATCATTATTTCTTGTATCTTGAACAACAAGTTGAATTCTATAATCAGCAAGATCAGCAGATTTAAGTTTGCAATCTTCCCAAGACGCTTTGTAAGAAAGAACAGATTGTCTCTCTGACTTGGCCTTAGTTGTTGCAGTCAAAGATAAGTGAGTCTTGATTGCCTGATGTATAGCATCGATTGTATATGTAGATGCGGGATCTGTTAGTGAATCAGAAATGTCATCAGCTGCATCGCGAGAGAAAAGAGGAAGAACGAAGTTCATTCTTACACCTTCAAATTTCGCAAGAGCATTGATTATCTCTGCACCAGTTGTTGCACCAAGTGCACCACCAGCAAGAAGTACTTCAGCTAATGCACCAGGAAGACCTGCTGTTGCCATTGCAACTGTACCATCAACTAAACTACAAAGCTGAGCTTCTTCAAAGAATGCCCTAACTTCATAAGCATCTTTCTTTATCATCGCAGGATATTCACCTGCTTCAGAAAGAGCTTTAATATCTACATGATCAAGTACTTCTGGATTCAATGAAGAATAAAGAGCACTTGATATTTTAACACTCCACCCTGTAACAAGATTCATATCATCGATCATTATACCGATACTACTGTAAGCTGATTTACTAAAAGTAGCAACTGCAACAGCATTCTCTTTTAGAATAACACTAGTTGCATCAATTACAATACTAGCACTTGTAAGACCAGTCTTAGAGCAACCAGCCATAAGAGTTATGTTACCACCAACTGTATCTGATTCTACAAGAAGATCTCTCTTCTGATTTAACTTAATTGTTACAGCAGATTGAACACTTGAACCAGTAATAGCAGGTACAAGTCCAACTTTAGCAAGTGATACGCCAACATCAGCATCATAAAGTTCTATTGATTTGCCATAACCTTTCTTATAAGCATTAGCATCTGCATCATATGTAAATACGATAGCATCACCAGAAGCAGCAACTGAAACACCAGTTAGTGCAGCATCAATGAGTGCAGCAACCTTAATAGCATCATCAAATTCTGTAAGCAAGCCAGTAAAAAGATCAAGACTTGTTTTTACACCATCAATGTAAACATCAAACTGAACATTAGCAAGTAACGCAAAGTCTGGAATATCTATACCAGTTACAATTGGTGCAACTTCAGGAATAGCTATTGCAGAGTAAGCGATTCTATTACCACCGATACCGTACTCAGCTGCAAGGACTTTTCCATAATCATCAGCTAAATTAAGCCAAGCTCTAACAGAAGCATTTGTCTTCCATATATAAATAGCTTGTGCTCCAGATGGAATTGCACCATCAGAAGCAGGTGCAAACAACATAGCAGCTGAATCAACTATATTACCTTGTCCATACTTTTCTCTTATGGCAATCATCTGATCAGGTGTGTAAACATTGAGTCCAATATCTACTTCATCTTTACTGGGTTTACCAGTGGTTGATTCTCCAATAATACCGACAATCCCGGTTTGACCAAGAGGAAATGCTCCTCCAAGGTCTATCGACAGCTTTGAATACGCTCCAGGCTTGTAGATTGTGGCTCCATTATAACTAACATTAATCGCCATATCCTATCTCCTATTTTAATTAATTACTTTTCTTATACTACTCTAATACAATATTATAACATAACAGCATTGCTAATATTATAACTCAATGCCATATTTCCTGAGTGCCTCATCGAAGATTTCTACAGTCTCTTTTTCTTTAAGCCCACGGGCTTTAAAATCAACAATAATGATTTCTTTCGCATGCCTACTTGGTATGCTTTTAGATCTCATAAAGTACCAAGTCTCAAAAGCAATCTTAACAGGTTCATCAGCTTTAATAATAGGCTTAGCCTCCTTAATAGACTTCTCTCTCATCTCAGATTCCATTCGCTTTATCTCATCTTGAACGTTGTTCTCTAGTTTTTTCTTTCTCTTTGCCATAATACCTCTCCCTATGGGTTGTAAACAGAATCCGTATCTGCAGGACCATTATCTGTACTGTACTTAATAGTTGTATCTATCTCATCGACATCAGATAAATCTTCACCTACTATAAAGTTTTGAACCGTGCATCTAAATCTTATCCACCTGGTCCATACATTTTCTGCCATATATTTACTTTCTTTATTGTAGTCAGAGGCGTTGAATGTTATCAGTTGAAGACCTAATTTTCTCAACATACCTTTCTTTCTATATAGTATATAGTTAATCATATAGTATAGCCACAGAACATGATCCTTACTTTTATCAGCATGTATTCCAATATCCAACATAACAGTCATTGGATTTACCAGCATCTCATTATCATCTGTTGTCCCAAAGAAGTCACCTATAGCTGCTTTTGACTCATCATCAACCTCGTTACCAAGATGTATACTCACACATGGAACTCTAGTTGCGTCAAATGACCAAGCTTGTAACACAGGTATCTTAGTATCATCAATCCAACTTTTAATACTGTCTATATATCCACTGCCATAGACATATTCTAATTCTGGAGCTGTATACTGACAAAATACATCATCAAGAATTGTTAGGTCATTCTTTATATATTTCAACCCGTCTTTTATTGCCCTCTGCAGGACAACTTCTGTTAATACAAACATTTATATAGCCTTCTCATACTGAGTTATTACACTCTGTATTATGTCTTGTACCTGTTGTTGCAGGTCATTGTTTATCTCTTTAAGGATATCGCTCATATCTCCACTTTTACCAGGGTGTACCCATTGTGTATTGGCATCTTGCTTGCTAGTAACAGTTCTGAACTGTGTATTTGAGTATACGTGGTTCTTTTGTATATCATCTTTATGTTTGCTTCGTTGCTTGCCATACATACCTATAAAGGTTTCTCCTTTATCACTTGGATCTCTTTTTTTATGACCCCTTAATTCTTTCATCTCATGTCTTGCTCTATTAAGATCACCCATTGCTTTCTGCGTTGTTAAACCTGGTGTGCCCTTACCAGAGAGTGGTATAACTTTATATCTAGAACCATCTTTTGCTATCTTAGCGTTTTTTAGCAGCTTCGGTAGCATAGGGAACGGAGGAGTTGAGAAGTCTGTCTTTCCTGAATCCGTCGTTATGTTATACGAATCTCCTATCCTAACAGCTGTTAATTCATTCATGAAATCTTCTAATCTATAATCTTCTCCAGCCTCATGAGCTCTCTGCATTGCAAAATCTAAGACATCATATATCTCTGATCTTATTGTCTGGTCTATTTCCTCACTTATACCATTGATGAAATCATCAGGAACACCTTTCATGGCATACAAGTTCCTTAATCTATTTATTTCATCGCTTATCGTTAACATTACTTGTTCTTTATTACTTTAGCTCTCATGTCATTTAAGAAATTCTCTCTATCCATTGCTGTCCACTCTTCACCAAATGTTATCTTTATTCTTCCACTTGGCTCTATAGTAACACTTGGTTTTGGCATATAAAAATAATGCTCATCATGTACATTATCACTATTAGCAGGATTAGATGAGTAAGCTTCAACAGCTGTAGGTGCTCGTTCCATTTCATCTATCTTTCTCTGTAGTTCTAATAACTTATGCTCTAATTCATCTATCTCTGATCCAGCATCACCACATAATTTATTGTGTTGCTCTATGAAATTATGATGATGTTGCTCTAGTTTATCAAATAATTTCATAACCTTGGACTCAACGACCATAAGATCAACTGCATTATCGTGCCTTATCTCTGATCTTATATTCTCCATCTCTCTATATATATTAGCTAGGTTGTGTTTGCGATAGTTGTCGACCAACGTCTCCATTCCACCCTCAATAATATCATCATCTAGATCATCATCTTCTAATAGCATCAACTCAGGCTCATCTTCAGGTAGATACCACTCAAATACACTCATAAGCTCAACAGATAGCTGAGGAAGTGACTTGTTGGTAAATTGATGGATCATCTTTCCACCCTGATTTATTCGACCAGAATAAATATCGTTCATGTGCTTACGTATGCTTACTTTATAGTCATCGAACATAACATCTTTAAAGTCTTCATCAACCATACCAGCAACAGCATTTCTTAGCATTCTAAATGTGCCATTACCAACGAGCTTAAGAGCTTCCCCGTGAGATACATCGAATGTAGCGCCCTTACCGTCTGCACCACGAAGTATATTCTTCTCTAGTTTTTCTAAAGCAACCATCTCTCTTAATGACTTCTTTTTTCTAAGATGACTCTCAAGATACAGCTTTATCCCTTGAAGCGAACACGATCTCATATCCTGATCTGCAGCAACATGAGCATCCATCCACTCAAAGTCTTTCATCTCACCATCATTACTCTTTGGTTTTCCACTATAATCAGTAACAAGGAATGTCTTTGAGTCGTTGCCCCAATGCCTGAATGCACCGAGTTCTATCGCATTGTTGGCAGTGATACCAGCTTCTTCATACAGCTCACGTTTGGCACCCTCTTCAAAGGTCTCACCTGGATCAATGTGTCCACCAGGTGTTGCCAGCTTATCACTGTGACTATCCTTACCAATAAGAATCTGTCCTTTCTCATTAACAACAACACAGCCTGCACCGCGGCCGTTATAATACTGCTCAAAACTCTTTCTCATCTTAGCTTTACGCTTCTTTCTGTCTAATCTTTTCTGTTGAACCTTAGCCTTATCTTTCTTCTTAGCGCCAGCTCCCCAAGTTCCACCCCTATCATTGTCTTTGCTTTCAGGTAATCCTTCTTGACTTGATCCAGCATACTTACCGGCTACACTTTTTGGTGGATTACCTCTAGGATGATCTTTAACATTCTTACCGTGTAGAATGGCCATCATAAAGCGCATTTGCTTTTTAGAAACTGCTTGTGGCATATATTACTCCATTTCGCTATATCTGTTATTTTTACTTAAATTATCTTTAGCCCACAACGGCTGCAAGTTGCTCAAAGCCCAACTCTTTTTAAACTCTTTATCTTCTGTTGATTTATAATTAAACCAACTATCTGGCTTAATGTGATCAATATGCCATCCATATAGTCCGTAATTATCCCAAGACATCCCATCTTGAAATTGATTCTCTAAGTGATTTATCAAATCATCTGGTGAATAACCTAAACTACTAAAGGTTTTATTATCTTTAGTTAAACCTCTTCTTTTTAATTTTTGATGTAAAAGAGACCTAATATTGTGTTTTATCTTTTTTTGCTCTTTTGTATCCCAATTCTTGTAAGTACGTTCTTTCTTAGGTATATCTTTTTGTGCAATCCAATTTGGATCATTATATCTTAATACAGCACTCACACTCATTTTATTACGAACTTCTTTTGATATGACTTTACCTTTATGTACTTTTTTAGCTATAATAATATTAGCGCATTTATGGCACAATCTATTCCCTTGACCCTTATCTTTATAGCCTCTATCACAACCACAAGAATCACATGTACATTTATATCTAGGTATTTCTCTACCAGATTTTATAAGAATATATTTACAATCTTGTAAATCAATCACTAATTTTCCTTATCTGCATCGTTAATTAAAAAATCTCTCTTAACTAACACTTGTTGGGGTAATCTTCTAGCTACCTTCTGACCAGTAGCTATATCATACTCCTGTGTAACCCTTAACTCATGCATAACATTAAGGACAGCATACACTGGATTAGCAACATAAGTAATAGATAATACCTCACCCATCTCTTCCACATCATTATAATATGGTGCCTTACCCGGTAACCATTTTATACTGCCGTCTTCTATTGTATAATCAACTCCATCGGTGTACTCAAATAATACATTATTTCTTACAGAGGCCATATACTCTATACTTACAATAGGGTAGCGTAGGTGTTGCTTACCATCTGATGTAGTCTCATATTCTTTTATATCGTTTAATCTTACTTGAAAGTCTGGACAAACAAGCCTGTCAAATGTATTGAAGTCAGCTTGTCCACCAACATCATACTCTGTAGGGAATGTTATGATGGCTGTCCCTATCTCCCATACTCCCTGGACCTCAAACATCTTCTCAAGTGTATTGTTTGTAAATACACCCCATATCTCTTTGCCTGGTAGATGGATTATCTGCGAGTCATCACAGAACGGACACTCTGGATGATGGTTATTTGCATTTAAACTCTTCATATTTGGACAAGGAGCTGCAATCTGATGCACAAATCTTATCCCTCTATTCTGAAGCAGCTGATTAAAGCTTTGACCTCTCAAACTTGGGTCTGGTATATAATCTGGCATGAATTTGCCGGACGACCTTGGTGAAGGATTATAGTCTTGTGAGGGTTTATCCATTGTGTCTCCTAATATCTACACTACAATTATACCAAATATGGACTTTAAACTTATTACAAGATTATACAGTATAATATAATAAGAGATAATATAAACCAACAAAAGAATGTATTACATGGAAGTATTGGAAAAGATTGTCAGACTTAAGGGTAATTGCTTGTCAGTGCTTATATGTACTCACTGCCCCTTTAAGAAAGAATGCTTACCGTCTTTTTTGGATAAAGAGTCAAGGTTTTCCCAAAAGAAAAGGTTTAACATAGCATTGAGTGCCTTAGCTAATGCAGCAATACTCGATGACAATTGCTACCAAGAGACTGTGAATGGAAACTGAGGACTATAGAGTCATCGGTGTAACCATCGAAGACTACCTAACATGTGAGATTAGTGAGAGAAGACTCAAGAAAGACGAGACATTAGATGATTTACTACATGACATAGAAAAAGATGACTTTATAACCCTGATTGGCTTCATATACGAAAAGTAACCCCGTTACATCACAAACATCGCGACTCAAACCCAAAAACCGATTTGATTTTTTATCGAGAGCAAACCGAAAGGAGGGAAGAGATGAGCACAAAAAATAGTTACACGAAAGAAGAGATTGACGCGATACAGCCATCTAACAGTCCACTTTCAAAGAGCGTTATAAAGTTATTAAATCGCCCAGATATTAAAAAGTGTTTGGATGAATTGTTAGAAATAGAATATGAGATTGATGAAGAAAGAGAAGAGCAACTACGTAATGAAAATAACAGGTTGCTTGAGGAATTTGAACAAAGATTTAGTAAAGCAGCTTGAATCTCCGTTGGAGCTGTACACTAAAAGAGCTTGAAAGGTTTACCGACTAACAGGCTCACATAAAGAAAGCATGGACAATTTGGTAGTTGTCAACAAACATGCAGCAAACACAACTATAGGGGCAATCTTTGGAATCAAAGTTGCCCCTTTTGCTTTTTAGGATATGCGGAGGTATGTATATGATAAAAACAGCACGGACAAAGTTAATGGAAGCATACATAAACTTGATTGGTGATTTCCTAATTGACTCCATGAGTGCCCCGCTTTTAAAAGAAGAGCTGGAGGCAATATTAGATGAGGACTTAACAGTAGAGGATTTTCATGATATTATAAAAGAGAATGCACGAGTGTATGATATTTACATGATAAAGTATAAGCCACACGATAAAGCACACTACAATGGTTACCTACAGCTCGGCGATCGCAAGGTAGGGGAAATATCCATGGAGGCAAGGAAAGATGAGAAAAAGGCTACTGTAGGTGGTATT
>Ga0210003_1000424_pt1 | contig 38268 bp, 24 predicted proteins | sample LantaG_FD_182804 | JGI IMG/M metagenome (GOLD analysis project Ga0210003, IMG submission 182804) | Deep subsurface microbial communities from Baltic Sea to uncover new lineages of life (NeLLi) - Landsort_02402 metaG (SPAdes) (version 2) | ecosystem: Environmental > Aquatic > Marine > Oceanic >...
TCACGTCGACGGTGACAAAGCCGCCGCGGGCCTTGATCTCCTCGATCTCCGGGGCGTAGGCCGCCAGGATCGCTTCGGCCGGCGCGGCCGGATCGACCCGCTCCTCGAGCGGCCAGACCTCGTGGTGCAGGCCGTGGTCGTTCAGAAATCTCGTGACCTCGGCCGGGTCGCTGATCCGGCGGGCTTCGGCGGGAACGGTGACGATCGCCATCGGGAAATCCTCCGCGTCAAAAAAAGACCTTACTGCTGATGCTGCTGCCGGGCTGGGTGGCCAGTTGGCATGAGCCGGGCCCGGGCCACGCACTCAAAGAGAAACTCGAAGATCTCGATGTGGCGACGGGCCTCGGCGAGATCGCGGCCCCAGGTGTAGAGGCCGTGGCGGGCGATCAGGAAGCCGTGGAGCGGCGGACGGCCCGGGGCCGTGAAGTCGAGGCCGGCGAACCGCTCCCGGATTCGGACCGACAGCTCCCGCATGTCCTGGGTGTTGGCGAAGATCGGCACGTCTTCGTGGGTGTCGTGGGTGGTGATGCCCTCGAGCCCTTTGAGCATCTCGTAGCCCGCGATCCGCAGTGTGGCCACCGCGGAGCCGGGGGGCAGATCGGCCCCGGAGAGAATCGTGCCCCAGGGGGAGTGGGTGTGGAGGACCGCGCCCACAGAGGGGACAAGCTCGGCGATCGTGCAGTGGAGGAGCGTCTCGGCCGAACTGCGGCGGTCGGAGCCGTCGGTCACGCGGCCACTGGAATCGACGCGGACGAAGTCGTCGCGGGAAAGGGCCGACTTATCCCTGCCGCTGGCGGTCACGAGCAGTTCAAGCGGCTCGCGGGAGATGACCACGCTGTAGTTGCTGCTCGTGCCGAGCGACCAGCCGCGGCCGTGGAATTCACGGCCAACGGCCCGCAGGGCGTCGAGCGAGTCGGCGGCGGGCGGGCTGGCGAGCGATGTCATGCTCGGAATCTACGAAACCCGTGGGGGCCACCGCAATGAGCCGGTCCTGGGCCGGGCAAACTCATCGGCGGGCAGCACGCCCGCCGCCGCGGGGCAGGCAGTGCCGCCGCCGAGTGCCTTTATTATAGGTATGGGCTAAAGGTATGGAGCGAACAGCCTGGCTACGCCGTCGCGGAGCCGCACCGGCAGGCTGCGGGCGTCGACCTCGGCGAGCGTCTTGGCCCGCGACCTCGCGATCACGTCGGCGATCTGCCGGTCGAGCCGCCCGGCCAGATCGCGGTCGTAGACCTCGACGTTGAACTCGAAGTTGAGCCGCATCGAGCGGTCGTCCCAGTTGCCGCTACCAAACATCGCCCAGGCCCCGTCCACAACCAAGAGCTTCGTGTGCTCGAAGGGGGGCGGCGACATCCAGACGTGGCAGCCGCGGTCGAGCACCTGCCAGAGCAAGGCCGTCGAGGCCCAGCCCACGAGTGCGAGGTTGTTCTGCTCAGGGAGCACGATGTCGACCTGCACGCCCCGGGCCGCCGCCACGTCGAGGGCCTGGCAGACCGCGTCGTCCGGGAGAAAGTAGGGTGTCATGATCCGCACCGACCGTTGGGCGGCCGTGAGGGCACCGGCGAGCACAAGCTTGATCCGGCCGATGTCGGGATCGTCGGGGCCGAAGCGGATGCCGCGGGCGATCGTGGAGCCGGCTGCCGCGAGGCTGGGCTTCCAGGCGTGGCCGCCGAGCGTCTCCTCCGCCGCGAAGGCCCAGTCTTCGACGAAGACCTCGAGCAGGTGGGCAACGACTGGTCCCCGGATGCGGAAGTGGGTGTCGCGGACCGGGTGCCGGGGCGAGTGGGCCAGCCAGCAGCCGTCGCGGATGTTGAGGCCGCCGGTGAAGCCGACCGCACCGTCCACCACCATGATCTTGCGGTGGTTTCTCAGGTTGGCGTAGGCGAAATAAATCGGCACGCTTGCCGGCAGAAATCGTTCCACCCGCACGCCCCGGCCGGCCAGGAGTCGCGTGATCGGCGGAAACGAGTAGGTGGAACCGATCCCGTCGATGAGCACACGCACCTCGACGCCCCGGTCGACGGCCCGGCCGAGGGCATCGGCGAAGAGTCTGCCCGTGGGATCGTTGTCGAAGATGTAGGTAGACAGGCCGATGCTCTGGCGGGCCCCGTCAATCGCCTCGAGCATTGCGGGGTAGGCCTCATCGCCGCCGGCGAGCGGCTCGATCGCGTTGCCATCGACGAGGGGCCGCCCCGCAACCCGGCCGACGAGCGTGGCAAGCGACCGCAAGGGGGCGTGGTCGGGCCCGATCGCCTCGCGGATCCGATCGAGTTCTGGCACGGCGGCACGGGTTTCAAGCGTAGCCCGGGCCACGCCCGACCGCAGATGCGTGGCCCGCGAGCGGATTCGGTTAACCCCGAGAAAAAAATAGATCAGGGAGCCGAACACCGGCGAAAGCCAGATCAGCCCGACCCAGCCGATCGTGGACCGGGTGTCCCGCTTGACGAGGATCGCGTGGGCCGACGCGAAGGCTGACAGGCCAATGATGCTCCAGGCCAGCACGTGCGGCCAGAGCACACGCCACCAGTCCCACGCGTCCCGGAGCAGTTGGTCCATGGGGGAAAGGTAGCACGCCCACGACCGGCCCTTGAGAATAGTCCGGGGACTGTCCCCTCGCCTGCGTTCCCTGGATCAACCCCCACCTAGGTAGTGGCGCAAATCGCCCCACCCCGGGGCCCGAGTGGAGCGATTCGCCCCACCCCAGACCATCAGGGTGGAGCGATTCGCCCCACCCTGGGCCAACCGCCGTGCCGGGCATGAATCGGGCGACAGCGTTAATTTCGCTGCCATTCGCGAGGAAAACCAGCTTTTTCCGGAAACAATCCGTCGCCCTGCCCGGTTTGGTACGCCGATTGCAATGTCTTTCAGACGTCGGAGAGGGCTCAAGAGCCGAAACCGACGCGGCCAACCGGCCGCCCCTCCGTCAGAAAGTTCGAGAAACCAAGCCATGCACACATTCTTTACCACCGCTGCGATGAGTCTCTTGGCCATCGCGATGGCTCTGTTCTCGGCCTCTCCGCGGGCAACCGCGGCTGAGTCGCTGCTCTCCAGAACCGGTTGGGAGGCTTTTGCGACCGCCAACACCTGTGGCTCACTGGCATGGTCCGGTGAGGACGAAACATTCTCGGCTATGAAAAACCCCCTGGGCACGCCCCGGGTGGTGCTCGAAGACGCCGATCTTGATCTCCGCCTCATGACTGGTCTGCCCGCGCCGGAACCGCCAGCCCTCGTGCTCGCCGGCATGGCGTTCGGTGGCGTGCTCTGCGGCCGCTCCCTGCTTAAGAGGCGGAAGCGGCAGGCCGGAGAGGATGACGGGGCGATTGAGACCGAGATCTGAGCGACAACCGCACAAGCAAAAACCCGATGTCGATTTAACTCTGGATCGAAACCACGCAACCAAGATCAATCGCAACCAGATCCGAGGAGTTTTCTCATGAACATTAGAGGACTAGGCGAAGGGGCTCTTGAGATGCCGGTGGCCGGGCGACTGCTTACGTCCACCGACGTTGTCTTCTGCCTCTTGCCGATTGGCTTGTTCCTGTCGATCGTTTCACTCGTCTAACAAGTTTTGGCTCTGCTCGAACGCTCCGGCTCTGCTCATCGCTTTCTTTTTGCTCTTCTTATCTTTTCAACTACTCGGAGGTGACGCCATGGTGTTGAAGGCCTTTTTCGACAACGCGTATGATTCGGATGAGCGGTCGATGCCGAATGTGGTTGTCGTAGACCCCCAGTTCGACGCGTACAGAGACCTAGCCACGAGTGCTCGAGACGGTCGGATCGGCCTCCATCTTCGCTCCGCCGGCTTGGCAGCGATGAAACTCGCCCAGCGGCTTGAGGTCGATGCCTGGATCGTCGCCGATGAACTCGACGACATGTCCGGGCACGACTTCGTGCGGCTGCTCGCCGACATGCGGGGCGATTCCAAGATTGCGATGATCGGTGGCGACCACGCGGGCAACGCCGATGTTGACAGTGTGCTCACGCGGCCGATCAGCTGCGCTGAACTCGAGGAGCTGCTTGACATGCCGGTCGCGGAGCGGAGCCAGCGGCTCGCGGGTCGGGGCATCAGCGGGTCGTGGGTGACCCTGCCGGTGAGCGTCGGAGCGGCAGTTATCGCTCTGGCGGTGTTGATGGTGGGCTAAAGAACCCCGGTGGAGCTGGTACGTCGGGCGAGAGAATTCACCGCCGATCGTTACCAGACATTGGGTATGAACGGTCCGCCCCGGCAGATCTGCAGATGCCGTAAGGCCGCCACCTGGCCCGTCGTTTCCAGGGCCTCGCGGAAGACGGGGTCGTGGAAGCCCTCGATGTCGATGCTTCCCCGCCAGCCGCTTGCTCGGAGCGTGCGGATCAGGTTTCCCCAGTCGGTCTCGCCTGAGCCGGGCAGTCGGTGTTCGACGTAGGGCACGCCCCCCCGCAGGCCATGCACCCGGAGAATGTCGCGAAAGACTGCCGCATCCTTGCCATGGATGTGCCAGATCCTCGCCGCGTGGTCCCGAAGCTGTGGGAGGGGATCGACCAGGCTCACGATCTGGTGGCAGGGCTCCCACTGGAGGCCCAGCACCGGACTCTCAACGGCCGCGAACATCGCATCCCAGGCTCGCGGCGCGTGGGCGATGTTCCAGTCGCCCCGTTCCCACGTGCCTCGCTGCGGGCAATTCTCGAACGCCAGCCGAACGCCCTGAACCTCGGCCCGGCGAGCGAGCGGACCGAACACCTCGGCAAACCGCGGCAGAGACTCGAGGATTGGCCGCTCGGAAATGCGGCCCGCGAATCCGGCCACGATGTCAGAGCCAAACAGGTGGGCTGCGTCGATGAGCCGCTCCCAGTCGTGAGCGGTCTCGGGGCTCGTGAGCGGATTGCCATAGACGCCCAGGCAGCTGATCCGCCGCGGAATGCCGTCGGCCGGCTCGTGGCCCGCGAGCACCTCCCCCACCCGGGCTGCGAGACCGGCCAGGTTGAAGCTGCCGACGGAGCGACCGAAGGAGAGCTGAAAGGTCTCGAATCCATGCGGCAGCAGCTGAGCGATCACCTCGGCTGTGCGGTCGTGGGCGGGCACGACTGTGCCCAGCCGGATGTCGTCGTGTGAGGTCATACCGCGAAAGTGTAGCGAAGGGCCTCGTGGTGGATCGCAGCCCAGTTGAGCCCGTTGCGGCCTACAATCATGGGCTCGGCAGGGATTCCAGGTTTTACGGACACAAGGGAAGTCGATGCGGCTTTTGAGCTGGAACATCCACAAGGGGATCGGTGGCCGCGACCGGCGGTATTCGCTGGCGAGGATCATCGACTGCATCGAGGCTGAAAATCCCGATCTCGTCTGCCTCCAGGAGGTGGACCGGCTCGTGCGCCGTAGCCGGCACGACGACCAGCCGCGGCTCTTGGCCAGCTACTTCCGCAGCCACTCGGTGTTTCAGCCGACGGTTCACGTGGGCGATGGCTCCTATGGCAACCTCGTGCTCTCCCGCTGGCCCGTGGCCAGTCGCCACCGAATCTCGCTGCGACGCGGGGGGCGGAAGTCGCGGGGGGCCCAGCTGCTGCTCGTCGATTCGCCGGAAGGACCGCTCCACCTCGTCAACACCCATCTCGGCCTGGCAGAGGGGGAGCGGCACTGGCAGGCCGGGAAGATCCTCGGCCACATGCTCTTCCGTTCCGCCGACCCGCATCCCACGCTCATCGTCGGCGATTTCAACGACTGGCGGGACACGCTCGCCCGCGGCGTGCTTGCGGCCGGCGGCTTCCGCCAGGTCACGGCGCCGGCCGCGAAATTTCGCACCTTTCCCGCCTGGCTGGCCGTGGGGGCGCTCGACAAGGCGTTTGTGCGGGGTGGCATCGAGGTTCGCCAGGCCCGCGTCATCCGCACGAGCCTGGCCAAGACCGCCAGCGACCACCTGCCGCTGGTGGTCGATTTCCACCTCCGGTAGCGTTTCGCGGTGCCTAACCCGCCAACGTCTCGTGGGCGGCGGTGACGGTAGCCTCGATGTCGGCCCGCGTGAGAGCCGCCGAGATGAAGAGCGCCTCGTACTGACTGCAGGGCAGGTAGACGCCCCGGTCGATCATGCCCCAGAAGAAAGCGGCGTAGCGATCCTTGTCGCTGGTCACCGCCGTCTGCCAGCCGGTCACCGGCACTGGCTCGTCGCCCCGCTGGAAGAATATGGTCATCATGCTGCCCACGCGGGCGACCCAGGTCGTGAGCCCAGCGGCCGCCGCGGCTCTGCGAAACCCATCCTCCAGCAGCTGGCCGTGTGTCTCGAGCTGCTCGTAGGGCGGGTGATCGCGGAGTTCCTCGAGCGTTGCTGTGCCCGCCGCGACGGCCAGCGGGTTGCCGGCGAGCGTGCCAGCCTGAAAGACCTTGCCCGCCGGGAGCACGTGGTTCATCACGTCGGCCCGGCCGCCATAGGCCGCCAGCGGCAGCCCCCCGCCCACGATCTTGCCGAGGATCGTGAGATCGGGTGTGACGCCGAGGATCTCCTGGGCACCCCCGAGCGCGAGCCGAAAGCCGGTCATCACCTCGTCAAAGACCAACAGCGTTCCATGCTCGTGGGTGAGCCGGCGGGCCGTCGCCAGAAACTCGAGACTCGGCCGCACGAGCCCCATGTTGCCCACCACTGGCTCCATGAGCAGCGCCGCGATCGCGTCTCCCTCCCTGCGAAACAAGGCCTCGAGCTGCCCGGGGTCGTTGTATTCGAGCACCAGCGTGTCCCGGGCGGTGCCGGCCGTCACACCCGGCGAGTCGGGCACGCCGAGCGTGGCGGCTGATGAGCCGGCGGCCACGAGCAGGCTGTCGCCATGACCGTGGTAGTTGCCGGCAAACTTCACGATCTTGTCGCGGCCGGTGAACCCGCGGGCCAGCCGGACGCCGCTCATCGCGGCCTCGGTGCCCGAGCTTGTGAGGCGGACCTTCTCAATCGACGGCACGGCGGCGATGATCAGCTCCGCGAGCCGGCTCTCGCCTTCGGTTGGCGCGCCGTAGCTAGTTCCGGTCGCGAGCGTTGCCTCTATCGCCGCCACCACCCGGGGATGGCGATGGCCGAGGATCATCGGCCCCCAGGAGCCGATGTAGTCGAGGTAGCGATTGCCATCAATGTCGGTGAGCCACTGTCGGTCGGCCGCCCGGAAAAAAATCGGCTCGCCCCCCACGCCCCCGAACGCCCGGGCGGGCGAGTTGACGCCCCCGGGAATGAGCGTGTTGGCCCGAGCGAAGGCGGCGCGGCTGAGACCGCGACGAGCGGCGTGGAGGGTCGACGGGTGGGGCAGGTTCATGAAGTCTCGGGACGGGATGTGGGGAGCAAGAAGCAAGAATTGTGGGGGCCTGGGTGCCCTCGATCTAATTCTAGGGTGCAGCGAGCAGGCGGCGGGCTTCGGTGACGGCGTCGGCGACGTGCGGACGATCTCCAAAGATCTCGACAAGACCAGAGAGCAGCTCGCGACGGCGGGCCAGGAGGGCTTCGCGGGCGGCCTGGTCAGCGGTTGTTTCCGCGCGGGTCGCGAGCGATGCCGCTTCGCCGAGCGTGGCCGCGGCCCGGGTGGCATCCTCCTCCCGCTCCCGGGCGGCCAGTGGCCTCACGCGGTCGATCTGCCGGCGGGTGAGGTCGAGCCAGAGCGAGGCGTCGGCGGCGGTGCTTCGCTCATCGCCCTCATCGCCGGTGGGCGGCCCGGCGCCGTAGACCGTGAGAATCGCCTCGAGCCCGGCCAGGCAGGCAACCGGGCTTTCCTGCTCGCGGGCGACCGCCGCGCGGTAGTCCCGCTCGAGCGGCCCGAGCGGGCCGCTTGTTCGCGGCCGACGGCGGGCCTCCCGCTCGAGGGCATCGAGATCGAGCATACGCCTGAGGCTCCGGATCGTGACGGCCCGCGGGTCGTCGCCGTGCCGCGCGAGAAACAGATCGATCAAGTCGGTGGCGTCCCGCAGATCGGCCCCCGGGTCGTCGGCAACCTCCATGATCCGCTGATGGAGGGTGTCGCGGGAAACCGGCTGGGAAACGACGTATCCCACGGCCACCACGAGTGCCACGAGCCCTCCCGCCAAACCAAACCGCGTGAGGCCCTCGCGGCGACGTTGCCGGGCTGCCTGGTCTTGCTGCGAGCGATCGAGTTCCTCGACGGTCGTAAACCGGGTGTCGGCTGGGAATTGCGGCTTGCGCAGCCCCGGGGCCGGCTCGGTTGGCCGGTGGGCCAAGGAGGCCGGGCCGTCTGCTGCGGTCGGGTTCACGAAGGGGAGCGTTGCCGCCTGCCCGCGGGCATCGGCTGCCATCGCGGCTGGGCCGTGGGTGGCAGGGTGGGGGGCGGCGCCGGCAACAGTGGCCCGCGTGGCGGCCAGCAGATCGACGCCCGGCGGAACTTCTGGCGGCGGCTCACGACCGAGGAGCGTATTGCCGCCGCGGAAGTCGACGGTGGCCGCTGCTGGATCGGCCGTAGCTACCGGATCGGCTGCGTTTGGCGGTCGTGGATCCTGCTCAATCGCCGCCAAGAGCCGGCCCAAGGCCAGCGCCGTTGCTGGCCGGTCGGCCGGATCCTTGGCGAGAAGTTTCCCGATCAGCCGATCAAGCGTGGCGGGCACGTCGGTCACAAATGCCGATACCCGCGCCGGTGTCTCCCGCTGCTGCCGCCGCAGCACCTCGCCTACCTCGCCCCCTCGAAACGGCGGTCGGCCCACGAGCATCGCATACATCACAAGCCCGAGCGCATAGAGATCGACGCGGTGGTCTACCGGGCCGCCGGCCGCCTGCTCAGGCGCCATGTATTCGGCGGTGCCGACCACCGTGCCCGCGAGCGTTTGCCCCGTGTCGCCAAACAGCCGGGCGATACCGAAATCGGCCAGCTTGACGCCGCCGCCTGGCTCGTCGGGAAGCAGCAGGTTCGCGGGCTTGAGATCCCGGTGCACGATTCCCTGGTCATGGGCGGCCTTGAGGGCCCGCGCGATCTCACCGGCGACGGCAACCGTCTCCTGCCAGCTGAAGGTGCGGCCTGCCTTGAGGGTCTCCTCGAGGCTGCGGCCCGGCACGAGTTCCATCGCGAAGAATGGCACTCCCTCGTCTTCGCCGAAGGCGATCAGACGGACGATGCCCGGATGCCGCAGCCCCTTGAGCGTCTCGATCTCGGCCTCGAACCGCCGCCGCAGGCCGGCCTCATCACCGAGATAGGCCGAGAGCGTCTTGACCGCGACTGGGCGGCCGGCGGCATCCACGGCCTCGTAGACCGTGCCCATTCCGCCGCGGCCGATCCGACGGCGGATCGCGTAGGGTCCCAGGCGTGTCGGCTCCATGACAAAAGAGTGTATCCCGGCGGCCTAGCCCACGGCACAACGGCGGCGCGTGTACAACACGCCCGCCGCCGGCAGAGGCCTGCGGCAGGAAAAAGCCGCCGCCGACGGAGACACTCGTGGCCACGGGACCCATGACACACGCCAGCGACACGAGGCTCTTGCCGGCCGATATGAACCAAGCCCACGGCCTGGCCGCGTACGCCCGGGATTTCCTGTTCCGCGATCCCCGCCCCGTCTCCCGAGCCACGCTCGACCTCCTCGAGCGGTTTCACCTCGACAGCGTGGGCTGCGGCGTCTCGGCTCTCGCCGAGCGGGCCAACGCCCCGACGGTTTTGCGGCGTGAGGCGCTCGGCACGGCCCCGGCCGCGGGCACGACCGGTGCGGCCTGCTTCGGCTCAGGTCGCCGCTGCCTCACGGAGCGGGCCGTGGCCGCCAACTCCAGCGCTGTTCGGGAGTGGGACTCCAATGGTACGAACTTCGGCTACGACGCCGCCCGGGGCCGCACAGCTGGCGAGTTCGGCCACAACGACTGGTATCCAGTGGCGATCGCCGCGGCAACCGAGGCCAGGCTCGACGGCGACACGACGCTCCGCGTCATGCTCCTCGTCGACGAGATCCGCGGCCGACTGGCGGAGGTGTTTGCCCTGCGAAACTACGCGATCGACCACGTCCACCACGGCACGGTCGCCTCCGCCACCGCCTTCACCGCGGCCCTGGGAGGGGATGAGGCCCAGATCGAGTCGGCGATCGGAATGGCCGTCGCACACTACGTGCCCTTCCGGGCGATCCGGGCGGGCCACCAGCTCTCTGACAGTAAGGGAGCCTCGGCGGCGCTCGCGGCCGAGGCGGCCGTGAGCTGCGGACGCCGAGCGCTGGCCGGATTCCAGGGACCGCCAGACGTGTTCCGTAACCCATTGGCCATCTACCGGCTCAACGAGCCTTCGGCCGATGGCAAGAGTCCCTTCGACCTCGAACTCGGACTCGGCGGCGATGCCTTCGCGATCCACGCCATGCACTTCAAGCTCGGCCTCTATGAGCATCAGTCGGCCGGAGCTCTCCAGTCGCTCGTCAACCTGTTCGCAGAGCACCCGGCCCTCGTCGCCGAGCTCGGCGGCATCCGTCGGATTCGGGTCGTGATCTACGAGCCGGCATTCTCAATTATCGCCGATCCGGCCAAGCGAACGCCCACGACGCGGCAGTCGGCCGACCATTCGCTCCCTTACATCCTGGCCAAGACGCTGCTCAAGGCTGCGGCTTCCCCAGGTGGCCGGCCTGGCTGGGAGCAGCTCATGCTCCTGCCCGACGACTATTCAGACGACGCGATCCGCGACCCGGCCGCCGCGGGGCTCATCGAGCGGATCGAGATTGAGCATGGCGGACCGGAGTATGACCGGCTCTATCCCGACGGCATTCCGACGCGGGTCGTGGTCGAGCATGAGTCGCTCGGCACGCTCGACGGCGGGCTCGTACGGCACCCGCTCGGCCACGCCCAGTCGGATCCGCTCCGGACGGCGGCGCTCGTCGATCTCAAGTTTGACCGGCTCGTGGCCGGCGTGGTGGACGATCCGGCCGCCTTGCGGCAGCGGATCCGGCTGACAGGACGATCGGCGACTGAGGTAGCGGAGCTCTATGCGTTTCCCATTCACGGGTGTGATCCCGGTTGATAAGTATCCCGGCGCGACCTCGCGGCAGGTGGTCGATGCTGTGGGCCGGGCCCTTGGCATGAGGGCGGTCGGCCACGCCGGCACGCTCGACCCGCTCGCCGCGGGTGTGGTTGTGGTCTGCGCGGGCCACGCGACGAAGCTCGTCGACTTTATCCACCAGTGTCCCAAGCAGTACGAAGCTGTGTTTCTCTTGGGCCGCTCGAGCCCGTCGGACGATCTTGAGACCCCGGTCGAGGAAGAACCTGGCCCGCGGCGGCCAACGCGTGCGGAGATCGAGGCGGCCCTGCCTGGGTTTCGTGGCGGGATCATGCAGCGGCCCTGCGACTACTCGGCCGTGCACGTGGGCGGTCAGCGGGCCTATCGGCTCGCCCGCAAGGGCCGCGAGATGGAACTCCCGGCCAAGCCCGTGCGGATCGACCGGCTCGAGATCGCAGCCTATGACTGGCCACGGCTGGCTCTCGACGTCGAATGCTCGACGGGCACGTTCGTCCGAGCGATCGGCCGCGACCTGGCGGCGACACTTGGCACTGCGGCCGTGATGGAATCGCTTGTCCGCACGAGCGTGGGGCCGTTTTCGCAGGCCGCGAGCATTCCCCTGGCGGCGGTGAGTCCCCTCGCGGTCGCGGCCGCTCTGCTTCCCTCAGTGGCAGCGGTCTCGCATCTGCCCGGGGCTGTGCTGGCGGGTGAGTTGCTTGAGCGAGCCGTTCGCGGCGGGCTCGTGCCGCTACCCGACAGTGTCGCAAGCGGAGCCGCTCTTCTGCCACCCGATGCCGTCAGAGCCTGCGACGAGTTGGGCGAATTGGTGGGCATCCTCAGGTCGCATCAGTCCGGCGGCTGGCGGCTCAAGCCCAACTTCCGCGGCGCGGGGGACTAAAAACGGGGACAGTCCCCGGTTCGCGCGGCCTGACCTCATAGAAGCCCCGGGCGCGAGCCCGGGGACTGCGGGACCAAAGGCCACCCCGCCTGCCACTGCCCTTCATGCCACCCCGCCCTTGCTGCGCGAGATCGACAAAATCGTTCAGCCTGGCTGTGTCGAATCGGTGGATCACGTCACAGTCCCCCAGCTCGCGCTGGGGGCTTTTATGCGGCTCTCGGCCACGCTGAGCGGAGCCAAGATTTCTGCCCTGCGATCGCGTGCAAGGCCGCGGGTCACCATGTTGGGGACCTCCGGTGGCGAACCTCACCAGTAGACATACCGCTCGAACCGCTCGCGGTCGGCCCGCGGGAGATCGTCGAGCCGGGGGATGACCCAGCGGTTGTCGTCGGAGTCGATCATGAGCTTGCCGTCGGTTCCGAAATCAACCGCCTGGCTCTGCGTCCAGCGGGCGGTGAACGAGCCGCGGCCGGCGTCGGTCTCGACGTCGAAGTCGAGGTAGCCGCGGGCCAGCCGAAGGTTGTGAATTCGGCGGATTGTGCGAACGAGTGTTCGCCGGGCCACCGCGTCGGCCACGATCTCCCGGGCGGCTGCTGGCCAGTCGGCGAGCCGCCGGATGATGCCGACCTCCTGCTCCTCGCCGTCATCGCCCCAGCCGCGTACGGAGAGATACTCCTCTGGCCGCGACGCCGGAAAGGTGGCCGCCACGAACACACCCGCCGCGAGCCGCATTTCGCCGGCCCAGAGCTCGATTCGGCCGTGATTGCCATGAGCGAAACGGTGTTCCGTGGGCTCGAGCCAGAGGGTCGTGGCGTCGTGCGACGCGGGCTCTTCGGCCGGCTCGGGGAGCGGCTCGGCGAGCAGCGTGTCGACCGTCGGCTGGCGTGAGACCTGCGTCTGGATCCGCACGAGCCGGGCGTAGAGGCCGTCGGCGGCAAGCAGTTCGGCATGGGTGCCCTGCTCGACGAGCCGGCCGCGATCGAAGGCGAGGATCCGGTCGGCGTTCCGCAGGGTCGAGAGCCGGTGGGCGATGGCGATCGTCGTGCGGCCCCGGATGAGTGCGGCAAGCGCCCGCTGGATCTCCCGCTCCGCCTCGGCGTCGATCGAGCTTGTGGCCTCGTCGAGGACCAGGATCGCCGGGTTGGCCAGGAGCGTGCGGGCGATCGAAAGTCGCTGCTTCTCGCCGCCTGAGAGTCCGGCGCCCCGCTCGCCGAGGAGCGTCTCGTAGGCTGCAGGCTGGCGGCAGATAAAGTCATGGGCCCCGGCGGCTTTGGCTGCGGCGAGCCCCTCCTCGATCGTGATGTCGGGCCGGCCGTAGGCAAGGTTTTTCCAGATCGTGCCCCGGAACAAGAACGACTCCTGAAACACGATCCCGAGCCGCTCTCGCAACTGCCGCGTGGGGAGCTGGCGGATGTCGATGCCGTCGATCTCGATGCGGCCCTGCTGAACGTCGTGGAAGCGGGCGAGAAGGTTCACAAGTGTCGACTTGCCCGAGCCGCTGCGGCCCACGATTCCGATCATCTCGCCGGGGGCCACGGCAAACGACAGGTCGTGAAGCACCGGCTGGTGCTCGTCATACCCGAACGTGACGTCTTTGAAGGCGATCGCCCCGCGGGGTTCATCCCAGACAACTGGGTCGTTGGGCTCGGGGATGAGCGCGGGCGTGTCGAGCAGTTCGAGAACCCGCTTGCTTCCAGACAGAAAGCTCGTCAGCCAGGTCGTGAAGCTCGAAAGAGCACCCAGCGGCGCGTAGAACATCGCCAGGTAGGCGAGAAACGCGATCAGCTGCCCAAGCGTCATTTTCTGGCCGAGCACGTCGCGGCCGCCGACATACCAGACGATCAGCCCACCGAGGCTAAAGACGATCTGCATCGCGGCGGAGTAGGTCGAGCCGGTGAGATCGACCCACTGCCGCCAGCCCCGAAGATGCTCGCTGGCCGTCCGGAATCGGTCCCGTTCAAACGGCTCCTGCCCAAACGCCTTGACGACGCGAATGCCCGAGAGCATGCCCGAGAGCACGGCCATCTGCTTGCTCGACGCGTCCCAGAGCCGGTAGTGACGGGGGTAGACATGCCGCCAGAAAATCCAGGAGCCGAGGATCACCAGCGGCACGGGAATGAGCGTGTAGGCGGCGAGCGTGGGATTGATCCAGAAGAGCATCCCGCCCACCGCGACAAGCTGCACAAGCTGGAGCAGGAAGCCGCCGGTGAACTGCTGCACGAGCCCGTGGAGCACCTCGCTGTCGTGGGCCACGCGACTGATCATCGAGCTGACCTGGTGGCGGTCGAAGTAGGCGACGGAGAGGCTCTGGAGCTTGTCGACCATCTCCTGCCGCAGTCCCGCCGTAAGGCTCGATCCGATCATTGAGGAGAGCCGGCCCTTGAACGCCGCCACGATCGAGAGGAGCACCCGCGAGGCGGCCAGGGCCAAGACCACGACGAGGAGTGCCGTCCGAAAATCGGGCTGCCCCCCCTGCCCGTCTGCGACCCGGCTCGAGAGGATGTCGTCGACCAGATACTGTTGAAGCTTGGGAGGCACGAGTTCGGCCGCCACGCCCACGACCGTCAAGAGCACCAGGGCGACCGCTCCGCGGGCGTGCGGGGCCACGAGGTCGGCGACCCGCCGAAGAACCCGCCCCTTCTGGAGGCATCGCGGACAGGCGTCGTCGGCCGTGACGAGCCGCAGAGAGCAGCTCGGGCACCGGGGCGGGTCGAGCGGACCCTCATCGAACACCGGCTCACGGATCGAGCCGCCGGCCTCGGCGGCCAACTCGCGGGCTGTTTCCAGGGCCCGTGCCACCTTGTGGAACCGCGCAGCGAAGGCGTTGGAGTAGCGGACCAGATCGACCCAGTCTCCGCCGGTGCGGACCTGCAGCATTCCGCCGCCGATGCCGGCGATCGTGCGGACCCGGTCGAGCTCGGACCAGGCGACGCGACGCGCGGCCACGCCGGCGGGAACTCGCTCCCCGCGGATCACCTCGGTGGTGGCGACCGCCAGGCCGTCTGGCCAGGCAACGAGCCACTCCCGTGAGGCCGCTCCGCTGAGCGACACGTCGGTGTCGATCGCAAACCAGGCGGCGGCAGGATCGGGCGTTGCCGGTCCGACCGGCGAAGCATCCCGTGCGTCGGGGGACGCGGGCGTGACGACAGTGGCGTGGATCGCAGTAACCTCTTCCGTGAGCGACGGCGGAGACTTTTCGTACGCTACGCAGTCTACCGCACAGTGGTTCACCGCTGCACAGGCCCCAGGCCGCCCGCATGGCCCGTGATGTACGACCATAAAAGCCCCCAGCGCGAGCTGGGGGACTGTGACGGGCCGCTCCAATTGGCCAAGTGCCAGGCTAAACGATTCGTTTTTCTGGGGCTGGGTGGCCTTTGTTCCCGCAGTCCCCGGGCTCGCGCCCGGGGCTTGTATGTTCGGGGGAGGGTTTGCCCGTGCTATTTTCAAAACGGCCTTCCAAGCGAGCAACAGCAGTTGCCCGAATCAGACATCTGGCGAGATGGCACGGCCCAGGCTCGGGTCGCCACCTCACGCTGACCCGGTTCCGGCGGAACCGGGCTCCGAAAGAGGAGCCCGCGACTGTCGTCCGCTCACGCCCGCACGGCGTTGAGTAGCCCGGTCGAGTCGCCGAAGGACGGGAGCGGGGCTCCGGCGAAAAAATACGGGCTGCGGAAGCGGGCCACGACTCGGTCCTCACCCCTCGGGCCGCAGATCTTCCGCAATTGCTGCTATCGCTGCGACCGGGGGATCCGGTCGGCCTGGGGCAGTCGCGGCGGGCCGCCTGGACGGCAACCGGCCTGTAGAGTTGCAAGGTTCCCTTCACTGCCGGAAAGACTGCTTCATGGCCACCACCGACCGCGCCGTCGTCACGTCTCCGTTTACCGCTCCCCGCGGCGTTCCCGCGTTGACGCGGCCCGAGGCGTCGGCCCGCAATCGTGTTCGGGATCTGACGGCGCTGCTGCTTCTGGCCGCGTGCGGATTTCTGGCCGTGGCGCTAGCCACGTTCGATCCGGCCGATCCGCCCTTGTCCCGTGGCTTTCCCCCCAACCCCCGGGCCACAAACGCCTGCGGCCTGTTGGGCGCTGCCGTGGCTGGCGGCCTTCATGAGGCGTTCGGCCTCGGTGCGTGGCTCGTCGTCAGCGGTCTGGCCGCACTCACCACCGCGCTCTTACTGCGTCGACCGCTCCCAGACCTGCCGCTGCGAACGCTCGGCGGTGTGATCGCTGTCGCTGCCGGCTGCACGCTCCTGGCCCTGTTCCTCCCCGACTGGTTTCCGCGACCCTTGTGGGGGCCAGGGGGCCGCGTCGGCGGGCTCGGGCAGTTTCTTGCCGAGGCCTACCTCGCCGCGGCCGGTGCTGCGATCCTGCTCACGGCGATGCTGGCTGGCGGCCTCTTCCTCGCCTGCGACACGGCGGTCGTGCGGCTTGGCCACCTCACCTGGGCGGGCGTGGCGACTGTCGGCGCCGGCCTGACGGCTGCTGCTTCGGCCATCCGCCTGCCAGCCCGCCGCCGGCCGGCGGTGCCAGAGCCTGATGCCGCTGGCGACCTCGCCGACCTGGCAAGCGTCTTCCCCGGCCTGCGACACCGGCTCACCGGCAGCGGGCCTAGCCTGGGCGGCAACGACGACGAGACCGACGACGAGCCCACGATCCGCGTTCGTCGCCGCGAGCCACCCGTCGAGGATCAAGCTCACGGCGAGGAATTCACTTCCACAGACCAACTCGACGCCGATGAGACGGACGCTGAGCAGGTCGCCGAGCCCGGCGGTCTGCCGGTCCCGATCCGCTCGCGGACAAGCCGTCGTCCGGCCGCCGCCGCACTCGAACTCTCGCCCGAGCCCGCCGGCGACTACGAGCTGCCCCCGCTCGACCTCCTGCTGCCGACTGAATACCTCGAACTCGACCAGCAGGAGCAGGAGGTCCGAGACCGGGCCAAGGTGCTCGAGAAGACGTTTGCCGAATTCGGCTTCAAGGTGAAGGTCGTCGAGATCGAGACCGGTCCTGTGATCTCGCAATACGAGATCGAGCTCGAGGCGGGCCTGCGGCTCGCGAAGATCACGAACCTGGCCGATGACCTCGCGATCGCGCTCCGCGTGCCGAGCGTGCGGATCGTGGCTCCGATCCCGGGCAAGAACTCGGTCGGCGTCGAGGTGCCCAACACGACCCGGCAGATGGTCCGCCTCCGCGAGGTGATCGAGGAGACACAGTCGAAGAGCCGCTCGATGAAGATCCCGATCTTCCTCGGCAAGGACGTGGCCGGCAACCCGATGGTGGTCGACATGGCGAGCATGCCCCACCTGCTGATCGCCGGCCGCACCGGCACGGGCAAGTCGGTGTGCCTCAACTCCATCATCGTCTCGATGCTGATGACTCGGCGGCCCGACGAGGTGCGGATGCTGATGATCGACCCCAAGATGGTCGAGCTCACCCCCTACAAGTCGCTGCCTCACCTCATGCACCCGGTGGTCACCGACATGAAGAAGGCCGAAGCGATCCTGGCCTGGGCGGTTGAGAAAATGGAGCAGCGGTACACCCTGCTGGCGAAGGTGGGCGTTCGCCACCTCACGCAATACAACGCCCTCGGCCGCGACGAATTGCTCCGCCGGATCAATCCCGTGACAGAGGAAGAGGCGGCGGCGATCCCGACCACGATGCCCTTCATCGTGATGATCGCCGACGAGATCGCCGACATGATGATGACCGCGGGCAAGGAGATCGAAGCCCACATCATCCGCCTGGCCCAGAAGAGCCGGGCCGTGGGCATCCACCTGATCCTGGCCACCCAGAAGCCGACGGTGGACGTGATCACCGGCCTGATCAAGAGCAACCTGCCAGCCCGGATCGCCTTTCAGGTGGCCAGCCGCACCGACAGCCGCGTGGTGCTCGACGAGAATGGGGCAGAGCGGCTGCTCGGCAACGGCGACATGCTCTTCCTTTCACCGGGCACCAGCCAGATCCTCCGCGGCCAGGGCACGTTTCTTTCCGACGAGGAGATCGGCCGCGTGATGGCCACGATCGGCACGAGCGAGCCGCAGTATGCCGCGGAGCTCGTCAACCTCCAGCCGGCCGGAGCGGCCGCCGACGGCGAGGGCAAAGCCGCGAGCAGCCCGAAGGATAGAGACGAACTCTACGAGGCGGCGGTGGAGGTCATCATCCGCGAGGGCCGCGGGAGCGTGTCGCTGCTGCAGCGGGCCCTCGGTGTGGGCTACGGCCGCGGGGCTCGGCTCATCGACTTCATGGCGGAGGATGGTGTCGTGGGGGCATACGCCGGCAGCCAGGCCCGGGAGGTGCTGATCACGATCGAGGAGTGGGCGGCCCGCAACGGCACCGAGCCTCTGCCCCCTGATCCCGCGCCCCGCAAGCTTCGGATCCAGCCCCACGCTGCGGTGGCAATCCCTCAGGCTGACCACGACGATGATTTCACCGCCGAGGCCAACTTCAGGGGTGGGCCAACCGACGACTGGGACGCCGACGGGCCGGCCGACGCCTGAGCAGGAGCGGCTCAGGGCCGAACTTGTCGCGGCGACCGGGGGCCGGCTGCCGACCGTGGCCGACGTGGCGAACCTGCCGCGGCTGTGGAGCAAGCCCGAGGCGTTTCGACCGGAGCCGGTGACGCCCACGCCACAGGTGACGCTCCGCACCTCACGGCCTGTGCTGCTGCGGCTGGAGCCGGCGGCCCTGGCCTGATGGATCCCATCACGTGCGCCGCGGGCGGAAGATCGACAGGCTCCAGTTGACCACCGTGGCCCGCGTGGCCAACCGCGCGGCGAGCGTCACGAGATAGTTGGTCCAGCCGGAGACCACGGAGGGCCGCCCGGCGTCGAACGCCGCGAGCCCGGTGCGAACCACCGACGTCACGTCCTGGCCGTGGTTTCGCTCGGCCCAACCGGGAACTCCGGAATGGTCGAAGAACTCAGTCCGCGTCGTGCCCGGGCAGAGGGTCGTCACCGTGACGCCGCGGGGCCGCAGTTCCGCCCACAGGGCCTCGCTGAAATTCAACACGTACGCCTTGCTCGCCGCGTAGGCCCCCATGTAGCCCACGGGCTGGAACGACACGACCGATCCGATGTTGATGATTCCCCCGTGCCCGCGGTGCACCATCTCCTTCGCCACCAAGAGCGTTAGCTCAGTCAGGCACGTGACGTTGACCTGGATCAACTCCAGGGCCCGCCCGACGTCGGTCTCCTCCAGGGACGACACCATCCCAAACCCCGCGTTGTTGACCAGGAGTTCCACCTCGATGCCACGACGTGATACCTCGGCAAGCAGCTCCCGACCCGCACGGGGTTGGGACAGGTCGGCGGAAACGATCTCGCAGCGGATGCCGTGGGCCGCCTCGAGTTCCTGCGCCAACTCCCGGAGGCGATCTTCCCGTCGGGCCACCAACACGCAGTGCATGCCCCGGGCGGCCAACTGCCGGGCAAACTCGGCTCCGATGCCCGAGGAGGCCCCGGTAACAAGACCCCAGTGATCGGCGTAGGCTTTCAGCATGATGCGAGCATCGTCGTGGGCAGGGGCTAGCAATCCGGAAGGATAGCCCAGGCCCCGAAGAATAGCCCGGTCAATGCAACCCGAGAACCTCGAGAGCCGGCTCGCGTGGCGGGAAGACGCCGCGAGATGGCGAGTTCCCTGTCGTAGAGCACGATGCCACGAGCCGGAGCACGAAGTTGCCGGAGGCTCGGGGGCGGCCCGCCGGCCGACGTGTTTGGCGGACACCCGCGACATCGTGAGTGATACTGTTTTTCAGGCCTCAATGATCTCACACGATGGATAGCCCAGCCAAGGCACGGCCTGCGGCGGAGAGTGCGGTGCGCGGCCTCCGCAAGGCTTGCATTCTCGGAGTGGCGGTACGAGAATGCAAGGATGATTTCTCGTGTTTTCTATCAAAAAGCCGTTGAAAAAGCCCTGGGCAGGTCGCCGATCTGCGGGCTGATGGGGCCCCGGCAATCCGGCAAGTCCACGCTCGCCCGCGGGATCGCAGCGTCCGCTGCCAGCCATTACTTCGACCTTGAGTCTCCACGCGATCAGTTGCGGCTGCAGAATCCCGAACTGGCCCTCGGCCGCCTGTCGGGCCTCGTCGTGCTCGACGAGATCCAGACGCGGCCGGAACTGTTTCCGGTGCTGCGGGTGCTGGCCGATCGGCCCGACATCCCGGCACGATTCCTCATGCTCGGCAGTGCGGCGCCCGAGCTCATGGCGCGGTCGTCTCAATCGCTCGCGGGCCGGGTCGAATACGTCGATCTGCACGGCTTCGATCTCACGGAAACCGGTCCCGGCACGCACGAAAGACTGTGGCTTCGTGGCGGCTTCCCCAGGTCCTATCTCGCAGACTCCGACGAGGCGAGCGTCGCGTGGCGGGAGGGATTCGCCCGCACGTTCCTCGAACGCGACCTGCCGCAGTTTGGCATTCGGGTCAGTGCGGCGGCGATGCGCCGGTTTTGGACGATGCTGGCACACGTCCACGGGCAGCTTTGGAATGCGTCGGAACTGGGGCGGGCGATGGGCCTGTCTGACAAGACTGTCCGCAATTATCTCGACGAGCTCAGCCAGACCTTCATGGTCCGGCAACTCCAGCCATGGTTCGAGAACATCGGCAAGCGACAGGTGAAATCACCGAAGATCTATCTGCGCGACTCGGGAATCCTCCATCATCTCATTGGCCTCGAGACCGAAGCCCAGCTTTACGCGCATCCGAAGGTGGGCAGTTCGTGGGAGGGGTTCGCACTCGAACAGGTGCTGCGACAGACGCGACCGAAGCAGGCCTATTTCTGGGCTACGCAGGGGGGTGCCGAACTCGACCTGCTCGTCTTCGAGGAAGGCCGTCGGCTGGGGTACGAGTTCAAGTACGCGGAACGGCCCCAGTTCACCCGCTCCATGCGGGTGGCGATGGAAGACCTGCGGCTCGATGCGCTCCTCGTGATCTGTCCCGGAACGGTGCGTGCTACGCTCGCTCCGGGCGTCGAGGTGATCGGGATCGAATCCTTTGCCCGCGGCACGTGACCCTTTCGGCAGCGTCGTGAAACGGAACTCTCTGGGGCGGGATGCGATTTTCCTCGAATCAGCTCCCGTCCCGGATTTGCCCCGCACCGTCGCTTCCGTCTCGGTGTGGGATTCAATCCACGCGAACCCGACCGCCGAGCCGGCGCCGGCGGCCCATCCCACCGAGGCGATCGTTCCCCTCATCTACGACCGCAGGGAGGCCAGCCGCAGAGCATCGGTTGCCCGGGACATCAAAAGCACACAGTAGTCTTCAGCCGAACAATCGCTCGACGACGGCGTCTCGCGTGAGCCCTGCATGCTCGGCTATGTCCTTGAGAATGCCGTTCAGCGTCCCGGCGCGCAGGGCGTCATGATTCGGCACCGTGACGTGGTGCTCTCCGCCCTCCGGCGTCGTCAGCCGCAGATGCGAGCCCTTCTGCCGGGTAACCACATACCCAAAGGCTTCGAGTCGCTTGACGAGATCCTGCCCTGAGACGTCACGTGGAAGCCGCGGGCTCATGGCACGAGAATTTCGTCGCGAACGATGTGGAGCCGGATCACCTTGGGTCCCTGTCCATCGTCGAAGTGACAGTCCACCGCGGATCGCACATTGACCCGCAGTTCATCGATCGAATCGGCCTCGGTGAAGATCGATTCACCAACGGCTCTGGCTGTGAAGCCCCCCTCGGCCGCCTCGTCCACGAGAAACACGATTTCGATCACGACTTTCGCAGCCTCCTCGAACAAACCACAAACGGCGGTGCGACACCCGAGCCGTCAAGTATAGCCGGTATGGCCGGGCCACCTTCGGAATCGCCACGCTCGCGATCTTCCCTGCATGCATAGAGCCCGACGGACAGGGACGTGCTGCGACTGGCGTTCGAGTGTAACGCCCAACGGACGGTCGCCCGACGGCCCGACCGCACCCATGAGCCGCTTGAGGGCGTCGTCGGTCGCGTCGCTATGCTCTCTTCAGCCCTACGCTGACGATTTCACCGCCGGGGCCAACTTCAGGGGTGGGCCGACCGACGACCGACGGCTAGGCCGTGACCAGGCCGCGGCGGGCCGGGGTCAACGCCCCGAGCACGTCGAGCACCAGGCGGCGGCCCGGCTCGTCGCCCTCGATCGCCAGGCCGCCCCGGCCGCGGATCGCCTGGAGCGTGGCCCGGCCCTCGCAGAGTTCGACGAGCGAAGCAGCGGCGAGCGTCACGGTCGGGGCGTCGCCCGCCGGCAGCCCCATGTGGAGCGAGACCGGTTGCCCCTGGTCGATGCTCACGGTCCACTGGCCGCCACCGGCGCCAGCCGCTGCCAGGCCGATCACGTCGTCGGTCGCCGGCGGCATCCACTCCGCATCGCCGAAAGCGGCCTGCAGGAGCGACCGGGCGGCCGAGACCGGCTGCCGGCGGCCCGGCGGGGGCCAGAGGAACCGGTTGTCGATCGCAAACCGGCACACCCGACGGATGGTCTCGTCGTCGAGCGGCGGGGCCGGGAGATCGGCGGCGGCAGCCCGCGTGTTCGTGGCGTCGAAGGCCGGGTCGTCTCGCCAGTAGGCCCGGTAGACGTCCATCTGATTGAGGAACATCTGCCCGAGCGCCTCCGGGTCGGCATTGGCCGCGGCGGGCCGCGGTTCGCCGGCGGCCTCCTCGGTGGCCCGCTGCCGCCGCCGCTCGGCCACGAGTTCCGACACCAGCTCCTCGAACACCCGGCAGAGCGTGCCCACGGTGGTGGGCGATTCGGACGTCAGGTGATAGGTGCGGCCGTGGAGCGATTCATCGAGGATGATCCGGGTCATCACCGTCGACACCCAATCGACCGGCACCAGGTTTTTGGCCTCGTGGCCGTCCATCCCCATCACGGTCAACAGCGAGCCGCGGGGGAGCGTCGCGTCGACGAACGCCTCGACGAACGGCATCACGATCCGCAGCGGCCGGTAGAACCCGTGGAAGGTGTTGGTGAAGCCGTGCACCAGGTCGCCGACGATGATGCTCGGACGGTGGACGGTGACCACGTCGAGGAACTCGGCGGCCCGGGCCTCCCCCTCCGAGATGATTTTGCTCCGCTCGTAGTCGTTACCGGAGGTCTGGCCGACGTCGAGTTCGCTCTCGAGCACCGTGCCGGTCCGCAGCCCGCAGACATACGCGCTCGAGACATGATGAAGCCGGCGGATGCCAGTGTCGCGGCAGAGGGCCAGTACGTTGCGGGTGCCCTCGACGTTGCTCGTGTAGGGCTCGCCGTCGGCCTCGCGGTGACCGAAGACGAGGCTGGCCGCGGAGTGCACGACCTCGCGGACGTTGGCGGCGACCCAGTCCCGCTGCTCGCCCGACAGCCCCAGCCCCTCGGCCGAGAGGTTGCCCTCGAGCACCACCGGGCAGGGCACGTGCACGCCGGCCACCTCCTGCCAGTCGCGGAGCAGTTCATCGACACGAGCGGCGGCGTCGGCCGTCTTGCCGGGCCTGATGATCACCGCCACGCGGCGGCCGGCCGCGGCGAGTTCGCGGACGAGCGACCGGCCCAAAAGCCCGGTCGCCCCGGTGATCAGAATGGTGGAATTGACTGCGTTCAGATCGTTCATGAGTGTCCCTGCTGAGGGGCGGGAGAACGGCTCACCCGCCAGTGGCCCAAACCTATCAAACGTGGATCGCGGCACCACCGTCCACGACGAGCGTTTGGCCCTGCACCAAATCCGCCAGCGGGCTCGCCAGAAACATGACCGCGTCGGCCACGTCGGCCGCCTCCAGCATCCGCTCGCCGGTCATCGTCTTGAACTTCCGGCCGGCGAACATCTCATTCGCCCCGGGCAGCCGCCGGGTGGAGTCGGTCTCCACCAGCCCTGCCTCGACGATGTTCACGTTCACTCCCCGGTCGCCTAGTTCGAGGGCCCAGTGGCGGGCCAGCGAGGTGACCGCCGCCTTCGAGCCGCCGATCAGGCCGTACATCGGCAGGGCCATGTGGGTGCCGTGGCTCGAGAGCACGACCACCTTGCCCCGCCCCTCACCTCGCTCCCCGCCGCGTTCCAGGAGCGGCGCCGCCGCCTTGAGGAGATAGACCAGCGAGAGCACGTTGGTGTGCATCGCCGCGTCGAAGTGCCGCTGGGTCGTAGCGGCCAGCGGGCGGAAGCCGCCGGTGGCGGCGTTGTGAACGAGGATGTCGAGCCGGCCGAACTCCCGCTCGACGAAGCCGATCATGTCTTCGATGTCTTCCTCCTCACCGACGTCGGCCCGCACGCAGGCCGCCTGCCGGCCGAGGGCCGCGATCTCGGCGGCCACCGCGTCGGCCTCCCGGCCGCTGGTGACGTAGTTGACGATGACGTCGGCGCCCGCCTCGGCGAGCCGAAGGGCACAGGCCCGGCCGATCCCGCGGCTCGAGCCGGTGACGAGGGCGACTTTTCCCGACAGGTCGATCATGCGAACGCAAACTCCAGGGTGAATGGCTCGGGGGTGGATGCCGCCACGGCCACCACGTGGCGACCGGCTGTGAGAAACCGCCCACCGCCGGCCGCCGCGGCGTAGCGGCCGCGGGCGGTCCAGACGAAGCGGCCGGGACTGAGCGACTCGATCGTCACGGTTCGCGGCCGCAGTTCCTCGTCGATGCCGGCGGCCTTGTAGGCGGCCTCCTTCGCGGCCCACAGCCGGGCCCGCAGAAGGCCCTCATCGGGCTCGAGCGCCAGTTCATCCGGAGTGAACCAGAAGTCGAGGCCGCGACCGGCTTCGGCGGGATCGACCAGGTCGATCCCCACGCCGCCGGATTCGCGGCAGGCCGCCGCCACCAGGCCGTCGATGTGCGAGAGCGAGATCCCGGCGGGAGCCGGCCGGCCTTGAACGAGGATCGTCGGCCGCCCCGACGGCTCGACCGCGGCAATCCGGACGGCCGACCGCGGCAGGGCAAGCCGGTCGGCAGCGAGCTGCTCGCCGAGTTCACGGGCGACCGCCGGCAAGCAGCCGTCGCCCGCGGCCGCGCGGGCAACATGCACAGCCACGTCACAGCCGGCCACAGCACGGCCGGCCGTGGTCCTCGACGAGGTGCTGCCGCCCGGCCGCGGCTGGCTGCGGGATACCGTCGCAATCATGCCGGCGGGCTCCGTTCCCCGGCCATCACCGCCAGGTGCAGGCCGTCGACGACCAGGATCGGCCTGCCCCCCTCGCCCGCGACCACGACGTCGTAGATCGTTTCCCGGGCAGATTGCTCGCGGAACAGCATCCGCGAGGTGCAGGTCTCGCCCGGCCGCGGCTGGGACGCGATCCGCAGCCGGTCGAACCGCACCGGAATCTCCACCCGGCGGCCGCAGAGGATGTAGGAGTAGACGGCACAGCCCACGATCACCCCGTCGAGCAGAGCTGCCGGCACCGTCCAGCCGCGGAGCCCGCGGGGCGCGGCGACGCCGTCGCCGCGAGGTGCGGTCAGCCTGGCCCAGCCGCCAGAGCGGTCGAGGAACAGCCCGTCGAGCGTGCGGAACGACGGCCCATGCCGCATGGGCGCCGCCTCCTGATAGACCATCGGATTGAAAGGGAACGGCGGCTCGCCGACCTCGAAGGTGACAGGCTCGGCCGACTCCGGCGAGACCCTTCCGCGGAAGTGCACCCGCTCGGTCACCGTGGGCTTGCCGTCGGGGCCGAGCACTTGAGCCAGGCCTCGAGCCGCGCCGGTTGGTTCCACCTCGACCCGGACCTCGCGGGCTTGATCCACCGGGAAGTTCAGCGGCCGCTCGACCACGAAGTCGCGAATCTCGCCGACCCGCTCGACGAGCCCCGCGGCGACCGCGGCCTGAGCGACGAGTTCCGCACCCATCACCGCCGGCAACAGCGGCCGGCCGTATTGCAGGTGGTCGACCAGAAATCGGTCGGCGAGCGGATCGAGTCGAAACACGACCTCGCTGCCGGCGGCCCCGGCGGTGATCCGTTCGACGAGGCTGCCAGCGCGGGCCGGCAGCGGCTCGGCGGCAACCGGCTCTGGCCGGGGGGGCGTGGCCGCGGCGGTCTCGCTCACCGCGGCCATCGCGTGGGCCACCATCACCGGCTCGGTGACGAGCACCTCGGCCACCGGCAGCCCGGCCTCGACCTCGGCCATGAATCGGCGCACGCCCTCGGCCAACGGCATGAACTTCAGCCCGAACTGCTCGAGCACAAACCGGCTCTCCGGCCGGCTGGCCATCCCAACCTCGTCCCAGGCGTGCCAGTGGAAGGTGGCCGCCCGCAGCCCGGGCCGCGTCTGGCGGGCCGCGGCGACGAGCTTGGCGAGCATGTCGTTGGCCAGCGAGTAGTCGGCCTGCCCGTGGCCGCCGAGCCGGCCGCTGGTCGAGCCGAAGGCGACGAGCATCCCGAGCGCCTGAGGATCGCCGGCCGTGTCGATCGCCGCCAACAGGTTCTCGAGGCCGACGCACTTGGGGCCGACGGTCTTGGCCAGGGCATCGAGTGTCTTCTTCTCGAATCGGCAGGCCGACTCCCAGCCCGCGCCGTGGACGATGCCCCGGACCGGGCCCACCTCGCGCCGCACCCGGTCCACGAGCGACTCGACCGCAGCCGCGTCGACGAGGTCGCAGGCCTCGTAGCGGGCCGTCACGCCCGCGTTGGCCAGGGCCGCGAGCGAACGGGCGATCTCGATCGACTTCTCGACCGCCGTCCAGGCCCGGCGCGGATCCTCCCCGCGGCCCTTGGCCTCGAGCATCACGCGGCCCTTGAGGTCGCGGAGGTCGGCCTCGGATGCAGCGAGCCACTCGTCCCGCACCGGTACCGGCTGCGTCGAACCGACGAGCACCAGTGAAACGCCGTGTCGCTGGCCGAGTTCGCGACCGCAGGCGGCCGTCACCCCACGGGCGCCACCGGTGACGAGCCAGCAGCCTCCTCGCTCGAGACTCGGCTGCGGTGCCGGGGCCGCGGCAGGCCGGGCCACGGCGGCGACGGTCAGCCGCCGGCCGCCAACACGAGTGATTTCGACCGGGCCGGCCGCATCGGTCATCTCGTCGAGCACCGCCGCTGCGAGGGTCTCAGCCGGCAGCGTGGCCGCCGCGTCGAGCACCCGCACGTGGAGATCGGCAAACTCGCGGGCGATTCCCTTGAACAGTCCGGCCAGGCCGCCGCCGACCGGCGCCGCGATCGGGCCGGCCAGGCCGAAGCCGCCCAGGTCGCAGACGGCCGTGAGGGTGGCCCCGGCGAGATCACCGGCCCGGGCCCGGGCCGCGATCCATTTCTGGCAGGTGGCGAAGGCCGGCGCGATGGCAAGCGGCGAGGTCTCGGTCGCCGGCGGAGCCAGCACCACGAGGTGTTGCACCGAGCCGTTCGCCTCGGCCCGCGCGACGGCAAAGGCGGCCGCCTCGGGATCAGCGAGCGCCGCCGGCTCGAGCACGACCGGCTGGCCGCCACGGGCGGCGATCAACGCCTCCAGGGCAACCGCCAATCGTCCGTCACCCAGGATCGCCACCCGCTGGCCGGCGAGGGAGCGGGCGACGCGGACGCTTCCGGCGTCGCGGAGTTCCAGTTCGTAGCGTTGCGTGACGCCGTCCGCGGCCGCCGAGTCACGACCGGCGGGAGCAGCCTCGATCCACCGAGGCCCGAGGCCCTCGGCCCTCGCCAGCCAATCCCGCCCGCGCGGGCCGCCGCTGGCCACAGAATCGAATCCGCCGCCGACGGCCAGCCAGGTGCACACCGACGAGAGGGCGTCGGCCGCCGCGGGATCGGCGGCGAGCAGCCGACCGATCACCGCATCCGCCGCCAAGGCCCCATCGGCCAGCGCCACGCGAACCAGCGGCCCCCGTGGCTCGGCCCGGCGCACGCTAGCGCCGGCTACCACGAGCTCACCACCGGCGGCCACCTGCTCGCCCCCTTCCGGCGAGGCGATCACGATGCCGCGGGGAGCCACCGGGCAGGCTTCGAGCACCGCCCGGGCATCGGCGAGCGACCGGCATGTCGTCACGATCCGTTCGATCGTAGGACCGGGAGGAACATCGGTGCCGCTGCCCATGGCGACGAAGGCGACGAGCCCGGTGTCGTTCCAGCCGAGCAGGCCGCCCGACAGGCCGGGCACGCCGACGAGCGTGCCGGTCAGGCCTTCGTGATTGAAGCAGGAGACGGTTGGTTCGGCGTGACGGCCGAAGCAGGCGAGGATCCCGGCGGTGCCCTGCGTGGAGGCCGGAGGCGCGACCAGCGCGATGTCGCAGCCGCCAAGGGCCGCGGCCGGGGCCGCCATCCCGGCCTGCACGACCGCCTCATCGACGCCCGCTCCGGCGGCGATGCCGGCTGCCTCGGCGATCAACTCGCCAGCGACCGCGACGCCGGTGGCCAGCGGGATGCTTGCGGCGATCTGCCGGGCCCAGGCCCGGATCGCAGTGGCGTGCCGGCGGCCGGAGTCCAGGCCGCGAGCGAAGGCGGCGTCGGCGGCCGGATCGCTGCCCGGGACGTCGGTTGCACAATCATCGCCCACGTTGGCGGCGAGCCGCGGCAGCAGGTAGTCGATCAGATGCCGCAGCGTCGGGAAGTCGTCGAGCGAGACGCCATCCTCGGCAGCGAGCCCGTATCGCTGGCCAACCTCCCCGAAGAGCTGCGCCTTGCGGATGCTGTCGATGCCGAGGTCGGCTTCGAGGTCGGCGTCGAGCTCCACGATCTCGGCGGGATAACCCGTCTGCTCGACCACGAACTCGATCAGAAACGTTTCCAGTTCCTCGGCCAAGGCCAGAGCGGCGACGGCCGTCGTGGTGGCCATCGCCGGTTCAGCGGGTTCGACCGCCCGCGGCGTCGCCGGTAGCGCGGCGGCGACCATTGGCCGCGGGCTCGGCTCGCCTGCCGGCGACCCGACGGCTCTGCCGCCGACCCGCGGCAGCAGGTAGTCGATCAGATGCCGCAGCGTCGGGAAGTCGTCGAGCGAGACGCCATCTTCGACCGCGAGCCCATACCGCTGGCCGACTTCGCCGAAGAGCTGCGCCTTGCGAATGCTGTCGATGCCGAGGTCAGCTTCGAGGTCGGCGTCGAGCTCCACGATCTCGGCCGGGTAGCCCGTCTGTTCGACCACGAACTCGACGAGGAAGGTCTCGAGTTCGCCGCTTGAGTCTCCCGAACCCGCCGCCGGGGATGCCGTGCCGCCGGCGCTGTCCGGCCGGCGTGGCAGCCATTCGGCCTTGCCGCCCGACGCGGCCAGCACGTCGCACAGACCGGCGAGTGTCGTGGCCGCGACGACCGCCGACCGCTTCATCGGCGAGACGTCGAAGAGGTGCTGGATCGTGTCGAGAAAGCCGCGGACCCGCGGCTGCGATTCCGCCGCGCCGCCGAGCGGCAGCGAGATGCCGTGTTCGGCGATGAGTTCCGCAACGACATCGTCGAGAAACCGATCCTCGACCGACCGGGCGGGCGCCGCTGCGGCCGAGACGCCGGCCAGGCGGTTGACGACCGTGGCCGCCCGCGGCGTCGATTCCTCGGACCGCCCGCCCTCGACCGCGGCCTGGCCTTTGCCGTGACTGTCGGCATGGCCACCGTCCTGACCGTTGCGATGCCCGTTGGCATGGCCATTGCCATTCCCGGATGGGTGAGCGTGGCCGTTGCCGCTGCCATTGACAGGTGGAGTGCTATGGCCGTTGCCGTTGCCGGCCCCGTGGGTTGCGGCAGCGAGGGGCCGACGAGCGGGCGTGGCGTCGGTCGAGGCCGCGGCGCGGTTTCGCTGCCGCCGCCGGGCCGTGGCGTCGAACGCCACCACCCGGCCCGCCGGACGGGCGGCCGACCCAGTGGCCGCAACCGCGACCGACCGCAGGCAGCCGGCGGCCGCGAGCTGCTCCCGCAGTCGCGCGAGATGCTCGGCCGACGAGCGGCCCCGCTGGTCGAACTGGAGGAAAGTCGCGTCGGGCCGGCCGGCGAGAATCCGGCGGGACAGCCCCGAGAGCACGCCCGAGGGCCCGACCTCGACGAAGGTCCGCACGCCCGCGTCATATAAATAGTTCACCACCTCAATCCAGCGGACCGTCTCGGTCATCTGCCGCACCAGGCTCTCGAGCACGGCAGCGGGCGAGTCGAGGAGGCGGAGGGTCGTGCTGCTGACGGTCTTGGTGCGGGCCGCGGCGATCGGCAGGCTGCGGAGCGTCTTGGCCAGCTCGTCGGCCGAGGCCTGCAACAGCGGCGTGTGGAACGGACTGGGCACGGCCAGCCGCTTTGTCTTCACGCGGCGGCTCTCGAGCAGCACCTCGACCGCATCGACCACGCGGGCGGTGCCGCCGACGACGTATTGCTCCGGCGCATTTGCCGCGCAGATCCAGGCCCGACCGGCGAAGGGCTCGATCGCGGCGTTCACCGTCGCGGCATCGGCGATCACCGACAGCATCGCCCCGTTGCGGGGCCCCAGCTGCTCGACCGCCACGGCCCGGGCCTGCGTCGCCCGGATCCCGTCGGCCACGCTCCAGGCACCGCCGGCGGCAAGCGCGGGAAACTCGCCGAAGCTGTGGCTGGCGATGAAGTCGGGCGCGAAGCCGGATGACTCGAGCACGCCCCAGGCGAGCAGGTCGCCGAGGTACATCGCCCATTGCGTGTCCCAGATCTTGGTGCCCAGGCCGTTGTCGGGCTGCCAGGCGATCTCGGCGAGCGTCTGGCAGCCGGCGGCCCGGGCAGACGCGTCGAGCCGGGCCAGCACGTCGGCGGCGACCGGAACCTCCTCGACCAAGCCGCGGAACATGTCGGTGTATTGCGAGCCCTGGCCCGGGAAGATCGCGGCGACCAGCGGGCGAGGCAGGTCCCCGCGGCTTGCGCCGAGGGGCTTGGATGAGGCAGACGCAGCGATGGAAGTTGATCCCTGAGGCAGGTCCCCGCGGCTTGCGCTGAGGGGCTTGGATAGGTCAGAGGCGCCGAGGGGCTTGGATGAGGCAGACGCAGCGATGGAGGTGGATCCCTGGGGCAGGTCCCCCCGGCTTGCGCCGAGGGGCTTGGAGAGGTCAGAGGACATCGCGGCTGGAACGGGCAGGCCGTTGTCGATCACGATGTGGCCGGCCTGGTCGTCCTGGATCACCGTCAGGCTGCCCGCCCGATAGCCGGCGGTATCGGCGGCGGGAATCGTGAGCCTGGCGGTCGCGGCGGCGAGGCCTGCCGCCGGGCGTTGCACCGCGGCCGTGCCCGGCAGGCTGCCGCTCGACACCGCCCGCGTGAGTTTGACGAGGCCGGCGGCGCCCGCGGCGGCCCCGAGGTGGCCCACCAGGCCGTCGAGCGATCCAGCGATCACCCGGCCGGTGTCGGCGGCGGCGTACCGCTCGACGAGCGTCTGAAGTTCGCAGCCGGCCGCCTTGTTGCCGCCAGCTACCGCCACTTCAGTGACGACCACGGCACCCTGCGGCAGCGCGGCCCGGTCGGCCGCCACGCCGATCGCTCGGCTGACAGCCTCGTCGCGGGAGCGGCTTGCCGTCACTGCCAGGCCGCGGATCACGCCATGGATTCGGTTGCCTGCCGCACGGGCATCGGCAAGCCGCTTGAGCACGAACACCACGGCGCCCTCGGCCGCGACATCGCCGCCGGAGGTCGCGCCCTCGAGCACCGAGACCGGTCGGTCCGCCAGGAAGCCGCCCAGCGAGCGGCCCTCGAAGGCCATCAGGTCCATGCACCGCTCGCCGGCGGCGCAGAGCATGGCGTCGCAGGTACCCTGCCGGAGCATGTCGACCGCCGCGGCGAGGGCCGCCAGACTGGAGCAGTCGCCGGCGTCGAGCGCCAGGGCTCCGCCCATCAGGTCGAAGGTCTTGGTCAGCCGGCTGGCCAGCGTGCTGCTGGTGAAGCTGCCCGTCTCGTCCACGAGTGCGGGGTATCGCTCGAGCACCTTCTTTTCGTAGGCCTCGACGACGCCCGGGATGTCGGCCGCCGCGACGCCGCGGCGGCCCAGCGCAGCCTCGAGATACGTCCGCGTCTCTGGCAGCCGCAGGCCCAGCTGCAGCTGGTTGGCAAAGTCGCCGCCGAAGAGCGTGCCCACCACGACGCCAGTCCGCGTCCGGTCGAGGCCCGCCTCGGGTCCGCCGGCGTCGGCGAGCGCCGCATCGGCCGCCTCCAGGAGCATGAACTGCAGCGGGTTGGCCGCGGCGATCTGCTTGGGAGGCACCTTGTGTCGCCGCCAGTCGTAGGCGAAGTCGCGGACGAAGCCGCCGATATCGCTCGTCGTATGCCAGGCCCGCGGCCCCGAGCGGTCGAGGGCCCGTGCGGCATCCCAACGGTCGGTCGGCACCAGCCCGATCGCCGTGTCGCCCCGGTCGAGCAGCTCATAGAAGGCCTCGACCGTGAGGGCGCCAGGCAGGACGCAGCCGGTGCCCACGATCGCGATCGCGTCGGCTTCCGGGTCAACCGCCCGCGGGATCCGCGGCACTGGCGGCGCCGCGGCCGGCATGTGCTCGGCAAGCGCCACATGGACGTTGAGTCCGCCGATCCCGAAGGCGTTCACGGCGGCCAACCGGGGCGAGCCATCGGCATGCCGCTGCCAGGGAAGCGGAGCGAAGGGCACGCTGAAGGGGCCGCCGGCCCAGTCAAACTCCTCGTTGAGCGCTCGGGCGGTGGTGCCCGGAGGAATGACACCGTGCTCCATCGCGAGCACGACCTTGACGAGGCTCGCGATCCCGGCGGTCTCGAGCGTGTGGCCGATGTTGGCCTTTACGCTGCCGATCGGAATGGTGTGGCCGGCGGGCAGATGTCGACTCATGAGGCTGGAGAGGGCGGCGAGTTCCGTGGCGTCGCCCACCTGGGTGCTCGTGGCGTGGGCCTCGATGTATTCGATCCGGGCGATGTCGGCCGGGTCGGGATAGGCCCGCTCGACCGCCAGCACCTGCCCCTCCTGCCGTGGCGCCCAGAGGCTCTTGCCCTTGCCGTCGCTGGCGACGCCGAGCCCGCGGATCACCGCCCGGATCCGGTCGCCGTCGGCGATCGCCCGGGAGAGCGTCTTGATCACCAGCGCCACGTAGCCCTCGGCGGTGACCAGGCCGTCGGCATCGCGGCCGAACGGGTAGGAGCCGGTGTTGCTCACCGACTGGGCCGCCGAGAAGAGCACCAGGCTGTCGCTCTTGCAGTAGGAAGCGCCCCCCACGATCGCCTGGTCGATCGAGCCTTCGAGCACCGCCCGGGCACCGATCGCCATCGCCTGGAGCGACGAGGCGCAGGCCGCGTCTACGACGAGATAGGGCCCGTCGAGCGCGAGGGCCTGGTGCACGATTTTTGCAGCGGCGAGCGCCCCCAGATCGAGCTTCGTGCCCGGCTCGCGGCCGCCGTAGCGGCGACGAATCGCGTCGGTCAGGTCGGCGGCCACGGCCTCGACGTCGCCGCCAAGCACGGCCCGGGCGGCGTCAACTTCGGTTAGCAGGCGGGCCGCCTCGTCGATCCCGGTGGCGTAGACGATGTCGCCGATCCGGGTGCTGCCACCGGTGTGGCCGACGTAGACACCCGTGCGGCGACCGACGGGCATGGCGAAGGGATCGAGCCCCGCGTCACGGCAGGCCAGCGAAGCCACCTCGAGGAAGATCGTGTGGGCCACGTCGAACCGCCCCAGCATCTCCGGCGTGATCGGGCAGACCGCCGGATCGACGGGTCGATCGGACACGACCGCCCCCATCTCCGAATAGCTTTTGCCCAGCCGGCTCTTCTCGGGATGGAAATAGAGGTCGCGGGGCAGGCGGGATTCGGGGAGCGGCCCCCAGGCCGCGCGGCCCTCGACGACGAGCTTCCAGAAGGCATCGAGGCCGTCGGCCCCGGGGAGCCGGCAGGCCATGCCGACGATCGCAAGCGGTTCGTTCACGAGGGGGCGGACCATCGGTGGGAAAATATGCCGATTCCGCAAACTTTGCGGGCCTTGGACGGCGTTCGCAGTATGGTTTCCGTCTGCCAAGAGTCAAATATTGGTCCTTTTTTGGGGCCTCCTCACCCCCTTCGCTGGGGGTGTCCGTCGCGGCGGATTCGTTGGCAGCAAAGCCGCTGGGTATCGTTCAACGGCCATGCAAGCCACTGTTTTCCCGGCCTCTCCGGCCGATACCCCGCAGCCGCTGGCTCCGTTCGAGCACCTCATGCTCGCGGATGCCCGGCCCGGCTACCCGATGACCTTGTTCCTCGAATGCGAGGTGGAGGGTCCCCTCTCCGTGGCCCGCCTGCGGCTGGCGGCTGTCGCGGCGGCCGCCCGCCATCCCCTGCTTCGCAGCCGCGTGGCCTGGCAGTCGGGGCGGCCGTGTTGGCTTCCCCCCGACGTCGATCCGGTGGTGGAGGTCGCATCGGCTGGCGCCTGGCGACCAATCGATCTGGTACGCGAGAGCGGCCTGCGGCTGGTTGTGCTCTCGACGGATAGCGCTCTCACCACAGGCGGCGGGCGAACCATTGGCAATGGCCGGTCGGGAGCCGCCTCGTCGCGGCATCGGGTGGTGATGGTCGCTCATCATGCCGCGCTCGATGGAGTAGCAGCCGGGGAGTTTTTCGGAGACCTCTGGGCCTGCTACGACGGCCGTGAGCCGCCCCGCTTCAGCAACGGGCGGCGACGGGGCGCTGCCACGGACGGTCTCACCGAAGGTGGTCTCCCGGCGGGCGGGGCGAGCCTGATGGAAAACACCTGGCCCTTCGCGACGTTTCGGCCACGGCCGCTGGCGCTGATCCGTCCGCTGGCGCCAGCCGGCGGGGTGGCGGGTGCCGCCGGCATGCCGGCGGCACGCGTTCAGGCCGTGCCGCCGCCTCCTTTCGAGACCGTCTCGCTCGACCGCGAGGTGACGAGCCGACTGCGTGCTCTAGCGGCGGCACATGCCTGGTCGCTCAACGATCTCGTGGTTGCCTCGGTGATCCGCTCGGCCGGCGCTTGGAATGCCCGCGCATGCAGTCGCTCCGGCAACGTGCGAGTCACGCTGCCGGTGAGTCTGCGGCCGATCGGCTCGCGGGGACCGGCTCGGAACAACCTCGGCTATGCCTTTCTCGATCGCACCGCCACCGCCTATGCCGACCGCCAGCGGCTCGCGGCGGGATTGGCCGAGGCCAGTCGCTGGATCGTGGAGACCGGCGCGGCGGGCGGCTTCTTGAAGGCGGCTTCGGTGCTTGCCAGCCGCCCCTGGCTGTTGCGGGCGGTGACCCGGCTGCCGGTCTGCTTCTCGACCGCGGTGGTGAGCACGATCGGCGACCCGGCCCGGCGGATGAAGTCGGGTGTGCCGAAAGTGGACGGCCTCGAGGCCCCGGGCGATCTCGTGATCACAGGCGTTCGCGGCACGCCGCCGTTGCGGCCGGGCACGCGGGCGGCGGTCGGGGCCACCACCTACGCAGGCGAACTGGCCCTGACCGGGATCTGCTCGGCCGTTCCCGGCGAGCGGCTCTCGCGACCGGCCACCGTGGAGTTCCTGACGCTCGTGGCCGACGAGTTGCTGGCGTATCTGTGATCCGAGGGGACCAAGGCGGTCGTTGTGCCGAGCACCCCGCCGTGTTGGAGAGACGGGGTGTCGATTGGAGACGACGTGCCACGTGCCGCGGCCAACGGTCGGTGCCTGCCGCTGCCTCGCGATGCTTGCGAAGATGAGAGCGACGCCGCGTTTGCCCGGATCGAAACTCAGCCCGCAGCCGGGCCGCCGCGGCCGTCCCAGTTGCCCGTCAGCGGTTGCCAGCCGGCCGGCAACGCCCAGCGAAACACCAGCAGATCGGCGTTGGTGCCGTCGAGCCGGTTGGCCAGCCGCCAGTTGCGGGTCACCGGATCGACAAACCCGACCGTGTCACGGCCGTCGCCGTCCCAGTCACCCGCCAGGGCCTTCCAGTTGGTACCCGCCCAGGAGAAGACCACCGTCTCGACCTCGGAGATGTCGCCATCGGTCCGGTTGTTGAGGTAGAGCGTCTTGCCGAGCGGATCGTAGAAGGCGATCCCGTCGCGGCCGTCGCCGTTCCAGTCGCCGGCCAAGGCCCGGAAGGTGGAGGGCACCGCCCCGGTCGTGAAGGTCGCCGACGGATTCCAACCGGTCGCGTCGTTGTTGATGAACCAGCGGCCCGCCGACGGCGAGAACAGCGACACCGTGTCGGTGCCATCGCCGTCGAAGTCGCCCGCGATGGCCTGGGAATCGGCCGGCACCGTCCCCGCGACCGAGAATGTGACCGCGTTGGCCGCCTGGTTGCCCGGGAACAGCCTGACCTGCCGCGTGACTGGGTTGTAGCCGCCGACGGAATCCTTGCGGACATCGTTGCTGTCGGGGCCGTCCCAGTCGCCGGCGAGCGCCTGCCAGCCCGACCCCGCCAGGGGCAGCGTGGCCTGGTCGACTGCCACCGATGAACCGTCGCTGCGGTTGTTGAGGTCGAACCGCTTCAGGCTCGGGGAGAACCGGCCGACGGTGTCGGCACCATTGGCATATCGCTCGATCGGATTGCCGGGGGTCAGGTCGCGGCCAGCCAGCCCGGGATAGTCGGCGGCGTAGCGATAGGCTCGGAACACGAGGTTCTGGTAGGTGCCGGGGATGCTGATCGCGGTCGCCAGTTGCGGCCGCTGGCCCTGATAGAGCACATCGCCCGGATTGCGACCGATCACCGGGTTGACATACTGCCAGACGGTCTTACCGGCCGGTGTGACCTCGAAGAACCGCCCCTTCGTGCCCTCGTTGATCAGCGTGTTGCCGTTGGGCAGCCGCTGCATTCCGGAAATGATCCGGGCGTAGAACTGCCCGCGGGGCTGGGCGGCATACTCCCAAGTCGGAGTAACCGGGCCGTAGGCCCGGCCCTGCTTGAGGTAGCCCTCGGCGGCGTACTCGGGGTTGTAGATCCCGTAGGTGTCGCGGCCGCTGCCGGTCCAGTCGCCCGCCAGCGGCACCCAGTTGCGGCCCGCGATCGGGATCCGCGCCGAGCTGACCGTGCTGATCGAGCCATCGACCCGGTTGTTCATGTAGACCGTCTGCTTGACCGGATCGTAGAGCCCGACCGTGTCGCGGCCATTGCCATCCCAGTCGCCCGCCAATGGCACCCATGACGGGGGGAGGAGGTAGGGCAACGCCGGCCGGAACAGAATCAGCCCCTGCGGCCGCCGCTGGGCCCAGCTGGTGTCGAGCGGGTTGAGCCAGAAGTGGTTGGTCCGCGGATTGTAGAGGCCGACGTTGTCGTCGCCGTCGCCGTCCCAGTCGCCGACCAGCGGCCGCAAATGGGCCGGCAGCCGGCCGCCCCGCTGGTTGCTTGCCACAAACCGAACCAGGCCGGCAGCTTCGTCGACCGCAAACGAGCCGACCGAGTTGCTCAGGCGAAACACGTTGGTGGTCGGGTTGTAGAGGCCCACCGTGTCGGTGCCGTCGCCGTCCCAGTCGCCCACGAGCGGCAGCCAACTGCCAGTGCTCGCCGGCTGGACGCCGATCGGGTCGGGCAGCGCGTTGATCACGGTCGCTCCGGCCGAGGTGGAGGGGTCGGTGTAGAGGTGGAAGGTGAGCGTCTCGGGGTCGAACACGCCGACGGAGTCGGTGCCGTCGCCGTTCCAGTCGCCGCTGACCGGGAGCCAGCCCTCAGGCAAGACGGTCGTGTCGCGGGCGGTCGCGGAGACGTAGCCGTTGAGCTGCCACTGCGGGGCGTTGGTTGGCGGCGTGATCTCGATCACCGTCGAGAAACTCGGCAGGTTGGGATTCGGATTCCAGCCGTTGTTGAAGACCAGGATGTTGCCGGCCCCGGGCAGGCCCGGCGGGATCCACTTGGGATCGTGCTGGTAGAAGAGCTTTTGGTCGGCCCGACTGCCCGACTTGTAGGCCGCGGGATTGCCCCAGCGGTAGAGCAGGCTGCCCCCCTTGCCACTGTTGCCGCCGGTCCGGCCGGCCGCCTCTTCGATCGTCGTGCTCCGGTCGATCACCCAGAGCTCGCCGAACTCCCGGGGCGAGACGACGATTTGATCGAGCTCGGGGTTGTAGTCGACCGAGTTGAAGTGGGTCCAGTCGGCCGGCACGCCCCCCTGGCCGTCGCCGGTGAGGTAGTAGTTGATGTCGATCAGTTGGGGGTTCGCCGCGACGCCGCCGTAGTTGGCCTTGGTGGGGTCGATGTCCTGCACGAGCTGGTCCCAGAGGTGCCAGCGCCAGACGATCTCGCCCCCTTCGGCGTAGGTCTGGCCAGCGGCCGGCTCGTTGGGATCGACCTCGATCAGCATGTCAGGCCAGAGTTCGCGGACGCCGCCGGTGCCCGGGGCGATCGGCACGTCGTTGGGATCCCGCCCCGCCTGCACCGCCTCGGCGTAGGTCTTCCGCTCCCAGGCGATCATCAGGACGTTGCCGTTGGGCATCACCTCGAAGTCGTGATGGAGGTGGGCGTCTTGGGTGGCGAGCGTGTAGGACCAGGTCAGGTTGCCATCCCAGTCGAACTTCTCGATCCGGCCCGAGACGCCGGGGGCCCAGGCCTTGGCCGGCCCGTCCTGCGAGGCCACGCGGGCGGCTCGGATGAGGCTTCCGTCGGGCAGCAGTTCGGCCGTCATCGGCACGAAATCGCTCACCCAGCGGTTGACCTCGTTGCCCTGCTGGTCGATCAGGTAGGTCGTGGTCGAGGCCGACGGGGCGAAGAGCGTGTAGCCGCCGAAGGCTTCGGCGACGTTGTTGATCGTCACGCCCAC
>Ga0210003_1000425_pt1 | contig 38097 bp, 60 predicted proteins | sample LantaG_FD_182804 | JGI IMG/M metagenome (GOLD analysis project Ga0210003, IMG submission 182804) | Deep subsurface microbial communities from Baltic Sea to uncover new lineages of life (NeLLi) - Landsort_02402 metaG (SPAdes) (version 2) | ecosystem: Environmental > Aquatic > Marine > Oceanic >...
GGGGAAGCGCGTCGAGTTCGAGCCTGAGGTCACCTTCCCGCCGGTCCTGCAGCAGGACACGCAGTCTGTCGTCCAGTCGCTCGTGACCGGACTCACCCTGAACGGCCAGCCGATCCAGCTGATGAAAGACGGACCGACCATCATCCGGCTCCTGCTCACGGCTCTCAACGTCGAAGGCGTTGACGACATCGTTGAGGTCTTCTACCCGAAGGACGGGTCCGAGTCGACCGCCAAGCCGATCGTCACCTTCACGACTCCTGATGCCCCCGGTGATGTTCCTCCCAGCCAATCGAAGCCAACTGTCGACGGCACGCTCACTCCGGCCCAACAGGCCGCGCAGAAGAACGAGAAGACCAAGCCGGGCAAGATCACTGGCCCGCCACAATCTCCTGAGACTACGAGGTGATGAGCATGACTCCAGAACAGACGCGGGCTCTGCAGGCGCTCATCGAGTCCACGTTGTCGCACAACGAGATTCACGACGCCCTTCGATCCACTCTCAAGGAGCGTCATTCCGCTGCTTGGGTCTATCTCTCCGATGTCTACGACGATCATGTCGTCTACTCGGTTGAGGTGAAGACGACTGGAGAAGAGACCCCTGGGGCTCCACTCTTCTACGATACTCCCTACGGAGTCGATTCGAGTGGGAAGATAACGCTTGGCGAGTCGGTCGAAGTCAAGCGCACGATCACCTATGTCCCTGTCTCTTCTTCCAGCTCTGAGGCAGCCAGCGAGAGCCTCAAGAGCGACATCGTCGACCTGATCGAGAAGGCAGTCGCGGACGACAACACCATGGACATCAAGATCATCGCCCCCGGCTGGGGATCCAGTGGCTACTACTCAGAAGAGGTCTTGAAACGAGACGGGCCGGCCGCTTGGCCGGTGGGTTCGCACATGCATCTCGACCATCCGACGAAGGCTGAGAAGGATGAGCGTCCCGAGGGTTCCGTGAAGGACCTTGCCGCGGCAATCGCGACCGAGCCCGTCTACCAGGAGAAGGGTCCATCAGGTCCCGGTCTCTACGCAAAGGCGGCCGTGATCCCCGAGTACAAGCCGCTGATCGACGCGCTCCAACCGCACATCGGTGTCTCGATCCGCGCCAAGGGTCAGTTCACCGAAGGCGAAGCGGACGGCAAGCGTGGCCCCATCGTCACGGCGATCCGCGAAGGTGGCGAGCATCTGCTCAACAACGTCGACTTCGTCACCAAGGCGGGTGCCGGCGGAAAAGTTCTGGCTCTCATGGAGAGCTTGCGCCCGGAAAACTATGACGACGAATCAACATCAACCCCCGACCCCGACCCCCAGTCAAGCAACGACCGACAGGAATCAGCTGGTACGCCCAAGGAGGGCCTGAACATGGACGAAGTCGAAAGGCTGACCAAGGAGCTCGCCGAGGCCACCACGCGTATTGGCGTCCTCGAGGCCGAGAGCACAGAGCTCAAGAGCGACCGGGCAAAGCTCCGCGAGAGTCAAGCACTCAACGACGCTCGCGGCGTCATCGCCGAAGACCTCAAGAAGATCGAGCTGCATCCGCTCGCCAAGACGCGGCTCACCGAGAACATCCTGCTCGAGGTGAAGCTCACCGACGAGGGTGCGCTCGATACTCAGGCTCTCTCTGAGAGCATCACCAAGCAGTCAGCCAAGGAAGCCGAGTACGTGGCCGGCCTGACCGAGTCGGGCAAGCCTCACGATCTCGGCTCCTCAGGGAAGCCCACCGACTCGGCCAAGCTCGAGGAGTCCTACTACAATCGCTATGTCGGCGAGGGTATGGACCCCGAGAAGGCCAAGAAGTCCGCCGCCATCGCGGCTGGGAGGTAAGAGGATATGTCCAACAACATCGTCAGTCAGCTTCAGCCGAACCCTTGGCCGGTGATCGTCACCGATCCAGCCGCGCCTGACAGCGGTGATCCGGTGCGCTTCGGCGCTCTCACCGGCATCGCTGTAGACGACGAGAACGCCACGACCGGCGTGACCGTGGTCGACTTCGGTCTCTGGGTCGCCGACATCCCGGTCACCGACTCTGTCGGCGGCGGGATCGCGGTCGGAGACACCCTGTTCTACGACGACGCTCTTGACGCCGTCGCCAACACCGCCTCCGGGGCTCCGTTCGGAATCGCCCTCGAGGTTGTCGGTATCGGCGCCACCACGACCATCAACGTGATGCACTCCATGGGCCTCGGCTCCGGAGCCCTCGGTGCTGGTACCATCGCGACCGCAAACCTCGCTGCTGGCATTCTCAGCGCCAACGCGGCCGGGCGGGCACTCATGGCGGCCGACTACTTCAATGCCGCTACCGTGCTCACCAAGTTCGACGCAGACTCCTTCGACAACGCGAATCTTCTGCTCGCCGTCGCTGACGGTGCCTTCGCGGCAAGCGCCGCGACTCGGGCACTGTTCGCCGACGACTTCCTGACCGGCGACAAGTTGGCTGAGGACGTCGTCCGGGTGTCTGTCGTGGCGGGCGAGGATGAGACCTCGACTCACACGATCACCTGCACGGGCATGGAGGTCGGGGACGAAGTGGTGGAGATCATCGTGCTCACCACCGCAGCCGCGATTGCCTCCATGGCTGCTCACGCCGGCACGCGCGTTGCCGCTGTGGACAGCATCACGACCGACACCGAAGTCAACAACACCGGCAACCAGTACCTCATCGTCTGGATCGACAAGACTCCGTGACCTTGACGGAGTTGAGTCGAACAAAGAGAAAGGCAAACCATGGGTGAAGAGCTAAAGTCATTCAAGGATGATGAGGGTTATGTGAAGCTCCGCGAGACGCCGAAGATCAAGGCGGGCCTCGTCCAGCTGAACGAGATCCTCACCAACGACCCCTACGCGATCTCGCGCTGGGCCGACGACCTGCGTCATGACCACGTCAGGAACCTAACCGAGGTCATCGCCCCCGGCGATTTCCCGACCCTGTTCGGGTTCCTGATCCAGCGCGACATGCTGGCCAAGTACCAGGCAGTCCCGTCCGAGTGGCGCCGGTTCGTCCCGGACGGCACGGTGCCGAACTTCAACACGCACCGCAAGCCCAAGGTGTACGGCCAGGACGAAGAGCTGCCGATCGTGCTACCCGGTGCTCCCTACACGGAAGTCCCGTCCGGCACGTCCGGGTACGACCGGCACGTCGACAAGTACGGCCGCAAGTTCTCGATCCTCTGGGAGAGCATCATCAACGATGCTCTGGGAGCGTTCAGCGACCTTCCTGCCCGCTTCTCCACCGCGGTGCAGCGGACCCAGGCCAAGAACGCGACACGGCTGTACGCGGCTGCTGGCGGCCCGAGCGCAACCCTGTTCGGCGCTCCGATCGTCGACGTCGACGGAACGAACGTCACCAACCAGGGTGTGCTTCCTCTGACCGTCACCAACCTGGCGCTCACGCGTGCCCTGATGAAGAAGCAGACCGACCCGAACGGCGAACTCATCAACGTGATGCCGCGGTACCTCGTGGTGCCTGACAGTCTCGAAGATGCTGCATGGTCGATTCTGACCAGCACGCTCGTTCAGCAGGCGGCTGCCGCTCTCCCGGTTCCGACTGTGAACGTCGCTCCTCACTGGGGTCTCCAGCTCATCGTCGACCCGTACCTTGAGGCCATCGACCTCACCGGTACGGCCGACTCGACCTGGTACTTGTTCGCAGAGGGCATCGGCGGGACTCCCGCCTGCCAGATGGACTTCCTCGCTGGCAACGTCGGCCCGGACATCCGCATCAAGAGCAGCGGATCGAGTGCCAACCCGCTTGACGGCGACTTCGACACGGACTCGATCCAGTACCGTGTCAGGGACGTCCACGGCGGCGCGCAGCTCGATCCGCGGTTCTGCTATGCGCAGGTTGCCCCGTAATGGGTAAGCCGCGAGCAGACGGTCTTCCCAGTCCCTACTCGACTGAAGCCGAGTACCTCGCGGCGATCCTTGGCGAGCTGAGGGAGGTGAGCGTCAAGCTGGACTTGGCGCTCTCCCTCCCGGCCGTCGAGGACCATCCCGTCGAGGAGAAGCCCGCCAACGAGATCGAGCTTGTCGAAGCACCGAAGAAGACCGTCGTCGGAGACAAGGGGAAAGAGGATATCGTTCTTCTTCCTCGTTCTCCTCTTCCTACTCCGGACCCGGCGATCGACGGCGATACTGTTGCGGCTGCAGAGAAGGCAGCATCAGAAGCCGGAAAAATTCGTGAGAGGCAGGCCAAGAAACCAGCCACCCGCAAGCCCCGCGCCAAGCGTCAGACCAAGCCAAAGCAGACGAGGAAGGCAAAGTAGTGAGCTTCACCTACACGCCTGGGACGGACATCGCCAAGCTGCGCATGCTCATCGCAGACACGGTCTCCGCTCCGCCCCCGCGCCCCATCTTCACCGATGAGGAGCTGGGGGACTTCATCGCCATGGCCGGTCACTACTGGCCGGCCGCGGCGATGGCCGTCAACAGCATCGCCATCAACGAGGTCCTCGTTCAGAAGGTCATGACGATCATGGGGACGCAGACCGATGGCGCCGCGATGTCGAAGGAGCTTCGTCAGCTCGCCAAGCAGATCAAGGAAGATTACAAGGAGTTCCTCACAAGCGAGCTCGGGTTCGCCACGGCAGAGATGCCCGATGGCACCTTCGCCTACAAGGAAGCTCTGTGCAAGAACTACATGCGAGGACTCATCTAGCATGCAATCGACTTCACTCTCAGGGACGCTCTACCAGGACGCTATCTCCAACCGCTTCACCGACCTTTACACGATCTACGAGGGCGTCCAGACGAACACCAAGGGAGCAGTCAGCAAGGATCACACGGACGTGCGCGAAGGTCATGAGGACATCCCCGCGCTCATCTCCCCCGGAGACGTCGGGAACGCGCGTATGAAGCGCCAGGAGACGATGTCGGCAACGCAGACGACGGAGATGGAGTACCGATATGTTCTCCTGCTCGGCGCGTGGCCCGACATCTCGCATCAGGACGAAGGCGAAGGAAACAGCGATGGCGTGAAGTGGAGCGTCATCTCCATCGACATAGACCAGACTCGTGCCTTCACAAAGCTGCTCGTCGAGCGCCTGCGTCCGGGGAACATCTGATGACTGTCGTAGTGATGGGAGATGAGGCATTGGTGGCCAAGTTCAAGGCCGCTGATGCCGCGCTGCGAGCGAGTGAGCGCAGCTGGATTGGTGAATCTGGGGAGATTGTCAGGAATGAGATCAAAGCCAACATCGTTGCTCAGGGACTTGTCGAGGATGGGGATCTTCTCAAGAGTGGGCGCCTTTTCTATGCAACGGCTCATGGAATCACGGTTGGCTTCGGGAAGGGGCTTACCTATGCTCCGGCGCTTGAATTGGGCGCTGATATGCATTGGATCCTTGCCTCAAAAGTAGAAAATCTCAAGTTCTTTTGGGAGCGCGAAGGTATGCAGTTCTACGGCCCCCGTGTTCTCCATCCGGGCAACCGCCCCTACCGCTTCATGCGCAACGGCTCTGAGGCCGCGATCTTCCCGCTCATGACGATGTTCAAGGAGCGCCTGAAGGCCATTTTCGGAGGCTCGATATGAGCTTCGAGACCGACTTCTGGGATGCCGTCACCGGGGATGCGACACTAGCTGCTCTCATCGGCGACCGTCTCTACCGGGACAAGATAGAGGAGGACCCGACTCCTCCCTACGTCGTGGTCTTCCAAGTTCATGGACGCCCGGAGCAGGCGTTCCCGGGGAACGTTGTGATCGACGTTCCAGTCCTTCAGTTTCGCATCATGTCGACGGACGAAGACGAGAGCGTCGCCGTTCGTCAAGCGCTGCGCGGGGCGCTCATAGCCAGTGGGTACCCGGTCTTCTTTGAGGACGACCAATCGGGCACGGACATGCTCAGCAGTCTCTATCGTCGAGACATGACGGTGAGGGTCTCTCATGGCTGATGTGGATCTCACCAAGATGATGCCCCTGCTCGTCTCGATGCGCGCGATGTGCGATGCGCTGCTGCTCGAGATAGCAGACCAAGGGCATAGGCCGATGAAGCGATCGGGGAAGGGCCTCGGACTGCTTCCCAAGGACGACGATGAAGGCCAGGAAGAGAAGCCCCATGTTCACCGGCTCTTGCCGGGGATGGGGCCTACTGGAATCTGCGAAGACTGCGGCAAGAAAGTGCCGAGAGAGGACGTCGATGATGGGTGACTACTGGGCGCTTGTCGATCTGCACTATCCGGCCGGCAGCGTCGAACGCAAGAAGGCGGCAACGAAGAAGAAGGACGGCAGTTGGCCGGTTCCTGGAGTGGACTACGTGGAAGAGTTCGTCGGTCCTGGGGACAAACTCGTTCACGCCGCTCCTGAGACGATCAAGGCGTACCTGAGCCACGGCCGCGACGTGGTCACGGATGTCTCTCCGAAGCGAGAGGCAGACGCAAGGACGAAGCCTGAGAAGGAGGTGGCCTCATGACGAAGAGAAGCTCCAAGCATGTCGCGTTCCTCCTCTGTGGAGCCGTCGACCTGACGTCGATCAGCAAGAAGCTTGAGTACGAGGCTGGGCTCCCGATCAAGGATACGACTTCCTTCGGAACCGATGAACCTCAGTTTGAGCAGGCAGGTATGCGGACGTTCGCTTTCAGCGGGTACGAGGGCTGGTACGACGACGATCAGTACACGGCTGCTTCCGACCTCGTCAACGCGGCCGGAGACGAGCATGTCTTCATGCTCGCGCTTGAGGGGAACACGCAGGGCGTCATCTGCCTGTGCGCCGGTGGAGTCCTCTATCCGGCCTTCAAGGTCATTCAGGCTCAAGGCGATCTCCATATGGCGGCTCCTGAGTTCTCCGTCAGTGGCGGGGTCGATGCTGCAACGATCATCGCAGCTCTCGCAACGCGCGCGGGCGACCTGACGACTGAGGCTACCTATGTAGACCTCGGGGCGGAAGGGGGCGGGACAACCGGCGCGACCTTCTACATGGCCTGCACGGAACTCGCTCTGACCGGAAGCACCAACCTCATCATCTCGGCCGAAGACTCCGTCAACCACATCGACTGGGCCGCGCACACGGCGTTCACAGCTCTGACTCTCGTCGGTGCTGAGAAGAAGGTAGCCACCGACATGACCGTCAATCGCTACTTCGCATACAAGCAAGTGTTCACAGGGTTGGCGGGAGCGCCGTCCTGCAAAGCCGTCGTGGCGATCAAGGTCAACGACCCGCACTAAGAGAGAGGACTGATCATGGCTAAGCGTAGTTCAGTAGATGTCGTGTTCGAGGTCGATAAGGCAGATGCCGGCACCCTGACTTCCGGACTCACCCCGTACATCACGAAGATGGGTGACTTGGTCCTCAACAAGGGGACTGTCGACGTGACTCCGTTCGGTACTTCGGATCCGGAATACCTGCTCGGCGTTCTCACCAAGTACGAGTCCTTCGACATCGAGTTCGTCTATGATGACGCGGCGGAGCCGGCGCCGAACGCTGTCTTCGACACGACCAAGTACGTACACGCAGAGACGCGCTCGTTCTCGCTCACCATCGGCGGGTCTCGCGTCTACACGGGCGAGCTGTGGATCCACAACTACAAGGTCGGCCTCGACGTTGGCACGTACCACACCTGCACGGCTTCGCTACAATTCACCGGTACCATCGCGGTCGCCTGATCATGGGCTTTCTCGACACACCGATGAGGATCACCGTCCTCGCAGTGGAGGACGGTGATGACGAGTGGATCGACGTCAAGCGGATCTCGGCGGCTGAGTTCCGGAAGCTCCAGGAAGAGGCGGCAAAAGCAGAGCCAGAGTTCGATGGCGACACGAAGGGGATGGCTGAGAGCTTCCAGATTCTCAAGAAGGTTCGTGAACGCATCGTCGCTTGGTCGGACGACGCCGACCCGACTCCTGAGAACATTGAGCGGCTCCCGATGGAGATCAATACTCTGCTTGTGCAACAGATCGGAGTGGGGGCCTCCGCTGGGATCCCTTTGCCGAATGGCTCGACTTGGAGCGACTCCTATCTGGACGACGAGGAGTAGAACCGCCGCATGGCTATCTCCACTCGGTGTTCTGCAAGGAGTTCGACGCGCTTCCGAGTGAGCTTGAGAAGGAAGACCATGAACTGCTCTACCGGATCGTTCAGATCCGTGGGTACGAGCGTATGCGGGAGGCGATGAGGACAGAGAAGCAGCGTGAGAAGGACGCAAAGCCGAGTGGGCCGATAGCCGAACTCGTCGCCAAAGTCCAGAAGATGCTGCAAGACGAAGACGACCAGGACGAGTCCAACGAGCCCGACGACGACGAAGAGGAGGATTGACAGTGTCGAACTTCTACGGCGAGCTGTTGATTCGCATTACTTCCGACACCGCCGGCCTCTCCAAGGGGCTCGCCCAGGCAAGCACGCAGACCAACGCCGCATCGAAGTCGATGGAGGCAGCTGGTCGTAAGGCGAAGATCTCTTGGGAACGGGTCGGCCTTGGCATGCAGAACGTCGGGCGGACCATGACTCAGTTCGTCACTCTCCCGATCGCCGCAGGCTTCGCGTTCGCTACCTACTCCGGCTACAAATACTCCAAGACCCTGCTCCAGATCAGGAACCTCACTGGACTGACCGCGGAACAGACGGAGCGCTACGGCGAGGCGATGCTCAACATGAGCAAGTACGGCATCGGCCCGCAGAAGCTCGCCGAGAGCATGTACTTCATCAGCTCGTCGGGGTTCAAGGCAGCCGAAGCGCTCAAGGTTCTTGACGTCGTAGCCAAGGCTTCCGCTTCTGGTATGGGCGACATCGAAGTCATGGCCGACGTGGTCACGTCTGCCCTCAACAGCTACGGGCACGCCGCCTACTCGGCCGCAGAAGTCACCGACATCCTGATGAAGACGGTTGAAGTCGGTAAGGCTGAGCCGGAACAACTCGCTTCGTCTCTCGGCCGCATTCTGCCGATCGCCAACCAGCTCGGCATCGGCTTCGAGGAGCTTGGCGGTAACGTCGCCGCACTGACGCTTGGCGGTCTCTCCGCCGCGGAGTCGGTCACAGCCCTGCGCGGGACGATGGTGGCGCTGGTCTCTCCGGCTCAGATGTCCATCAAAGAGCTCAAGACGATGGGGCTCTCCTACCAGGACGTCACCAAGTCAATCGCCGACAAGGGACTATTGCCGACACTGAAGATGCTCTGGGAAGCGACCGACCACAACATGCTCTCGCTCAGAAAGATCATTCCTAACATCCGCGCGACCTCGGGCGTCATGTCGCTCCTCGGGGCGAACTACAAGAAGAACCTCGACGTCATCGACCAGGTGAGCAACGCCCAAGGAAAGTTGAACGAGACCTATGAGACGACGTCCCTGACGCCGATCCAGAAGTTCCGGCAAGCCATCGCGTCAATCCAAGCGTCGTTCATCCGCCTGGGCATCCAGATCATGCCGACTGTTGCCAGCCTCGTCCCGAAGATTGGAGACCTATTCGAGTCCATCGGTAACCTCAGTCCGAATACCCGTGGAATCATTCTCTGGGGAGCCGCTTTCGTTGGAGCGCTTGGTCCAGCGATCATGATTGCCGGCTCTCTAATCAGGAGTATTGCGTTGATCCGAGGGGCGTTGAGCACTCTCAACGCTGTTCAGGGGATTGGGGCTGTGATCTCCGCTTTCCGCTTGGGTGGCACGGCGATGACGGCTGGGGCAGTTGCGGCTCCATCGCTTACTGCTGGGTTTTCCGCCATGACCGCGGCAGCTGGGCCTCTCAAAATCGCGCTCTTGGGGGTTGCCGCAGCGGCAGCCGCTATGTATGGAACAATGAAGTTGTCTATGTGGCTCACGGGGACGACCGAGCGTGTCCACGCCATGCGCAAGGCAGTCTCAGAGCTTGAGGCAGATTCCAGCGGCAAACTGCAAGAGTGGGCCGATAGAGTCCTTGGCGGGCATCTTGAGAGCAAGAAGGGCGTCATCACATGGAAGCCATCGGTCGGACTCGACATTGATGAGCAGAAGACCGGACTTGTGGCGAAGTGGGTCAAGTCGGAGGCCGCAAAGACCCACGCGGCCCAGGCGGAGGCCCTCCAACAGCAGAAGATCGACAATGCTGAAGCCAGCAAAGCATGGTTCGAGCAGCAAGCCATCAAGGCACGCTCTATGGCGTCCGGAGCGCGGACAGAGGGCGCTCATGAGCTCTACATGGCGCAGTACGACAAGTACATCGCAGAAGCAGAAAAGTACGGCGCCGTTGTTGACAAGCTCACCGGCAAAATGACCGCGCTGACGGGCAAGAACTGGCGCCTCAAGCTCGGTGCGCATGTAGAGGACCTGCGGGACGCGATCGTCAAGCAAGAGGCGAAAGTAAAGGCATTTGCCGATGGCCCGCACAACGTGAAGATGGACCTGAAGGAAGACGCGGCTCGGCGCAAGTTGGAATCACTCAAGCGCGCACTTGCGAGCTACACCGGCACCCATCATGAAGGTCTTTTGCTACTCAAGACGGAGACCGCGAAGAACAGACTCGCCGACATCAACAAGGCATTGAAGAACGCCAGGGCGCAGGCGGAGAAGGGTGTTGACGTCGGAGCGAAGATAGACCGTCTCCTGAAGGCAAAAGAGAAGGCGTCGAAGGCACTTAAGGCTCTACAGGACCAGAAGACCAACCCGAACATCACCGCCAATAACTCGCAGGCTCTCAATGCCATCAATCAGGTCAAGAACGCGATGGGAGCGATACAAAACAAGAACGTCACCATCCATCTCGACACGTACACCAGGAAGATTCCGCGAGCGCACGGTGGCGTTGATTTGGTCACCAACGAGACGACGTATGTAGCTGGAGAGAAGGGGGTTCCAGAGATCGCTGCTTTCTTCCCGATGAACGACCCCAGTCGCTCCGCTAATCTGCTGGACCAATTGAACACGATGATGGGCGAATCGGGACGTAGCTCAGCAACAGCGTCGGCGTCGGCCGGTTCCCGCATGGTCACCGAGGAGCACTACCACTACCACATGCCCGGCGGGTCGGTACTCGTCGGCACCATGGCCGAGGCCGGCAAGCTCATGGCTCCTCATACCGATCGTGTGAACGATCTTGCATACGCCCGGCACGGGAGGGGGCGCTGATGGCAATCCCAGCCTGCACTCTGGACGGCCTCAACATCAACGATGGCACCACCTACAAGATCATGCCCGGCATCAACATGGGCGTGACCATGCGAACGTGGGATGAGCAGAAGTCCTACGCGGGAGGCGTCGCTCAGACGAACGTCTCCGATGCGAACCTGATCGACGTGACGATTCCCATGCTCGTAGAGGGAAGCTCGAGAGCCAACTTGCGGACCGTGCTGGCGGCGATCAATACGAAGATCGCCGGCATCACGCCTGGCACGACGCACCTCGTCTATGACGGCACGACCTATCACCTCATGGTCTCGCAGCAAGTTGATTGGGTAGAAGACGAGGCGTTCGGCGTGGCATTCCGTGTGTCCATCACCCTCGCGCTCAAGCGCAACAACGTGACCGCCTGATGGCCGCCCCGACCATCACCGCCGTAAGCCCCGCCTCTGGCCCCGCCGGAACGCAGGTCGTCATTACCGGGACCGGCTTCACAGAGGACACATCAGCGGTCGCGTTCGCCGCGGTCAGCGCGGGCACCGGCTTCGCCATCGTCTCGGACACGAAGGCGCTCGCCTACGTCCCCACCGGCACCGGTGCCGTACACGTCACCCTGACGACCCCGGACGGTACCAGCACCGAGACGGCAGCCGATGTGTTCACGTATGACACCTACGTCGGCCCTCCTGGCGGCGGCGGAGGCGACGCTCCCACGGTCACGTCCGTGGTCCCGGATACGGCCGTCGACAACGGCGGCGGCGACACGATTGCCGTCAACGGCACCGGCTTCACGACGGCGCTGGCGGTTCTGTTCGACGACGTGCTGGCGCAGTTCACCGTGACCTCCGATACCGTGCTCTCGGTGACGACCCCGGCGGGCAGCGGGGAAGTCGACATCACCGTGGTCAACGACTTCGGCGTGAGTCCGGTCGACGGTGGCGAAGCGTTCACGTACCCAGCTGGTCTCATCCCCACGATCACGTCCTTCACGCCAGAATCCGGCGGTGAGTGGGCGCTCATCACGATCACCGGGACGAACTTCCTTACGGCTACCGGCGGCGCGGTTGTGGCCGGCGTGACATTCGTCGGGGACGGCGCGACTGAGATCCCCGCCGTCTTCCGCGCCGAGTCGGACACGAGCCTCATCGTCTACGTGCCCGAGGGCGCGGTTACGGGCGTTATCACGGTCTACTCAGAGGCGGGCAGCGTAGCCTCCGCGAGCTTCACCTCGCTCGGCACCGTCTACGGCGTCATCCAGGCCAGCGCCAACGGCAAGAACACCGTTCACTACGATTCGGGCGTGCCGGGCGCGACCGCGAACATCGCCGGGGACATCTGGTTCCGCTACGGCACCGGCGCGACCGCGAATCAAGTCATCGAGCAGTACGTCGGCCAGGGCGGCACCTCGTGGCAGGCAGTGACCATGAACGACGCCGTGATCGCGACGCTGGACTGCGCGAAGCTCACGGCTGGGACGATCAACGTAGCCATCGAGCTGACTTCGGCGACCATCACGGGCGGTGTCATTCGCACAGCGGCGTCGGGGAAGCGCGTGGTCCTCGACGCCTCTGCTTCGGAGTACATCTACATGTACTCAGGGGGTGAGTCGGAGACCATTCCCGCGGAAATCAAGGCGGCGACCCCGGGGGCCGGCGGAGGATTCGTTATTTCGGGGCCTGCGTCGGAGGGGCGCGCCGGCTCGCTCCTCCGCCTCAACGGCCCCCACGACATCGCCCTTGAAACGCACGAGGGTGCTGCCATTTCGATGAACGCAGGGATACAGATCGACGGGGCAGCGGCATCGGTTGATGTCGGTGAGACAAGCGGCATAGTCGCAGTCGCCGCCAACCTCACCGTAACCGGCTCCATCAAGCCCGCCGCCGACTGGGCCAGCGGCATTTCCGAAGACGGCATTTGGATAAACGACGCCACGACCGCTGCCCGTCGCTGGAAACTGTACATGAAGAACGGCCGTCTCTACGCCCGCTACGGCTTCGGCGGCGACGAATACGTGACTGTCGGACCGTGAGAAGGGACTGATATGGCGGACACAACTACAGTGATTCGGGCGCTTGGCCAGCAACTCGCGCAGGCCCTCGTCGACAAGACCATCGCCCAGGTCGAGGTCTCCGAGCTGCAACTGCGGCTAGCGGCGCTTGAGCCGAGGCCGGAAGAGGACTGAGTGGCCTTCACGACCCTCATGGACGGCGGCTTGTCCGTCAAGATCGCCGGTGTCGAGCGCGTCGCGGATGTGCACGGGTTGGAGTGGGAGTCTACCAACCTCGGCGACGGCGAAGCACACTTCTGGATGGAGGTCGCCGATCCGTTCGACCCGCAGGCGACCTATGCCGAGCTGCTGCACGGGGCGACGGTCGTCGCTGAGCACACGAAGCACGACGCCGGGGTCAACGCTCCTTTGACGACCATTTGGGAAGACGTCTCGGGCAACGACAACGACGGCATATTGACGAACTTCGCAGGCGAGTCTCCGTGGGCCGGAACAGGTATGGCGGCCGACCCGGACCGGGTGGTGTTCGACGGCACGAACGACTACGTGGCGCTGCCGGACCTGGGGGTGGCTGAGGACAAGATATGCACCTACGAAGCATGGATTGCCGGCGGTGCTCAGGTGGACACGATGCCGGGGATAGTCGAGGAGTACGGCGGCGGCAACGTCGCACTCTACATCGACCACACGACCGGCTACCCCTACGCCTATATGTACGACGATTCGGCCGATTCGGTCGATATCGCCAAAGAGGTAAACGTTCTCGACGACGAGATCCACCACATTGTCGCGGTCTTCGACGGAACGAACGCCGTCGTTTACGTCGACAAGTTCCCCGGCAGCACGGCCGCGCTTCCAGCCGACACTGTAACGCTCACCCATACGCGCATCGGTGCCGGTAGCGTACATTTCTTCACTGATTCCATTCTCGCCGCCCGCATGTACAAAGGCATCGCCTTTACCTCCGCGCAGGTCGCCCAGAACAACGCCGCCGGGCCGCAGGCATCCTCCGCCATCTACGGCAGCGGCGTCGTTCCCGGCGCGACGGTGGAACTTGTGGCGCACGATGCTGTCGCAACGACAACCAAGCTCTACAACGGCTACGTGCTCAGCGACCCCCGCGCCGGATACGCCGGTGAGCAGGCCATCGTGCAGGTCGAGTGCGGCGGCGTGCTTGAGGTGGCGAAGTCGCGCGGTGACGTGGGTTTCATCTTCACGGACAATGACGAGTCGCAATGGTTTGCCAACAAGCGCAACCCCAAGTGCTACTCCGTTGACGCATCCGACCGCGTCGACATCCGTGTCGCCGACAACGCCAAGGTGCCGCACGACAAGGCCGGAATCTGCGGGTACGTGCCCTACCTCGGGGCCGACCACATGCTGGACGTGATGCCGGGCGCAAAGCGCATCACTGGCAAGGTCAGCTACAACCTCCACAACAATATGCGCGGCGCGCTTGTGTGGGCCAGTATCTACAAGTCGGGGCGCGATGTGACCGATGGGCCTCTCGGCTACACAGTCATTCACACTTGGCCCCGGGGCACGCACGCCAAGAACAAGTCCTTCGATTACACGTTTGGCGGCGCGGACGGCGCAGGCTACGTGGCGCTGGCGTTGTGGACTGGTAAGACCGGCGGCGTCAAGACCACGGCGGAGCGCTTCGTTCAGCTTGAGTACATCCAGGTCTACACGGACGTCGTGCAGAAGACCGTCGACGAGGCGATGCTGGCCGTGGCAAACTTCATCGGCCTGCACGTCTCCGCCGCCACGGAGACCATCGGCACCGTGCTCCCCAGCATGGTGGCGCGGCCCTACACGGATCCGGCGTCGGCGATGGCGACCTTCGCCGCGCAGGCCGACTGCCTCGTCGAGTGGGGCTTCCATCAGGGCGAGTTCCGGGCGCGGCCGATGCAGACCAATCCGACGACCATCCGCGCGCTGCCGAACTGCTACAAGGTCGACGCCGAAGACCCCGAGATCGTGTGGAATGTGACGCAGCATCCCGAGAACGGTATCGCGCGGTCGGTGCGACTCCTTTATGGCCACAACGCTTCCAAGAGCAGCAGGTGGCCGGCGGGGTCCCCAGCGCAAGTCGTCGCGCCCGCCGATCCCGGCTGGACCACCGGCGTGCCGTTCATGGGTACGACCTCGCCGGTGCTGATGGTCGACTTCAGCCAGCGTCGCTACACCGACGCGAGGGCCAAGGCGATCGCCACGTCGCTGGCCAATCACCTCGGCGTGGCTCTGTCCGGCGGCGACGCGCAGTTCACCGGCAAGACCATCCCGGTCTACGGCGGCGGCACCAGGCCGGTTCCGTATCTGCACGGCTCCGACTGGATCGAGGCCGAGCAAGGCAGCACCGGACCGCTGTACATCACGCGGGCTCACGTCGTCGCCGACACCGGCTATGTGGACCTCGATGTGGGGCTATCTGAAGACCTGCTGATCGAGCAATTGCAGACTGCGGGGAACGCGAACACGGTGGCGCTGCACAAGCCCTACAAGAAGAGGCGATCATGACCGATCACTTCAGGAGCAAGACACAGGAGATCCTCCGAGCCGGCGACGAAAACGGCGGCCTGGGGAACCGGTCCTTGTTCGATCTGATCGTCGCCAGCCATGACGACTTCGTGGAAGAGGTCGAGGTCGTGGTAGCGGCGGTTGCGGTGAACACGCGCAGGATCGACGACCTCGACTGCGTCAAGTATCCCCGCGACAAGCGGAGCCGGTCCGATCCTTCGGACAGCCAGTTCCTCGAGGAGCGCGAGAGCGCCCACCCCGACGACGCCGCGTTCCAGACGAGGTTCATGTGGCTGGTCGGCTCCAAGTTCGGCAACGTCGCATTCTCGATTCTCGGCGCGGTCGTCGCGGCCATGACAATCGCCTACCTCATTCGATAGGAGACACCAATGCCCAGCAAGGACACCACAGGACCACCATCCGGCTCGCACGGCCCACACGACGGACGCGGCGGCGGCAAAGGCCGCGCACCCGGCAAAGGCGCTGGCAAGATGACCGGCGGCAAGAAGGGCGTCGCGAAACCGACGAAGCGGAAGTAGGAGCTATGCCTAGCAACATACGCACCACCAAGGCCATGAAGACGTACGCGAAAGCGCACGGGCTGAAGATTCCAAAGGTCTCGACCGTGAACCCGTTCTGGGGTGGGGGGAAACGCACGCTTGCGTGGCGCGTCTCGGGTGACGCCTTCGGGGCAGGCAACGCCAGCGCACAGAAGACACAGGATCTCGTCGACATGCTGTTCGGGATTCCGTTCTTAATCTACGGCAAGAAGGGTCCAACCGTCGAGCGGTTGCAGCGCGACCTCAACACCAACCCGTACACCAACTCGCGCAAGCTCACAATCGACGGCGAGATGGGGCCGCTGACCTGCGCCGCCATCAAGTCGGCGAAGTATTGGATGGGCTACGCCAGCGCCCACATGGACCCGGACCTGAAGGACCAAGTCGCAGGCGAGTGGTTCTTTGACCTGCTCGAGAAGAACAAGTCGCTGCCCAGCATCTACAAGACGCGGCGTGCTAACCGTCTCGAGAAGGCAAAGGCGAACGACACCCCGCAGATCGACCTACGCCTGAAGGCCCTCGGCATCGTCAAGGGCGAGCTAGGCACGATGGAGGCCGGCGGATACTCCAACGTCATCAAGTACAACACCTGGTGGGGCTGGGGCGCCGTCGCGTACTGCGTCATTGGAGTCAGCTACTGCTGGGTGAAAGCGGGCTCCGTGGCGTTCAAGAAGGGCTCTCGTTGGGCCAACACCGACGCCATGCTGGCCGACGGCAAGGCCGGTCGCAACGGCATCCACATCACGCACTCGCCGCAGCCGGGGACACCGGGCGTCATCGACTTCAGCGGCCACTCCGACCCCGACCACGCCATCACGTTCGTCAAGGACAACGGCAACGGGACCTGCGAGACGATCGAGTTCAACGTCGTCGGCAGCAACGGCATGGGCGGCGTGTGGCGCAAGGATCGGCCGCTCCGCCAGTGCTGGTGGTTCGCGGTGGAGCACTGACGATGACGGCGACCGTCATCCAGCCCGACGCGGCGGCGGGGAAGGATAGCCCATGCAACCCGGAGTAGTCCCCGGAGCGGTGGTAGAACTTCACGCCGGCAAGGCGCTGAGCGGCACCGGGCCGCAGGTCAACTCGCCGCTTGGTACGCAGTGGTTCGATACGTCGAACAACGACCATCATGGCACGCTGATTGGTTTCGATGGCGAGTCGCCGTGGGTAGGGACGGGCACGCCCGCAGACCCGTACCGGCTGGTGTTTTCCTCCGCCGCGCCGGGCGATTATGCCCAGACGGCCGGGTTTGCTCAGACATCGGCTCAGTTCACCATTGATGCGTGGATATACCAGGGGGACGCGGTCGACAACAGGACCATCATGGCGCACGGCGCAATCAATGTAGACGGCTGGTTTTTGGTCGCCCACACTTCGTACCCGTACTTCCTTCTCTGCCGCGCCGGGGCATATGAGGGCATTGCCCTCCCCCCTGGGGCGTGTCCGTTGGCGACGGCGCAAGGGCACTTCACCTTCGTCTTCGACATCAGCGCTAAGACCATGCAGCCGTATCGCAGCGGGGCGGCCGTGGGCGGTCCAATATCCTTCGCGAACACCATGGTTCTCCCAGGCGCTACCCGCAGATTCGAGCTAGCGAATCGCGTGGCCACTAGCCTCTGGGACGGTGCTCTGTCTGTCGTGCGCTACTACCCCTTCGCTCTCAGTGCCGCCCAAGTCGCCCAGAACTACAACGCCGGGCCGCTGTGGACGCCCGCCAGGAATTTGCCAGTCATCGGCAGCCCCATCGTCAAAGGCATCGGAGGCACGCCATGAGCGCCAAGACAGGCCAGTCCGTGGCGGCTCTGTTCGTCACGGTTAACCCCGCCATCGGCTCGGCGGTCGACGCCGACAGTCTGCCGACCGGCACGCTCTACCTCAACGGCGTCGCGAACGGGGCGGCCGTCACGGTGACGAACCTCGCGACCGGCCTCTACAAGGCTTCCGTGACCATGCCGACGCTCGCGGCCGGCGACCGCGTGTCGCTCTCCGTCGACGCGACCGTGGGCGGCGTCACCGGCAAGGGCGTCATCTGGGGCGACGTGGGCGAGACGGCTACCGTGAGCGACGTACAGACCCGCCTCGGCGCGCCTGCCGGGGCCTCCGTCGTGGCAGACATCGCGACACGCGCCGCTACTGGCGCGGCCATGACGCTGACGAGTGGCGAGCGCACCAGCATCGGTGCGGCAGTCTGGGCGACCGCGACGCGCACGCTGTCTGGATTCGGCACGCTCGCTGCCGATGTGTGGGCCTCTGCTGCGCGGGCGCTCACCGACAAGACCGGATTCGCGCTCACGTCCGCCTACGATCACGCCAAGGACGACGTGCTGACGCCGCTGGCCACGGTCGACGGCCACGTCAGCGACACGTTCGACGATGTGGGCGACGTGCAGGCTGCGGTCGACATCATCACCGCCGCCGTCGCCGCGCTCCCCGCCGACGCCGACATCGCCGCGCTGGACGCGCTGCTGGACGCGATCAAGCTCAAGACGGACGCGATCGGGGCCGTGTCCGTCACGGTGACGAGTCCGGTCGCCGAGTCCGGCGCCATTACGCTCTACCAGAGTGCCGATTACAACGCCGAAGACGGTCGGTCCATCGACATACTCATAGCCGTGTCTAGCGTAGGCGCGGACCTGACAGGCGCAACGGTAAAGATCCACGCTAACGACGCGACGTTCACGGCGAACGCTGTTGATGTAGTCGATGCCGACTACCGACTGAGATTCGAGTACACATACGCAGAGACAGCCGCGCTGACGGCTGGATCCCAGGATTACCAACTCTTGGCGACTCTTTCTCCGTCTGGTCGGCACATCCCGCTCGGGGAAGGCGAGCTCTCAGTAGAGAGGCTGATCGCAGAGGCGTAAGATGGTCACTCTCCACCAAATGCAGTCCTGCCAGCGCTGCGCCCGGTGCGACGATCCGGTGTGTCGCTTCGTGATGCGGCAGTTCAAGGAGGCGGAGGAACGGGTCCGCTACTATGCCGAGGCGCACCAATCAAAAGCGCCGGACGTTGACGTGGCGATCACCTGCTTTTCGCGAAACGTTGCTTTTCACGGACCGGGAGCGTAAGGTGGGCGCGTCAACGGATATGGAGGTAACCGTGAAAAACACCCGTCTTGAAGTCGCGATCGTCATCCTGGTGGCTATCATCCTGCTCTGCGTGAGCGTCGTCGGGAAAGCCCTAGCGGACGAGCCGTCCGCCTCTCCGTCACCATCCCCTTCCTCATCTGTAAGCCCGTCACCGAGCGCGACACCCGCCCCCGCGGTTGTCCGTGCTCCGGCCACTACGGTCAAGTGGGCGCGTCACTGGCGCCGGATCGCCGTTCGCGAGTGGCGGACGTGGAATCGTGCTCGCGCCTGCCTCGGCATGCACAAGCGGCCGTTCGCAGGCCCGCAGCCGCCACGAAGCGCGTCGAAGGCTGTCTGGACGGCGGCGGGGCGCGCGTGGAAGCACCGCGTCCGGCCCGGTGGCGTCCGCACCTACCAGAGCAGGACGCGGGCGCTGGTGCGACGGATGACGCATCCCAAGGGCTCCGGCTGGGAACGCTGGCGGCCGCTGGTGCGTTGGATCTGGCCGGCGCGCTGCGTCAACACGGTCGTGCGCATCATCCGCTACGAGTCCGGCGGCAACCCCCGCATCCTCAACGGTGGGTACGTGCTGCCGAAGTGGGCCGGAGACGGGAAGCCGGTGAATCGGGCTGGCGGTCTGACGCAATGCCTACCTGCTCCGCGCCACTGGGCAGACCCGTTCTTCAACCTCATGTACGCCTTCAAACACAAGTACTTGCCGGCGCTGCGCCAGTACGGGAACGGGTGGCTGCCGTGGGCCAGATGTAGGGCGTTCTGATGAGCACTCTGAAGCTCGATCTCATATTCGATGCAAGCACCTTCGTAAGCGGCCTCCGAGACGCCAGATGGGCCATGACGAAGTTCATAGTGAGCTACTACTGGCCGGACAAGTTGCCGCCAGCGACGTCATCAACAGCAAGGAGGATCTGATGGAATGGACTGAAGTACTGACCTTCGTGTGCATCGTCATCACGGCGTTTCTGGCCGTGCAGGTGGTGCAGTGGGTCAAGAAAGCGGGGTGGAGCGGACGCCTCACTTGGTGGGTGAGCCTTGCGATCACTGCCGTGTTCGCCGCGGCAAGCTCATGGCTGGCCGGCGACGTGCTCGGCTTATTCAAGGCGTGGGGCGACCTGAGCGCCATCGAATTGTACGCATACTGCGTCAGCGTCTACCTGATCGCCAAAGCGTTCTATCATTCGTATGTGAAGCCCAGCGCAGAGGCCAAGGTAGTAGCCGATTCTCGGGTTCTCAGGGAGTAGAAGTAGCCCGTCCCCCTCCAGGCGGGCCTCCAAGCGCCCCGGTCCTTCTCCCCCTGGAGGACCGGGGCGCATTTCACTCTTGACAAGACTTGCCAGAGTTGTATGCTCTCATCTACCGGCTCTCAGTCGAGTCAACACATGGAGGTCACTGTGAAAGAAACCGCCGTCAAGACCAGCAACGGACGCATCATCTCGACGCGAGTGCATGTGTCGAAGCGCGGCAAGACCTACAAGCGGAGGCGGGTCGTGGCGAGTGACATCAAAGCACCTAGGTGGTGGAGCAGATGAGCGCTCGCACCGACGATTTTCCGGTCAATGGGACCGAAGAGGAACGCGAGCGCATGAAGACCGCGAGTCAGGAGCGCCCCTCCGTGGCTCGTGAGGCTCTCATCCACGGACTGCTCGTCTTCGGCCTCTGCCCCGACATGAAGTGGCGTCGGGTTCAGTCCATCAAAGTCACCAAGCTCGGCCCCAAGGCTCCGACCGTCTTCATGATCGTCTTCGTATCCGGGTACGTCCGTCAGTTCAACAAGAACGGAGCTCTGCTCGTCGAGGTCCCGCCCCAGGAGGAACCGTCTTGACCGAGATCGACGACAGCCCCCTCAGCCCGCGCGAGGTGTCAGACTACCTCAAGAAGCGAGGCTTCCCCTGTTCGCCAAGGACGGTGGACCGGATGATAAAGAGATTCGAGCTGGACGCGTTTGTCACGGCCGGCGGGTGGCAACGTGTACGCAGATCAGAGTGTGAGCGCTGGATCAAGGCTCATTCGTAACCACGAGGCAAGGAGGACCCCATGTGGCCATTCAAGAAGGAAGACATGACACACATCATGGGCGGATATGGCCCGGATAATCCATTCAAGAAAGTCGGTCCAGTCCCACCAAAGCCCGGCAGTCTCGCGTCTCGGTGCCAAGACTGCGGAGCGAAGGCCGACAAGATCGAGAGAGTGAGTGACACCTATCTCATGCCAAGGTTCATGACAACGTACCGATGTGGAGCCACCTTCGATTCTGGCACGATGACCAGAGGCCCGGCGTTCACTTCATGCCGAGAAAAGCGGATCGACCAGCTTGAGCGGAAGATCAACGTCAACGGAGAGCAGGCAAACCGTTACGCGAACGAGATGTTCGAGAGAATCGAAGCGCTGGAGTGGAATACGCAGATCATGAAGACCGATATCTTCTGCATCAGGTCCGCCTTCTCTCCGAAGGCCCCAGTGACGAAATTGAAGAAGTCGAAGAAGCACCATTCGTGACCGACCGCGAGCTTGGAGGACTCATGTCACGCTTCTCATGGGGGCACCCGTACCTGACCACCGCGATCGTCTCCGCGGTCGTTGTCGGACTCGTCGTTGGAGTCGGCGACGTCATGGACCGGATCAACCCCGTCTACGTCACGATCTCTCTGGTCGTCGGCCTGCTCGTAAGCTGCGCCTACCTCGGGCGCGTGAAGTCGTGACGGCTCGGCAGGCGGCCAAGAAGTACGTTGCCAAAGACGGGTTCCTGAGAAGGCCGATGACAACCAGAAGCCCGTACCATCGCAGCAACCACCACATCCTCACGGTCGTCCGCGCGACGAAGAACTGCTCTCGTCACGTCACCCTGATGCTGGACGACGGCCACAAGATGATCGTCGACGACATCTGGCAGCTCTACGCATCATGAACATCGCCTTCTACATCGCCGCAGTCGTAGTCGTGTGGCTCGTTCTCGACCTCATCTTCATCGTCTGGTGGGCGATGATGCACAGATGACGTTTGAGCTGATGCCGCACCAGAAGGTCGGAGTCGAGTGGCTCTCGAGGACGCCGCGGGCCTTGCTCGCCGATGAGCCAGGGATCGGGAAAACGGCCCAAGCCTTGCTCGCGTCGGAACCCCCGTCTCTGATGGTCACGCCGGCCATGCTCTCGGGTGTCTGGGAGGACGAGGTGGCGCTCTGGAGGCCGGAGTGGGAGCAAGGCACCGACTGGCACTGGGTCAGCTACTCATCGCTCTGTGAGCGTGTCTCAGCCGTCTCTGAATCAGGTCGCAAGACCAGCAAGGCGCTTGAGCATGCCAAGGGAGATTTCCGCGATCACCATTGGAAGACGATCATCTACGATGAGGCTCACTACCTCAAGAGCCGCAAGGCGAAGTGGACCAAGGCGGCTCTCGGGTTGCAGTCCGAGCGTATCGTGATGCTGACCGGGACACCGATCCCGAACTGGTCGCACGAGCTCTTCATCCTGCTGCGCCTGCTCCATGGGGTCAAGGACCACGACTATCGGTCCTACTGGCGCTTCATCGAGACGTGGTTCACCTGGTGGACACCGCCGTGGGGTGGCGGCAATCACCGCGAGATTGGCGGCCTTCTGCCGGGCGTGACCTGGGAAGACTTCGCCATCGGCACGGGGCTGGACAAGCTCATGCTCAGGCGTCTGCGCGACGATGTGCTCAAAGACCTGCCCCCGCTCACCGAGCAGACTATCCTCGTGAAGATGGGGCCTGCCCAGCGCAAAGCCTACAAGGAGCTCAAGAAGGACTACTACACCTACGTAGAGGAAGCAGGCGCGGACGTCTCGGCGTTCAGCGACGGCGGGCTCTACGTGAAGCTGGCGAAGTGTACGACGGGGCTCTCTACGCTGATGGACGAACCGACTCTTCAGAAGGGGTCGGCAAAGATCGACGCGCTCAAGGAACTACTGGAGGAGCGCGAGGGTTCCCCGGTCGTGGTCTTCACCCACTTCAGGACTTCCGCGCGGGCGTGCGTTGCTCTCGGAGAATCTCTGGGCCGGAAGGTCGGACTCATCATGGGGGGCATCTCTCAAGACGAGCGGACTCAGACGGTGCGCTCTTTTCAGTCCGGGGAGCTTGATATGCTCGTTGGCACATTGGCTACACTCGCTGAGGGTGTGACGCTGACGAAGGCGGACACCTGCATCATGGTGGAGCGGGGTTGGCGCCCAAGTCAAAACGAGCAGGCGATCCGGCGTCTTCACCGCATCTCTCAGACTAGGCCGGTCTCTGTCATTCATCTCGTCACCGAAGATTCGCTCGACCAGAAGATCCTCGCCTTGCTGAAGGCGAAGGAGAACCAGCAGGTAAGCGCTCTGAGGGCCGCGCAGTTTGCTGCGATGCTCTGAACACGACCATGGAGGACGTATGAGAACACCAGTCAACGAACTCAAGCCCGGCCCCATCGACCAGCTGTTCCTGGTCGCGGTGGCCGACCACCCGCAGACCAAGACGCAGAAGATCTACATCCGGATGACGCTCTCCGACAAGACCGGCAGCGTCACGGGAATCGACTGGGAGCCGTCCCCCTCGCGTCTCGGGCTCAAAGCCGGAGACGTGATCCGAGTGGTCGGTACGTACTCTGTCGACGCGCAGTACGGACCTCAGATCAAGATCAAGGCGACCAGCAAGGCGAAGGCACCCAACGAGTACGACGAGAGCGACTTCGCGCAGGGGTTCCCCAACGACATCAAGACAGTGGCCAGTCAGTTCACAGCTCTGCAGGAGATCCTTCCTGAAGAGTACGGTCGATTCATCAACGAGGTGCTTGCACCTACGGGTCGCTTCAAGGACTGGTGGACTGCTCCGGCTGCCACAACGCTGCACCAAGGCTACCGTGAGGGACTCTTCGAGCACAGCGTCCAAGTGGCCCACATGGTCTACTGGGCAGCGGAAGCGTGGTGTCCAGAGGCAGACTCGACGGTCCTCATCGTGGCCGGCCTGCTTCATGACCTCGGCAAGGTGGTCGAGTACGACGGTCCCGTGACCCGGCAGCTGACGACGATGGGGAAGCTCTACGGCAACACGATGCTGTCCTGCTCGCTCGTCTCGGATGAGATGGTCAGGCTCGGCCTCAAGGTCGGAGAGCCGCAGAATCAGAACATCCTGCACTGCATCCTTGCTCACCACGGCCGCAGGGAGCGGGGCTCCCCGGTCATCCCTCAGACGATCGAGGCGGCACTCATCCACCAGGCTGACCAGATGTCGGCGAAGATCGGCGCTTACCAGAGGATCGTGCGTGACACTCCGGTCGATGCCGAGTGGTCACAGCGAGACACCGTCTTCGACGGGGCGATGTGGCTTCTCCCCGGACGACGTGAAGCGTAAGATGGAAACTCAGCAGAAGGAGCGTGACGTCATGGAGGACCAACCTGCCACTGTCAAGCCGAAGGGGAGGCACATCGCCTATTCGGAGCTGTCCGATTTTCGCCAGTGTCCGCACAAATGGCAACTCGGCTATCGGGATCGTTGGACCCCCGCTGAGGTCTCCGCCTCCCTGAACAAGGGGCGCCTGTTCCATGAGGTGATGGAGGCGCACTACCGTCCCGAGGCGGTCGACTCGATCACCGTCGCTGATCTGCTCTATGCGCCGGACGGAACGCAGGACGAAGTACAGAACCTCGTCGAGTGGATGTACGATGGGTACTGTGAGCGCTACGCCCAAGACTCGGAGTGGGAGATCCTCGAGGTCGAGAAGAAGAGCGAGGTCGGTCTTATCATCCCCGGCGGAACGCGCCGCTCTCCGATCAAGCTCAAGATCAAGATCGACCAGCTCCGTCGTCACATCCCGACCGGAAAGTTCTGGCTCTGGGACTTCAAGACCGGCTCGCGCTTCCCCAACGAACTCGGCCTCGATCTGGACGATCAGCTCACGCTGTACCAGTGGGGCTACGAGCAACTCGGGTACGAGATCGAAGGGCTCGTCTACGACTTCGTGCGCACGCAGCGCAACAAGGGGCCGATGGAGCTGGATGCACGCTTCATCCGCATCCCTGTCTACCGTTCTCCCGAGCAACTTCAGAACACGGCATATGACGCTTGGAGGACGGCCATCAGGATGTCTCATCTGACTCGAGGCGTGGCGGAGCGCGCGACCAGTTCACGCATGTGCATCGAGCGTTGCTCCTTCACCGAGAGCTGTCTTGCCGGCCGCAAGGGCCTGGACGAAGAGGAGTTCATGCGCTCGCTCGGCTACACGATCTACGACCCGGAGGCGAAGAAGGTAGAGGAGGCTACCGTAAGCGAAGACGACGACCTGATCTGACCGTTCCAAAACAACCAGAACGGAGGGGCCAATGAGCCCAGCCAAGACAGCGCCTGCGACAGGCGCACTCAACTTGAAGCAGTTGACCGAAGTCCCGCAGTTCATCGACATGGTCTACCTCGGTGAGCCGGGCAGCGGCAAGACCACGGCCGCGGCGCATATGGCCAGTCTCGGACCCGTGGTCTGGGTCTGCGGCGAGATGGGCCTTGAGATCGAGCGCCTGCGTGAGATGGGCGTTCCGGTCGAGAACATCCGCCTCCATGACGAGATCACCTACGATGCTCTGAACGAACTCCACGAGGGGCTGCGCGCGGCCCTGCGCAAGGACCCGACTGCCTATGCCGGAGTGGTGTTCGACACCTTCTCCGAGATCCAAGGCAAGCTACTTGAAGTCAAGGCGAAGGCGCTGCTCATCAGTCAGAACGAGTACGGCGTGAACACGTCAGAGCTGACCCGGCTGCTGCGCAAGTACACCGACCTCCCCTGCCACACGGCCTACGTGACGCACACCAAGCGGATCGAAGACAAGAAGGACGAGACGGTTACCTACAAGAGCATGATGACTCCGAAGGTAGCCAGCGCACTCGAGGGCTACACGAGGATCATCTGCCACATGGTCGCAACGCCGCAGCCCGACTCTGACGAGGCGGACTACATCGGCTATCTGCGTCCGCACTTCTCACGCGCCGGCAAGGACCGCACCGGGACTCTCCCGCCGAAGCTCTACAAGCCGGACTTCGACCGCATCGACAGCTACGTCTCGCGGCGTTACCTGCGCGCGGCGATCAACCAGGTAGACGCGAGTGGCGAGGTCCCAGATGGCCTCGATCCCCTGCAATACGATTACTTGCAGCGGGTCCGCGCCCAGAAGGCCCAGTCGGCCGCGGCAAAGTCCGCAGACGACACCGATCAAGGAGGACAAGAATGAGCTTGCTCGACCCCGAACAGCAGAAGGCAGCAGAACAAGCAGAGGTCTTCGACGGCAAGTTCCCGGCGCTTCCGGCCGGGAAGTACCCGTGTCGCCTCGATGAGTTCCACCCGCACACGACCGGCAGCTCGTTCCTCGTCAAGTGGAAGATCGTCAAGGGCCACCCCAACGCCGGCCGCACGTTCATTGACTTCCCCTCCAACGCTCCCGAGTACCTCGGCAAGGTCAAGGCGATCTTCGAGGCGGTCAAGTCTCCGTTGGACGCTGATGAGGTCGACATGATCGGACGCCCCGCATGGGTGACCGTCTCCGAGGAGTTCGACAACCGGCCCGAGTACGCGACCGAGAAGCGCAACCGCGTCAAGTTCGTCTCCGTCTACGACGGCGCCGATCTCCCGGCTGAGGATGTTTCAGACGAGCCGTGGAACGAAGGCGCGGACGATCCGGCCGATGAGGAGGGGCTGGTCTAGGTAAGAGTCGTGCAACGCCCGACCCCTCGCATGGCGCGGGGGGTCGGGCTAGAGAGAGGATACTTGCATGGCTGCTGAGAGAACCTTTATCTATGCTCTTCTCGACCCGAGAAACGGGAACTGTCGCTACGTAGGGAAAGCTGATAATCCAGAACACAGAAGACGACAACATTGCAATGGCCATGGAGCTAACGCTCACAAGAACAACTGGATATCTCAACTTCTTGATATCGGTCTCATCCCCGATCTTATGATATTGGAAGAATGCTCCCAAGAAGAGTGGGCAGATAGGGAGATTTCGTGGATATCTCGTATGGAGAACGCCAGACAACCTCTCACCAACTTGACTAAAGGTGGGTCTGGCTTCTCTGGAGGAAGACACTCAAGCGATTCGGTTCTCCTAATTTCTAAGAGAACAAAAAATGCCCTATCCGATTTGAGCGTGAGGGAGAAGATATCAAGAGCTTCTCGTAGCAGTTGGGCGGTTGAGAAGATAAGAACGAGGCGAATCAACGGAATACATGCAGCTACCCGTTCCCCTGAGTACCGAGAAAAGATGGCAGGGATAGTGTCTTCGCGAGATTCTGACTCTACAGAAACTAGGGCAAAAAAATCGGCAAGCTCCTCCAAGCAATGGGCAAGTAGGGAAGGCAGGGAGAAGATATTGTCGGCCATCAGGACGGCGATGACGGACGAGTCACGAAAGAAAAGGTCGAAAAAAGCTAAAGAGAATTGGTCTAACCCCGAGTACAAAGAGAAGATGCGAGCCTCCATGAGAGGAATCAGCAAGAAGGCATCTACATGATTTCTCCTCTCGATGCAGCCACTCGTCTTCTCTCATGGGACTTGTGTGTCCTTCCCGCTGTTTACCAGAAAAAAATGCCGAGCGTTCCATGGAAGAACATAGATAGTCTGCCTTCTCTTCAGAATCTAGAGACTTGGTTTTCCGACTTTTCTCTGTCTTCATATTGGATTTTGTGTGGAAGAGTGAGCCGCATTGCTGTTTTGGACTGCGACAACAACGAGGCTATCCAGTGGGCTGAAACGGAGATAGGAAAAGACATCCTAGACAGCACTCCATGTGTTCTCACGAAGAAGGGAAGGCACTACTACTTTCGCATTGGAGAAAACGACATAGTTCCATCATGGTCGCGCCGAGATAACGGAGACGGGGGAGTTGCTTTTGATCTCCGCGCCGAAGGGGCCGGGGTGATATGCCCTCCGTCGATCCACCAAAGCGGAATCGTCTACAAGTGGCTACGCTCCCCTGACGACGGCTATCAGCCACTCCCTGACGTGCTGCGCAAGGCTGCTGGCGCGCCGGGTGCCCCGGAGGGGGGTGAGCCGCCCAAAGGGGTCAAGGCGCGGAAACAGCGTTCTGGCAAGGATGAGGTAGAGACGCTCGCCAAGCTACTTGAGTCTCCGGCCGATGAGGGCGGACGAAACGACTGGCTGACCAAGGTCTGCGGGCACCTCGCCAAGCAGCTCGACTACAGAGACGGCTATCTGGCCGGGGTGAAGCTCGCGAACGCAAGCCTCAAGGCCCCCCTCGGTGACGCGGAGTGGAAGAAGACCGCCGACTCGATCTGGGAAGCAGAGGCGACGCGAAGTCATCTCCCCCCGGCCCGCTTCCTTCCGTCTGAGCTGACGGAGAGCGGCATGGCTCACGCGTTCGCCGCGCGGCACAGTGGTGACCTCTGGTTCGTCTCGGGCACATGGTACGTGTACGAGAAGAAGGAAGGGCGCTTCCTCGATGATGAAGACGCGGCTCTCAGGCTGACGCAGAAGGCTGTCGCCGAGATGCGCAAGGAAGCGATCGAGCGCGAGGACAAGCAGGCGATCGCCTTCATCATGAAAATGGCTTCGGCCCGCGGCCTCAAGGCTGTTCTGACGCTCTCTCAAATCGAACCGTCCCTGCGCGCGAACGTGGCCGAGTTCGACTCACATCCGGACCTGCTCAACGTCAGGAACGGCGTTCTGGTGTTGGAGTCAGGAGAGTTGAAAAAGCACTCTCCTGACTGGAAGTTCACCCGGGTGGCCGGGGTCGAATGGCATGAAGGCGAGAAATGCGCGCGTTGGGATGAGCACCTGCTGACGGTCTTCGGTGGCGACAAGGAGTTGGTCGAGTTCATGCAGCGCTGGGCCGGCCGGTCTCTGTCGGGAGTGTCACCCTCGGACGGCTGCCGGATCCTCATGCCCTACGGAACTGGAGCCAATGGGAAGACGGTCACCGTCGAGACCCTCGCGACGATGCTCGGAGAGTACGCGCGCTCGACCGACTTCAACACCTGGTGCGCGTCGAAGGACGGTTCCGGAGGAGGATCGCAACAGAGACAGGACCTCGTCGACTTGGCTGGCGTGCGGCTGGTGACTGCAACTGAATCAGGGTATCACCACTCCCTCGATGAGGCCCTGCTCAAGATGTACACCGGAGGCGAGAGAGTCTCTCCCCGAGGCATGTACGCAAAGCGGTCGAAGGTCTACCGGCCCCACTTCTCGCTCCTGCTCTCGACCAATCACCTGCCGCGGCTTGAGGGTTCAGACAAGGGCTTCTGGCGCCGCTTCCTCAAGGTCGGGTTCGCTCACGAGATACCGGAGCCGGACCAGGACCATCACCTGCTCGCCAAACTGCGACTCGAACTCCCTGGGATACTCGCTTGGGCACAGCGCGGGTACGCGGAGTGGAAGACGCGCGGGCTCGATGCCCCGACGTCGGTCCTCATGGAGACGGCTCAGTATCGTCTCGACATCGACTGGATCGGGCAGTTCGTCGAGGAACATCTGATCGAGAGGCGCGACTCCTGCGCCCCGATGAAGTCGGTCTACGCGCGTTACCAAGGCTGGTGTAACGAGTGCGGTATCAACCGGGCACTCACCTTCCAGCAGTTCTCGGCGAGGCTCTCAGAGCATCACCTTGAGCGCGGGGAGGACCCGACAACGCGAGTTGCGTCACTCATGGGCGTCGAGCTTCAGGACGTCAGAGCCAACAGGAACGGGAGGGAAGCATGGATGGCATGAAAGGCTCGATGATCGCGATCGACCCAGGATCAGAACACTGCGGCGTGGCCGTGTTTGTGGACGGACGCTGCGTGATGACGACAGAGCGCAAGCCGGTAGACCTCTACGACTCGCTCGCGGTGTGGGGATCTCAGCACGGAAACTCCAAGCTGCGGTTCGACGTCGTGGTCTGCGAGGACTTCAAGCTGGACCCGAAACGGATGGCCTCGCTCGCGCACTCACGGCTTGAGACCGTCAAGGTGATCGGCGTGCTCGAGGAGCGCTGCCGGCGGGACGGGACGACGTTCGTCCTGCAGCCGGCGTCGATCAAGCGGGCCACCGCGGCGCAGGCGAAGCGCAGGTTGCCGAGGCTGATGTCGATGGGGTCGGGGAATCACTGCCGCGATGCTGAAATCCATGGATGGCACTACTTGTGGACGCTGAAGTGAGATGACCGTCTACGTCGATGACCTGCGCACCTGGAACGGCAAGGAGTGGTGCGAGTTGGTGGCTACGTCGCTGGACGAACTCGACTACTTCGCGGTGGTCAGGCTGCACCTGAAACTGGTATGGAAGCAGACCAACGGCCGCTACACCCACTACGACCTCACGCCGCGGCTTCGTCACGATGCCCTGGTGCGAGGTGCAAAGTACATGCCGACGCGCGAATTGCTGAAGCGTATTCGGCCAATGGAGGAGAAGGAGAAGGAGACAGACTCATGAGGAAGATGCAAGAGGCAAGAGAGGTCATCAAGGGCGTGACCATCGCGCCGAACGGAACGGTCAACTACGACGGTGTCCGTACCAACGAGAACGGAACCAAGGAACGGTTCCACATCTCGACCAGCATGCGGCGCCGGTTCTTCAACTGGAGCAGCGTCCCGAAGGGCACCGTGGTGATCGACGCTGAAGGCTTCGATCGGGTGAAGGCGTGGCACGTCCTCATGAGCTACGACCACCCGAGCTTCTCGGCCAAGCTACAGGCATGTCGGAACGTCGGCATGAGGACGACCACGGTCGCTCAGATCATGAAGGAGGTCAGGGCGGCGTCCTAGATCGCCTTCGCCGCCGGGAAGAAGCCGATGCAGGCGATGACGAAGCCTTTTCCGAGATGCTCCTGACACGGGCATCCTTTCTGACCGTACCGACAGACCAGGCAGATGTCCGGGTCTGTCACGTAGGAGCGGCGCTTCTGCTTGTCAACGGGCTTCATCGGATGATCGAGTTGACGATGGCGATGGCGATCACGGCGATGTAGGCACCGAGGAGCATCCAGAGGAACCATTTGAAGCGTGAGATCTCCTCAATGAGTTCCCAGAAGCAATCCTCGATATCTTCCCTGATCCGGTTGAGTTCCTGTTGTTGCGTCAAGTGGCTGTTCATATCCTCTCCTCTACTTCCACACGATGAAGACTTCAGTTGGGTTGTTGGAGAGCCTGTGAACTGCGCCTCGCACTCCTGCTGCGGCCGACGCACTGTTCAGGCTTTCCCTGTCTGCCTCAACCTCGAAGTTGAGAAGCAGAAGTCTTACCTTGTACTCCGGGTCCGGGTCTCCGGTCGGATGAGATCCTCCTGCGGGAACTTCTGTGAGCCAGTTACTACGTTCGAGCACATGGTAGCAAGAGGCGGAGTATGTGCCATATCTATCGCTTGGCTCAGACTTGTAGCCAAGACGTTGCAGGGCTCCTAGTAGGGCGTCTTTCTTGGCTTCGTTCACAGCTCCTCCTCTACTTCCACACGCTTCAGTGTGATGTTGGTCAGAGTCGACTCGGGGTCATCCGGGTCCGATCTGTCGGAGCGGTCAATGACCTCACAGAGGACAGATACCGTTCCCATGTTCACGAGGAGCCGGGAGCCGACATCTGGGAAGACGGGACCCCAGTTGATGACGGTCGAGAACTCCTTGAGTCCAAGGACGAATGATTCGACGTCGACTTCTGATTTTCTCTTGATGTCCATGTAGGCGAGTTTCGAGTCTTCGATTGAGTACAGGAACCTTCTTAGATCCTCCCCGTTCATCAGTCGGCCTCCTGGTGAAGGAACTCCATCCATGCTACTGCTTCTTCCTCGGACGTAGCCAGGGCAAGAAGGCGGCGTACACCGTACCAGAACCACACCGTCCAGACGAGAAAATCAGTGGCACCCTTGAGGGTCTTCATCGGTCAGCTTCTTTGTCGTGAGTGCATCCGTACTCTTCGCAACCGACAAGCGGCACCATAGCACCGTGCATCTTCACCACGAACTCCTGGTTGGTGACGTACAGGCGCGCCAGGAGAACCGCCGCTCCGAACGTGTTACCACTGTGACCGTCTGACAGGCCGGGAACGGCTGCGAGTTGTTTCTCCCATGGCAGATCAGGGAAGGCCACAATCGACTGCTCATCCTTCAGCGCCTCGGCAATCAGGACTGCTTGCGTACAGGTGAACATCTCGTATGCCTCGTACTCCCAGCGGAAGTCGGGATTGCCTGTGCGGAACTTGTCGATGCGCTGCTTGAACACATCCGGAAGAGCATCGTAATGAGCATCAAGTTCATCCTTGCTGTCGATGAACCGCTGCCGCTGCTCAGCCTTGTGCTTGACAATCGACGCCTGCCGCTCGGTTTCGACCTCGGCGTCGGTCTTGAAGTACAACGGCACGCCGTTCAGATCCATGCCGCGGAACATCGTCCAGCGTCCGTTCACGTAGTAGAGCGTCACCACGTCCCCCGGCTTGGGCTCGCGGCCATAGTCGCCCATGTTGAAGCTGCTGGAATCATCCGTGTGGATCACCCAAGCGTCTTTGTACCGTTCTACCTTCTTCACGATGTGGTGGCTACCGAGATCGGAAATGGCGTGGAGAGAGCGTTCTTCCTTCTGGTCGTTAGTCAAGTTGTGTTGGTCCATGGAGTCCTCCAGTACGTTGTTCATCGGTTGGCCCTCGGGTGCGACGCGGTGTAGACCTCGCGCATGTGGTCGGTCGTGACGTGCAGGTAGATAGAGGTCGTCGTGATGTTAGCATGGCCGAGGAGCGCCTGGATAGTGGGAAGGTCGGCGCCACCCTCGAGCAGATGCGTGGCGTAGGAGTGACGCAGTTGGTGTGGCGCGACAGGAGGGTTCAAGTTCGACCTGAGGCTTAGGGTTGCGAGCGTGCGGCGCACGTCCGAGGTCGAGAGTGGCCGGTCACGCAGGCTCCGAAGCACAGTCTCACGTTCGACCTGAGGGTTATGGTATGCGAGGGCGGTGTGGAGAAACACAGCCGTCTCATTGGGGTACGGAACGAGTCGTGTCTTGCCACCCTTGCCGTGGATCGTCAGGGTCATGGTGGCATAGTCGACGTTGCTCCAACGCAGATCGACGGCCTCGCGTGAGCGCAGACCGCAGTCGTAGAGCAGCGACAGGAGCAGCATGTCCCGGTCGGTCTTAGCCGCGTCGAACAGGCAGGTGACTTCATCCTGGGAGATGCTCTTCGGAAGCGTGCGCTTCTGCTTGAACGACTTGAGGTGGGTGGTCGGGTCCTCGGCGAGCTGATGCGAGTCGACGAGGTAGGCGGCGAGCGCCCGCAGCGATGCGATCTTGCGAGCGACCGTGGACGCGGCGCAGCCGGCGAGGATCAGTGAGTCCACGTACTCCGCGGCGAGCTCTGCGGTGAGGCGTCTTCCGGTGAGGAAATTGAAGACCTGGTTGGTGTCGGAGCGATAGGCGCGGACGGTGTGCTCGCTCAGGTTGCGACGTGAGAGCGACTCGAGGAAGCGAGCGGGGGCTCCTTCGCTTGACTGCGAGCGAATGCTTGGGCTGGCAGGAGAGTGGTCGGTCGTGGTTGTTGATGTGGTCATCGGACCTCCTTCGTCGAAGGGGAGGGGGTAGCCCCGGTCTGGTTTTCAGGGGCGGATTTCGTCTTGGAAATCGGCTTGGAAACTGGCTTCTGGAGAGGAGTGCGCTTGCGCACGCCGATGCGTGGGACCTCGCTCATGGAGATGCGCCAGTAGCCTGACGGGTTCTTCCGACAGGCTACGCGGGGCGGGACTGCTTCACACCACCTGCGTGCCGTGACTCGGTGGATGCCGATCAGCCGAGCGAACTGCGAGAGCGAGAGATCGCGCTCGGTGAGCTGGCTGACAGGGATCCGGTAGTGACCGCCGGGAGTCTTGGTCGCGACGATCTCGCCCTTGGAGATCCAGAGGCGGATCGTCGGAGGGGTGGCACCGACTCGCTTGGCGAACTCCGAGAGCGTGAGGACGGTCGGATCGGTGAGTGTGCTCGGGGCTGGTGTGGTCATAGCGTCCTCCAGTTCGCTTGACTTCGCTTCGGTATGACGTGCTGCCTGAGATTGTACCATGTTTGACTCCTTTGTAAACAGTTCCTTAGTATTTTTTGTTTCGCTTTTCGTTGCGGCCAATTTTTCCAGGATTTTGGCCCTCTACTCGAAGAGAATCGAGCGGCCGATCCGTCCTGGGGAGGCGAGGCGCCGACCGATCAGGGCGTTGACTGAACGTTCGTTCGGAAAGTGAACGGTGTTCATTTCCGTTGCCTCACCGGCCCGAGGGTTCGGGGTCGGGCGGTTGCGGGGGAAGCCGTCCGGCTAACACGAGCAGGTCCCAGTTCGCTGAATGGGGAGTGGCCTCGAGGTACAGGAGCGAGCAGATACCGGCGTGCAGGAAGGGCGCCGACTGGGCGAGGTATGCGAGGTGACTCGCGAGTGCTTCGTCCAAGCTGCCCGCGCCCGCGGTGCGGCCTTCGATCGTGACCTGTAGGCATGCCGCGCCCAGGGTCCAATCGAGCGCGTCCGTGGCCTCCCGTAGGCTAATCAGGCTGGCGCCTTGCCGCGCGCTCATGCGCGGCCGATGGGTCTCGTGGTGGGCATAGCATGGCCTCCCTTGCTTGAGGGTCGTTTGGGCATGCAGTAGCAGGCGGGCGCGTCCTCCCTTCTGAGGTGGGGATGGGTCCTTAACCCGCAAAGGCCCTGCCGGGCCAAGGCGGGGCTCTGTGGACGGGGCTAGACGGCGCTGCGCATGATGACCTGGGCTTCGTCGTTCGCACAGGCGATCGTCGGCAGCGCGGCACGGTTGAACGCGTGCTCATAGATGCGCAGGTCGGCGGGAGCGATACTAGAATCGGGCGGAGACAGGGCGAGGATAGCGCGGGAGGCGTCGAGAGCGGCCTCCCGGTCATCAGTCGAGGGAAGGCCGCTCTCGCCGATGTGGAACGGGCAAGAGCTCGGCGAGCCGGCACCGTCACGGCCGCCCAGGGCTTCGGCTATGCCGCCCGTGATCTGGTTGCGCATGTCATCGGTGAGAAACTCGCGTTCGGTGAGATCATCGTCACGCTTGTCGATCTCTTCGCGCAGGGCGAGGACGATGTACTTGGCGCGCACTTCGGTCTCAAGCTGGTTGGGGGAGTGCAGGGCTTCGGCAATGAAATCATCTTCGCTGCAGGACTCAACGGCGGTGTGGGCTTCGGCGAGAATCTGATCGTGTGTCGTCATAAGTACCTCCGATGTTGCGTCGCTAAATCAGGGAGCTTCAATCTGGGGATAGTCGGTCAGGTTGATGCGCTTCTCTTCTGCGCAGCCCTCATACCCGCACCAATAGAACACCCACGAGCCCGCCCGTGAGTAGTATTCCATCTGGTGATCTCCGTGGACGGGACAGGGGAGGTCTGCGGGCAGGCGGTAGAACTGGCCAGTCCCATCGTCGACGAGAATCTCGTCTTCGTGGTCTCCGTAGGGTTCACCCGTGTAGTGTTCAGCTTGAGGCATAGGGTCCTCCTCTGTTGGTTTGACCTGTTGCAGCCCAAAGGCCCGGGGGGCCGGGCCGGTGGGCATGTATGAGAATGTGGGGCTACAGCTGCAGACGGCCTATCTTGACCTCACTCAGGCCGGCCTCTTCAATGATTCGGTAACGGTCATCGACCTCGTTCGAAAGCGTTGCCTTGACGGCCGCAAGAGCCTTGTTCACGTTGTTGAGAGAATGGGCAATGGCGCGCATGCTCTCGGGGCTGGCGAGCAATTCGCGCCGCCTCTCGTTTCGCTTGACGACTCCGGCGAAGTACTGCGGGTTTGCCTCACGAATAGTGTCGGCCTGGGGGTACTCCGCATAGACCTCGCGGCGGTCAATGATCATCGTAAGGTCCGGACCGGTTTGATCCTTCTGGGAGGCCATGCGGCTATAGAATGCGACCTCCGTCTGGAATTCGGTCCAGCCGTAATGTTTCACGATGTAGACACCCTGCGGCTTGTTCTTCTCGGTGATCATCTTGCCGGCGCGCTCTTCGCACCATGCGGCGATGACCTCCGCGGCCTCATTGTCGCGGGTCTCGTCGGCGAGTTCGTTCTCAATGATCTTCTTCACTTGTCCTGCGGTGATGGTCATACGAACCTCCCGTTGTTGTTGCGCGCGATCCGCTTGCGCTCGGAGTCGGTCATCGCGGCGAGCTCCTGGTCAGGAATCACTACGGCGCGGTGATGCCAGACTTGCTCGTACACGCTCCAGTAGGTGACTGTTCCGTCCCTGTGTACCGTGGTGTGATAGGCGTCGGTCATTCGGTTCCTGTCACCAAGTTATCGGGGTTGACCATCACCCGGACACTTGGATCGCAGTTGTAAATCTGGACATGAAGCTTGCCGTTCCGCTCGTAGAGGTTGATAAGTCCTCCGCCGACCTCACTGGAAAACTCAATGACCCGCTCGTCAGGAGCGGCATATCGAGAAGCAACTGGGCTCGTGTTCACGCGGGGTCGTTTGGTCATACGGACCTCCCTGTGTGGGTGGAGTGGTAGTTGCGGATACGCTTGGCCTCGTCCGTACGGGCGCGGCGCATGGCGGGGGTACAACGCTGGCGCGGCTCGAGACGGTAGCCGAGACTGCGGAGTTCGGTCATCAATTCGCGGGTCTCCTGGTCGGGACGCTGGCGCGGGTCGGGAACGGGGCGCGTGATCTCGACAGTGAGTTCATAGTCGGCGGCGGAGTGCTGGCCGACGTGCATGTACGACTCGCAGCGGTAGCCGTAGAGATCACTGGGGAGTTCGGGGAACAAGGCGATGACGCAAGAGTACTTGCCGCGGAAGCGGCGGAAGATGACGATCGTGGGCTGGGGGTCGAGCTCGGCGATCATGCGGGGCTCTCTTCGGAGAGTTCATACACCGTATCGGCAAGGATACCGATAATGGCCGTCAGAACTTGTGCGGGGAGCTTGTCCCACTCGGTTCGGGCTAGTTCCTTGTCTCCATCTAGCTCTGTCCAGGCGATCTCGTCTGCGCCGGGGTGACCCTTCTCATACGTGTATGCGCACATACACACACCGTTGTGAGCGTTCCCGGAGGGGCCGATGGTGTACACGGCGGCGACGCCACCTATCCATATCACGACCCTGTACCGGTCGAAGGTCTTGTCTTCATTGTCGAAAATGCGAAGCGCGGTCATGCGGGGCTCCGATATCCCTGAGCACCGCAGAAGGGGCACCTGCCGCGGTGTGTCTGGTCACGGTCACGTGTCTCTCCCCATTCGGCTCTGCATTCCGGGCAAAAGAAGGGGGCGGAGATGTCGGCCGGCATGCCGGAGGTCGAAGGGGGGTCTGGATTTCCGGGCTGGATTTTACCCTGGAAATCAGCCTTGGAAATCGAGTTCAGCATGCCGACCAGAGTGGCGCGCTCCTCGAGGAAGAGCTCGTGCTTGTACTCGTCTGAGGAGTCCGACTCGACTCCCCACAGGCCGGGTGACTCGATCGTGGCGGAAATGAAGCTGGCGCCGTAGGGAATCATGAAGTCGGCCCGGGCGCGGATACCGACGAATCCCCATTCGTCACGCTCATAAGCAGCGAGACGTGCCTTGTACTCGTCTCCGAATCCGCCGTCGTACTCGATCATTGTAGGATCGGTGAATCCGTCGGACTGTTCGTACATCGTGATCGTGACCTCGGCCGGCTCGATCTCCTCGTACGGGGGCTGGCCGGGCGGGGCGGTCTGGGGGATGGGCGTGTGTGTCATCGGCTCCTCCTTGTTCGTGGCAACTGTGCCAAGTATAAACTGATATGTGTGGGTGTCAAGTAGTTTGTTTTGCTAGTTCGTTTCGTGAGCGCCAAAAGCGAAAAATTCCAGGACTTTGGCCCTATGCTCGAAGGGAAAATTTGGGACGATCCGGGGCGGGGCCGGCGGGCGGGCGCTGACTGAACGCTCATTCGATGAACGAACGTTCAGTCGGAAAGTCCTATCGGGATAGTGGAAAGGGTTTCGAGCGTTGAAACGCTCTGTTCGGATCTTGCACAC
>Ga0210003_1000426_pt1 | contig 38087 bp, 39 predicted proteins | sample LantaG_FD_182804 | JGI IMG/M metagenome (GOLD analysis project Ga0210003, IMG submission 182804) | Deep subsurface microbial communities from Baltic Sea to uncover new lineages of life (NeLLi) - Landsort_02402 metaG (SPAdes) (version 2) | ecosystem: Environmental > Aquatic > Marine > Oceanic >...
GGGGGGGGGGGGTGAACATTTACAGTTGAAGGGGCTAAAAACTTCTTTCTAAATTCTAGATAGCTGGACTGAAATTTTTCTCAAGCTTTTTGGAGGAGAAACAGGTCTAAAGAAATCAAACCAGTTGCAGATAAAGAAAATACTTTTGACTTGCTAGAAATCCGCGTTGGACGAGTTGTAGAAGTGTCTGAAGAATCATCAGCACCAAAACGTTCCTATCGTATGAAGATCGATTTCGGTAAATTTGGCGTTAAAATTAGCATTGGTCGTTTCACTCAGCACGGTATATAGGAGATGAAAGGGCAACTAGTCCTGGGTGTCTTAAATTTTTCACCAAGAGAGATTGGAGAGGTTACTTCTGAGGTGTTGATTTTGGGAGCGCAATTTCCAAAAGCTGAAAGTGGAGAAGCGACTTTTATCACCACAAAAGCGGACGCTAAGATCGGTAGCAAGTTATTTTAGTTTTAAAAAGAAGCTCGCTCACTCCAATGTCCGCCTGCTGCCAGAGGCACAGGAGAGGAAAGTAGTGTGATGGGAAAGTATGAGATCGGGGCTCGCCCTTCAGCGGGGACTGGCGTCTCCCGTCGATCAGGGCCGGTCTGCGGCAGCCACGATGTGGCAACGCCTTCGACTTCTCGTCCTCACGAAAGCCAAACTCTTGGCTTTCTTCCTGCGCATTCAAGCGCTGCTTTAATGCCCAGGAGAGGACTCGAACCTCCACACCTTGCGGCACCAGAACCTAAATCTGGCGTGTCTACCAATTTCACCACCTGGGCGTAATGAATTAGATGAATATACTGGATTTTCCTTGAAGAGTCAAGGGCTTTCGGGTGTGTAGACGGGGCTGATCTGGTAGCCCATTTCTTTAACAGCAAAAATCACTGTGGCAATCGATTCCCAATTAGCGCTTTTATCGATATGGAGTAGCACTTTGGTTTTTGATTTCTCTTCTGGCAGGAGTCCGGCTTCTTGTTGTTTTAGAAGTTCTTGTTTGATGGCTTCAGGGCCCTCTAGGAGGAACTCATTGAACTCGGTGACCCACTTGTATTGGCCCACATTATTGATGCTCAAGAGGACTGTATGTCCGGGTTTGGCATCTGCCATTGTTGGGGGTGGGGTTTTGCTGTCCATTTTTACAAGGGATACTTCACTATCATAGAGAGCTGTTCTTGTTACTGCTAAGACGGCAAAAACGGCTAAAATGAGGAAGAGGAAATCGACCATCGGTGCGAGGTTGATGCTTCTTTGGACTTTGAGCTCATCATCGGGTATCATGGTGCTCATTTTATTTCTCCAAATAGGTGGGGCCGCGTGTGTCGATCAGGGTAGCGAAGGTCTGAACCTCATTTTCTACGTTTGCCAAAATGCGGACGAGGCGGTATTTGGCAACGGAATAGAGGATCATTGCTAAAATGGCTACGATGAGTCCTGCTACGGTTGTTCCAACTGATATGCCGAGACCATCGAAGAGAAGCGATACACTTTCTACGGAGCGATTAAGGTCATAGAAGGCATAAAACATCCCAAGTACAGTTCCTAAGAGCCCGAGCATGGGAGCGATGACGGCAATTTCATTGAGGATGTTGATTCTTTGCCAGAAGGCTACGGTGCTTCGCTTTCCTTCGGATTTCATTGTGTCGACCATGACGTTCAATCCATGTCTACGAGCCAGAATTCCCGAAGCGAGCATTTTGCAGAAAAAATGCTTTTGCTTAACGCACAAATCAAGAGCTTCATCAAATTGGTTACTGACGAGTTTTGTTCGTAGTTCCTTGATGAGCTTTGGAGGTAGAAATTCAACAGATCGAATAGTGAGCATGCTGTAGAGCCAAACGCATATGGAGACAGTTGAAAGGAGAAATAGGATGGTGTAGATAATGGGAGAGCCGGAAAACACTTGTTTGAGATTGATTTCAATCGCATCTATGGCTTTTGTGGTTTCTTCTTTGATTGTATCCAGTAGGGGTGCTGCACCAGTGACCATAGGCTCATCTTCAGCTGCAATTCTATCGACCTCTATGCCAAGGGATTCTTGTGACAATTCTTCAATCTCTACTTTCTCTACATTGCGTTGAATGGAAAGGGTGGCAGCTCTATTTTCAGGTGAAAAGGTTGGTTCACTTCCGATTTCGTCAAAACCTTCTTCCTCTAACATAGATTCAATTTCGCTATCGAGTGTGAGCATCTCATCTTCGGTCGCAAATGCCTCGTCAAAGGCCTGCAAATTTGAAAAGATAAACAGACTTGTAATTGCAAGGGTGATCCATCTCATGATGATCCTCTTTTGGTAGATATCATTGAAATTTTTACCTTAGCAATTTGCCTCTAAATAGTGCAACAATTCTCTCAGATCATCTATAATGTTCCTCTATGAAGCCAAAAAATTTAAAATTTCCTTTTTCATGGGATGAAAGGCGCCCAGCTGTCCATGAGGGGGTTCTGATTGTCCCGCAATATTATGAAGAACATGGCCTTTGGCAACCTTCGGAAGAGTTTTTTCCATCAGATCGTCCTGTCTGTGTTGAGTTTTGTTCGGGCAATGGGGATTGGATCATCGAAAGGGCAATAGCAAATCCTTCAAAATTTTGGATTGCTGTGGAAATGCAGTTTGAGCGAGTAAGAAAAATTTGGTCGAAAATGCATAACCAATCTGTAGAAAATTTATTGATTGTATGTGGCAAAGCGCAGGAATTCACAAAATATTATTTACCAAAGACGTCGGTTGATGAGGTATATGTCAATTTCCCTGATCCATGGCCCAAAGAAAGGCACGCCAAACATCGTCTGATCCAATCAGAATTTATCGAATTATTATCAGGTGTGGTAAAAAATCAAGGGGTTGTAACTTATGCAACCGATGATCCGCCCTATAGCAAGCAAATGATTCAAGTAATGCTCTCTGATCCCAACTGGAAACATCTGTTCCCTGAGCCTTACTATGTGCAAAATTGGGATGATTATGGCCACTCTTGGTTCCGAAATTTATGGAAAGAGAAGGGGCGCGATTTTTTTTACATGCAGTTTGAGCGACTATGAATTTGACCACATTAGATGCTAGTCCTTCTAGCGACTTGGATTGGGAGGAGATTTCCCGCGATGGAATCTTTTTTCTTGATTTTGGAGGTATAGATCTTTTTGACGAGGCAAAACAAAATGCGAATTTGCTTGCTGTAGAAGAGTTTTCCAAGTGCTTCCCTAGTGCGAAAGAGGTGATCTTGGCAAAGACCGATGGAAAACTTGAAAAGCTAGATGTTTTTTCTGAGTATCTCCACCTTCTTGCCGCGCAGCTTTCTGATGAGACCGTTCCCATTCTTTTATGTGAAATTGAGGAAGAGGCGCTGTTGGAAGATCTTGTCCTCGCGCTTTGTCGAAGACGTTTTGAACATTTTAAGCTGGTGTTTTCGAAGAAAAGGATTCCTATTGAAGGGGATGAAAAAATAGTGATTTCTATTCCTCAGGATGCGAAATATGACCCCGAGGTTTTCAAAGAGATCTTCTCTGCTGTTTTGGAGCCTTTTAAGTGTATTCCAGAGGAACATCTCAACGAACATTGGGATGGAGTTGATGTGCTTATTGTAGAGCCAGATAGCTTAGGGGAAATGGGAAAACGGATGCTTTTGGGATTTGAGGCTGCTGGGGGGAAAGTTGTTTTTGCAGATAGGGAAAAAATAAGGGCCAAATCTTTCGATTTGACCCCTTCGGAGTAGAGGGATTTGAACCCCCGACCCACTGCTCCCAAAGCAGTTGCGCTAGCCAAGCTGCGCTATACTCCGATAGCAGGTAAGTATATCTACTAAGGGCATTTAGAACAAGGTGTTCAAAAATTCTTCACTATGCGATGGTTAGGATATGAAAAAATTCACAGAACTTCCCGCCTACAATAGGCTCAAAGAACTCTCCGAAAACCCAATTGATCTGACTGCTAAGGGGGCTCTCACTCCCAAGCGGATTGATCAAATGGTCGCAGAAGCTGGCGGTCTTAAGTTGTTTTACTCTTCTGAAAGAGTGGATGAGCCGGTTTTAGAGGCTCTATCTCAGCTGGCCCAAGAGGCTGATGTCTTTTCCAAGATGGAAAGTATGCAAGCGGGCGAGGTCATCAACAAAATCGAAGGCGTAGAGAGTGAAAACAGGGCGGTTTTACATACGGCCATGCGCGATTTTTTTGACCATCGAGAAGAGAGGCTACAAGCCAAGAATGCTACTGATTTAGCTTATGAAGAATGTGAAAAACTCAAAAGTTTTTTATCAGAGGTTGGCGATCGTTTTACTCACCTTGTTCAAGTGGGGATTGGAGGGTCTGATTTGGGACCCAGGGCTATTTACTTGGGGCTGAAGGCCTATCAAAAGCCCGAGAGAAAGGTCCACTTTATTTCGAATGTAGATCCTGATGACGGCGCAGCTGTTCTAGAGCAGGTAGATCTTTCTAAAACGCTTTTTGTGATTGTTTCCAAATCTGGGAGCACCTTAGAGACGCTCACTAACGAGGCCTACGTTGTAGACAAGTTAAAGGCTGCTGGACTCAATCCCCAAAACCACCTAGTGGCCGTAACGGGCAAAGGAAGTCCAATGGATGACCCAAGCCAATATCTTGCCTCATTCTACATTTGGGACTATGTGGGTGGGCGTTATTCTGTTACTTCTATGGTAGGCGGAGTTATGCTTGCTTTTGCTCTTGGGATGGATCGATATCTCGATTTTCTTCGCGGAGCATCGGCGATGGACAAACTCGCCAAGGAAAAAGATCTCAAATCCAATCTTCCTTTGCTGTCTGCTCTTTTAGGAATTTGGAATCATAATTTCTTAAACCTTCCTACGGTGGCCATCATTCCTTATTCGCAAGCCCTTTCGCGCTTTCCTGCCCACTTGCAACAACTCGATATGGAGTCTAATGGTAAACACATTGATAAATCTGGGGAATTAGTCGAATTTGATACTGGACCGATCATTTGGGGAGAACCTGGCACGAATGGGCAGCACTCGTTTTACCAGCTGATTCACCAAGGAACGACGCCTGTCCCCTTAGAGTTTATCGGCTTCATCAATACCCAGTACAACTCGGATGTGGTATTCAAAGGATCCAATTGCCAGGAAAAATTGCTCTCTAATCTCATCGCTCAATCCATTGGACTTGCAACGGGACAGAAATCAGAAAATCCTAACAAGGACTTTGCAGGGAACCGACCCAATCGCATTCTGCTCGCAAATCGTCTTGATCCCTACACCCTTGGGATGATTTTGGCCTATTATGAACATAAGGTGGCTTTTCAGGGATTTATTTGGAACATCAACTCGTTTGATCAAGAAGGGGTGCAGCTTGGAAAATTGCTCGCTCTTAAGATGATCGATCAATTCACCCTCGCACGTGAAAATAAGCCGATCGACGAGAAGGGATTCCCCTTAGGTGCCGCTTATTTTAAGTATATTTCCTAATTGCCTTAAGTATGCATTAAGAGTATCGTGGTTCCTTAAAAAGAAATACGATCCTTATGCCTAGATACATCTTTCGAACTCTTCTATTTTTGGTTGCATGCACAAAGCTCCTTGTGTCACATGAAGGCTCGTCTGCCTCACAGCTCGCATCGATAGAGGCCGAGCCCTCTTTGCTTATATGTGGATGCGTGCATGCGGTGACAGGGGACTTCTTATGTATCAGAATGGAATCCTAATAGTGGGCAGGTAAGGTCTTGGATGGAAAGTTATAATCATTCAGGGCAAGTTTCTCGGATTCATCCAAAGATGCTCAATGGACAAACATTAGAATCAATTCATTATCCGCCTATTGGCAGCGAACTTGGAGTAAGATAGATATGATATATACGAAAAAACAGTTCGGATTAGAATTAAAGGCAAAAATTGCACTAAGTAGGGATTTCCAAGAAGTTTCAAGGTGGGCCTTTAAAATATTTACAGATCATGGGTTAGATTTTGAAGATGGACTAGACTATTTCGTTCTTAAATTAGTGGCTATGGAAGAAGGTCCAGAGTTTTTACTTTCAAAAGAAGAGTTATCATTGTTAGCGGATGAACTTGCTGGTGTAAAGGATCCACATGGATAGAAGTTAAGGAGCCAAGAGGGTAATAGAATATAATCTCTTGACTGGAAAAGTTAGGACATAGCACGAATGTTACAACAGGAATGGAAAAGTGGTCCGTGTACATCCAAAACGGTAGGGCCCTTGTAGAAACAAGTTTCTCGAGGCTGAAAAGAATATATGGGGGAGGACTGTGTTCAAGAAAAATGAGTTCTCGAAGTATCTTTGCATTGAAAATTTTTCGGCTTATTCTTAGGTTAATCGATCGGGAAGGAAGGGCTTGGCATTACATTTTTTTAAGTAACTCTCCTGACTCGATAGGGTGGAGCATTTTCTCTGGGAATATTTCTGGGTCCACGTTTGGCGATGTGATAAAGATTTGTCCCAAACTCTCTAGTTCTTCTCGAAACTGACCTTGTCTTGAGGGATCTAGATGCGCTCCAAAATCATCGATGCTAAAAAGAGGCATTTCATTTACATTTTTTTTGATGTGCTGAAGCAGACATAAGCGAAGCGATGCAGCAGCGCAGTGCTTCTGCCCGATGCTGGCATAGGATTTTACTGAGAGATCTCGAATAGAAAAATGGATATCATCTCGATGGGGGCCGCTTAGTGTCGTGCCGATATGAAGTTCTTTTTTTCGATTTTTCTTCAAGAGCTCTACGAGCTCGCTGGATGAATCTGCGTTGAGAGTGCATTGGTACTGCATCTCAAGAGGATCACTCCCACAAGAGAGCTTTTCCATTTTTTCTAAAAGGGGAGGATTGAGCTCATCGATCAGTTCTTTGCGTTTATTTAGGATATAAGAGGCATTTTGGGCCATGGCTATTTCCCAAGGGTCGATGGCAATTTCGCTCTTTGCTTTTAGGAGCTCATTACGTTGGCGCATGGCCTTGTGATAGCGGGCAAGGTGATGGAGGTAAAGGGGATCAATCTGTGAAAGGTGCAAATCGATAAATTTTCTTCTGTGAGAAGGAGTGCCTGCAACGACGGAGATATCTTCTGGCGCATAGAGAACATGAGGAAGAAGACCTAGAATGGAAGAAAAATTGGAATAGCTTGTAGCATTGATTTCGACTTTTTTGGTTTCTCCATCAAAGGAAACTTTAAGAGTTTGACTGACCCCTTCTTTTTCTATTTCGGCTTCAATATAGAAGAAACCAGCCTCTTTTTGAATGAGCTGGCTGAGGATGTGTGTTCTAAATGATCTACCGGTACTGAGGAGATAGATCGCCTCAAGTAGATTGGTTTTCCCTTGAGCATTTTTCCCGCAGATCCAATTCACCCCAGGCGAGAAGGTAAATTCTGCCTGGGTGTAGTTGCGAAAATGGTGAAGATACAATCGCCTTAACATTAAACTTCGAGGCGCATTGGCATGATGACAAACTCAGCCTTTGAAGAATCGGTGATCAGTCCTGGATTATAGGAGTCTGAAATATCAAAGAGGACTGTTTCATCGCTAGTATGGCGCAATATATCGAGGAAATAATGGGGGTTGAAGGCAATTTCGAGTTTTGGGCCGCTATAGTTCACTGGCATGCTGACTTTGCCCTCACCAATCTCTCCAGAGGTGGCAGATAGGTTTAGTTCTCCATCAGAGAACGTAAAGCGGACAGAATTGCTCCCCTCAGACGTAAAGAGAGCGACTTGGCGAAGCAGTGCGATCAGCTCATCGCGGTGGAGTGTTACGGTTTTTTCAGATTTAGGGGGGATCACACGGGCAACTTCTGGGTATTGGCCCGACAAGAGTTTGGTAATGAGTACACTTCCAGCAGCTTCGATAGCCAATTTTTCAGGCATCATGATCAGCTTGACCTCTTCTTCTTTATCCTCGAGGAGTTTGACTATTTCATCTACTGCCTTTAACGGGACGATGTAAGAACCTGCCTCGTCCGAGTCGGTCTCTACTTCCATTTGGTTACGCGCTAGGCGTTTGCCATCTGTTCCAACAAAGGTGGCAAGAGAGCTGGCCTTTTGCATGAGTATCCCATTGAGCACTTGGCGAGAGTCATCTTTTGCAGCGGCAAAGGAAGTACGCATGAGCATCTCTTTTAGCTTTTCTGCCTTAAATCGGAGTTGGAATCCTTCTGAAAGATCGGGCATGGCGGGGAATTCACTTTTTGGCATCCCTTGGATGCGGAAGTGAGAAGTACCAGAACGGATGATGGCAGATTCTGGTGAGGTAAGCTCGATTTCCATATCAGGAGTGGTCATCTCTCTAGCGAGCTGAAAGAGCCGTCTTCCTGGAAGGGTGATGGATCCAGGCTCTTCGATATTAGCTTCGCCAAAAACGCGCATACTCACAGTAAGGTCGGTCGCACTAATAATGATTTGCCCATTTTCTGCTTCGATGAGAACATTTGCCAAAATGGGTAGAGATGGCTTGGTAGGAACAATGCTTTGGATTTTGCCGATGAGCTTTGTAAATTCAAGACGTTTCAGCTGGACTTTCATACGGGACTCCTCACTTTTTTAGATATCAAGATACCGGAAAAACATTCTCAGGTCAATTAATCAGAATTTTCTTAAAGGTTTTTCATGGCGCGATCAATGTCGCGCTTGTGTTCGCGCTCTTTGATGGAAGCTCTCTTATCGTAGGCTTTTTTCCCTTTACCCACACCAATTTTGACTTTGATGTAGCTCCCCTTGACGTAGATGGCGAGAGGGATGATGGCGATCCCTTTATCTTGAGTCGCCTTGATGAGCTTTGCTATCTCTTTCTTATGCAGAAGAAGCTTGCGAGGGCGCCTTTCTTCATGACCAAACATGGCGGCTTGCGAATAGGGAGCGATCGAAGCGTTTTTGAGGATCACCTCTTGATCGGAGACAAGGACATAGGCATCTTGCAAGCTGCCTTGATGTGCTCTTAGGGATTTTACTTCTGAGCCCATGAGAGCGATCCCAGCTTCATAAGTATCGAGGATTTCATAGTCGTGGAAGGCTTTTCGGTTGGAGGCGAGATCTTTAGGCCTACTCATTACTGAAGAGGTCCTGGCCGAGTGGAGTGAGCGTAAAACACTCGCGACCATCCACTTTGCCTAGTGCGGTGATCCCCACTTCAAATAGCCAATTTTGGATGACGGCTTTGAAAAATGAGACTTCTTCTTTTGAATACTGTGGAAGTTGATACTTCCATGTCCTTCCATGACAGACCAGTTTGATCTGATGCTCTTCTTTAAGAGGGATGAAAATGCCTTTGATAAAATCATCAAGAAAAACCCAGCCAGCTTTTACTACGCGGACGGTGCTTTTTTCAGCTTCTTTAACTAAGCGATGCTGACAGAGTTGTGGTGAAAGCTTTGAGTCTACAAGGGAATTGAGTGGGTGGCGGTAAAGAAAAATAGCTCGATCGACTAAATCCATTTTCAACCAAGTTACAGAGTCGCTCGTGCAGACAATTTCATTGCCATTTTGAGAAGCAAGATTTAATAGGCAAAATTTTTCTACATAACAGGAAAAATCGGATTCATCTAAATCAGGGTGCTTTTTTTGTACTGCAGGAAGAAGGTCCTTAGTAATCGATCCTTTGGTAGCGAGCTGTAAGATTGTGCTCATCTCTTCTACAACGGCAAAATCATTGGCTTTGACGCGCTCTACCTTTTCTTCATCGATCAAAGAGCAGGGCTCAGTATCGCGCACGTGACATAAGTATTGCTTCCACTCTTGAAAGGGGGTGATGACTTGTTTAAATTTGTTTTTGTCTTTTACATATTTAACACAACCCACAAAGCTAAACTCTAGATGCAGCATGTGCTCTTCAAATTCTTCTTGAGAAAGCGAGAATTTGTTGATCATGTCTTTGGCATCTACCTCGTAATGGGGGGACTGGTAGATGGCATTCAAAATTCCTTTTTGAACGGGATCAGTAAAGTGCAGATCCATCAGATAGCGTTGAAAAATTTGAGGGGTTTCAAGGTGTTTTTCCACGATCGATTCAAAAATATTATTCGATGTTCGAGAAATGGAATACCATATAGGTAGAATGTGGATGGGTACTTTGCGCAATAAGCCCTGGAGGTAATCCATACCGGGTTTGAAATCTTCCTCGAATTTGAGAACCTGAAATTCATAGTATTTGCGCATCTCTTTGTCGACTAGGACATGATCGGCATGGGCAGTGAGTAGACCTGTTTTCGAAAAGCGCTCTAAAATAGGAGATAGTTCATCAATCTCTAGATCCAGATTGGCCTGAAGGACTGAGAGGGGGATGCGAAGAGAGCTATAAAGAATTTCCTCAAGAACCTCGATATCCAAGGGAGAGAATTGTGCCATGAGAACACGATTCTGAACATCTTTTGAGTAATCATACTCTTTTAATTCGATTTTGTTCTTACGGAATGTTGCAATTTCAGCCATATGTACCACTATATATTCTCAAGGAATATTTGACAAGAGAGTCTAGATCTTTTCTGCGGAATCCATTATAGTTGTAGAACTTATACCTGTTTCAGTTCAAAACTTGGGTTTTGGCAAGGAAACCCTTCAAGTTTTTTGAATGAGGCGAACTGCAGTGTCATAGACACGGAGGGAGGAACAGGCGGAAAAATTGAAGAATAGCAGACGCAGTCAAAACCCAAGTTTTGAACTGGAACGGGTATAGTTAAGGAGATCTAATGTCGAAGTACGATCATCAACGAATTGAGCAAAAGTGGCAAAAAATCTGGGAGACCCGCCAGACATTTAAGGCAGAGGTCGACCACTCTAAACCAAAGTACTACGTTTTAGACATGTTTCCATACCCTTCCGGTGCGGGTCTCCATGTGGGACATGTGACAGGGTATACTGCAACAGACATCTTGGCTCGTTATAAGCGGCAAAAAGGTTTCAATGTCCTTCATCCAATGGGATGGGATAGCTTTGGACTTCCCGCTGAGCAGTATGCGATTCGTACTGGGACACACCCCGATGTTACTACTCAAAAAAATATTGCAACCTATCGAAGACAGCTCAAATCTGTTGGTTTAAGCTATGACTGGAATCGAGAAATGGCAACAAGCGATGCCACGTACTATAAATGGACTCAGTGGATTTTCACAAAGCTCTACGAAAAGGGGCTTGCTTACGAAGCGGAGATGCTTGTCAATTATTGCCCTACACTTGGGACTGTGCTTGCCAATGAAGAGGTTGAAAATGGCATGTCTAAAGAGGGCGGTTATCCCATTGAGCGGCGCCCCTTAAAACAATGGATCCTTAAAATCACCGCATACGCAGAGCGTCTTCTCGAAGATCTTGATCTACTTGATTGGCCAGAGCATCTTAAAAAACTTCAAACAAACTGGATTGGGAGAAGTGAAGGGACAAAAGTCCATTTTTCTGTTGAGAATACTGATGAGAAAATCTCTGTATTTACTACTCGCCACGACACTCTTTTTGGAACGAACTTTCTCGTTTTATCACCCGAGCATCCGCTCGTAGATATAGTGACGACAGACGATCAGAAAACGGCGGTGGCAGGTTATAAGAAAGCATCATCTTCGAAGAGCGATTTGCAACGGACTGATCTTGCTAAAGAGAAAACGGGTGTCTTCACAGGGTCTTACGCGATCAATCCGATCAACAAAGAGAAGATTCCCGTTTGGGTGGCCGACTATGTTCTCATGGGTTATGGAACAGGTGCTGTCATGGGCGTTCCTGGGGGAGATGAAAGAGATTTTGAGTTCGTCGGCATCTACAATATCCCCATTAGCCCAATCATTGATCCTGATGTTGAAAACAATCCCGGTTTGATCCCTGAGGGGCATACGCCAGAATCGGTCCGGAAGGATGTCTTAGCAGGAAAGAAAAACTGGTCTGGATCAGGTGTCATCTGCAACAGTAAAAATGATGAGATTGACCTAAACAACGATACCTACGAGGTTGCGAAGGAAAAAGTAGCTGACTGGCTTGTGAAAACAGGAAATGGGGAGAAGACCATTACATACAAGCTTCGCGATTGGCTCTTTTCTCGCCAGAGATACTGGGGGGAACCCTTCCCGATTCTCCACTTTGAAGATGGCTCAAAACGCGTCCTTGATGAAAGTGAGCTTCCTTTATGTCCTCCTGAGCTCATTGACTTCAAACCAACAGAATCGGGAGAAAGTCCCTTAGCTCGTGTTCCCGACTGGGTCAATATTACCGACCCCAAAACAGGTCAAAAAGCCCAAAGAGAGACCAACACTATGCCCCAGTGGGCAGGCTCTTGCTGGTATTACTTGCGATTTCTCGATCCCCACAATGACAAAGAAGCTTGGGATGCCCAAAAAGAGAAATATTGGATGCCCGTCGATATGTATGTGGGGGGTGTTGAGCATGCCGTTCTCCACCTTCTCTACGCACGGTTCTGGCATAAGGTTCTCTTCGATTGCAAACTTGTTACGACATCCGAGCCCTTCCAAACGCTTAGAAATCAAGGCTTGGTGACTTCAAGGTCTTATAAAATCCCTCAAGGGAGCTATGTTCTCGAAGAAGAAGTGGAAGAAAAGGACGGAGAATATTACCAGATGGGTACAGGACAAAAACTCGAAACTCAGATCGAGAAAATGTCCAAGTCCAAGCTCAATGGCGTTACTCCTGATGAGATCATCGAAGACCTAGGTGCCGACTCCTTGCGTCTCTACGAGATGTTCATGGCTCCTTTTGATAAAGAAAAGTTCTGGAATAGCGATGCAGTCAATGGCTGCCGTCGATTCTTGAACCGTTTTTACGAGATGATCTACTCAGACAAAGTAACCGATGAAGAGAGCAATGAGGCTCTAAAACTCGGTCACCGCTTAATTCAAGGTGTAGAAAAAGACATCCAGAGCCTTCACTTCAATACGGCAATTGCTAAGATGATGGAGTTTATGAATGCCTTTACCACGCTTCCTGCTTACCCCAAGAGCGTGTTAAAAATGGTGACTCAAGCCCTCTATCCTTTTGCACCTCACATCGCAGAGGAAGCTTGGGAGCATCTTGGAGAAGCAGAAAGTATCACTTACGCTCCTTTCCCAAAAGTAGATCCGAGCTACCTAGTCGATACCAGCACAACCTACGTGATCCAAGTCAATGGAAAGTTCCGCGGAAGCTGGGAACTGCCCAAAGATAAGAGCGAAGAGGAGCTCTTCTCTCTTGCTAAGGCAGAGCCTAAAATTGCGAAGTATCTCGAGGGGGAGATCAAAAAAATAATTTTCGTTCCCAACAAATTGCTTAACATCGTGGTGAAGGCCTAAATGCTTTATAATCTCATACTGCTCATCGGAGCCATTTGTCAATTACCTAAATGGCTCCTGCAAAAAAAATACAAGGGGACCATATTACAGAGGCTGGGGCTGAAGCTCCCTGCAAAAGCGAATACAATCCCCACCATCTGGATACACGCTGTATCAATGGGGGAGACCAGTGCCATCCTCCCGATCTATGAACGCTTGCTACAAAAATATCCGACAGCTGCGTTCTTTTTCTCATCTATGACCAAAACAGGGCTATCTCAAGCTCAAAAGCTCTATCCAGAAGCTGCAGGCTACTTCTTTCTCCCTCTCGACTTCTCCTGGACCATGAAGAAGCTTGTCACGCGCCTTAAACCTGACATGCTCGTTCTTTCTGAAGGAGATTTCTGGCTCAACCTCACCCGCTCTGTTAAACAACGAGGAGGCTCCGTTCTCCTACTCAACGGAAAAATCTCTTCCCGCTCATCGAGTCGATTTGCCAAAGTTCCTCGATTTTCCAAACAACTCTTTAGACAAATCGACCACCTTTGCATCCAAAATACCGAATATGCCACCCGGTTTCGCTCGCTCTACGTCCCGTCTAAAAAAATCTCCATCACAGGCAATCTCAAGCTCTCAATAACAACGCCAAAGCTTAAGCCAGAAGAGAAAGCCAAGTGGCGTGAAAAATTGGGCCTAAAAGATTCAGATCAAGTTATTACGGTTGGCTCCACGCACGAAAAAGAAGAAGAACTTATCCTACCTCACATCACTGGCGCAAAAGTGCTCCTTGCCCCGCGCCATCCGGAGCGATTTGAAGCAGTGAAAAAATTCTTAGAGAAAAATGCTTATCCCGACGTTCGCCTCATCGATCAGATGGGCCTCTTAAACATTTGCTATCAGCTCAGTGACCTAGCCATCGTTGGAGGCAGTTTCCTATCAGGAGTTGGAGGGCATAATATTTTTGAGCCCATCCAAGCAGAAATACCCGTTCTCTTCGGGCCCTACATGGAAACCCAAAAAGAACTGGTCGATCTCATCCTAAATGCTGAAGCTGGCATTCAAACCACCACGCGAGATCTTCCCCAGGCCCTTCTAAAAGCCCCCGCCCTTACAGAAAATGCTAAAGCCCTGTCTATCCATGGATCGAAGATTGCAGACGAGACCTGGAACGCTTTGCAATCAAATCTATTGTGATAAAAAACGCCTTAAACTATACTGAATCCTTAATTTGCCGCGGGATGGAGCAGTGGTTAGCTCGTTGGGCTCATAACCCAAAGGTCAGAGGTTCGAATCCTCTTCCCGCTATTTGTGGCCTAGGTTCTAAGGATCTAGGTCCATTTTCTTTTGGCGGTATAGCTCAGTTGGTTAGAGCAGCGGAATCATAATCCGAAGGTCGTTGGTTCGAGTCCGACTACCGCTATTAGCCCCGATAATAGCGGTAGGGGAAGCAAAAAATTTTGCTTCCGTTTGGACTCGAAGTGAAGCGCCTCTGGCGCGAACCGACCCCCAGAGGGGGCGAGCCATGATCACAAACTCTGACTAACTAAATTATTCAAGTGTAGTTAGTAAATCTTTGCTAAAAGGACGAATCTCATTAAATTGCCCTCTAACAACTTTTTGAAGCCAAGCGGGATCAGCTAATAGCGAGCGACCAATAGCAACGAGGTCATAATCCCCTTTGTCGAGAGATTCTGCTAACTGAGATAGATGCTTTTCACTTACATGAGCGGCTTGGTTTTCTTCAAAACCGCTGACAAAATCACTATCTAAACCCACACTGCCTACTGTGATTGAGGGTAAGCCTGTGAGTTTTTTTGCCCAGCCTGCTAGGTTAAGAGAAGACTCTGAAAACTCAGGTTCCCAAAATCTTCGTGTACTACAGTGAAACAAATCAAGGCCCGCTTTTGCTAGGGGTACTAAAATCTCTTCTAATTCTTTGGGATTTTGTGCTAATTTTGCTTTGTAATCACCGAGCTTCCACTGTGAGATGCGCAAGCAAATAGGGAAGTCGGATCCGACGCTTTGTCGGACTGCATTGATTAATTCAACAGCAAAACGTGTACGGTCTGTTCCATATGCATCAGTGCGTTGATTGGTGAAATTCCAGAAAAATTGATCAATCAAGTAACCATGAGCCCCATGAAGTTCGATCCCATCGAATCCGATCTTTTTGGCAAGCTTGGCCGCATCGACGAATGATTGGATGACAGAATCGATGTCTTGTTTTGTCATTTCATGAGGAATTTCTGCATCTTTAATATAGGGATGAGGGATAGGAGAGGGGCCCATTCCTGGAAATTCGGGATGATCGCATTGAGTGACGTGACGTGGATTATCTACACCGGAATTAGAGTGTGTTCTTTTTTGACGAATACTACCCACGTGCCAGAGTTGCGGAAAAATTTTACCTCCCGCATCTTGGACGGACTGGACAACTTTTTTCCATCCTTCTAGAGGAGGCCCTTCGATCAGGGTGGGCACATCTGGATATCCATTAGCAGCAGGATGTCCGATTACAGTGCCCTCGGTAATTATCAGCCCAACTCCTTCTTTAGCTCGACGGGCATAGTACTGTGCGACATTCTCACCCGGGATATGAAAAGGAGACATGTTCCTGGTCATCGGGGCCATTACTACTCGATTTTTTAGAGAAAGAGAGCCGAAGGAAATGGGATTGAGAATAGCTTTCAAAATTAGGTCCTTTTATAGTGAACATATATGTTCGAAAGACAGATGTCAAACTGGCTTTTTCTATCCCCAGATACTACATGATCAACGAGTTGGCTGCCGCAGACTGGCCGTGAGGGGCGGGAGATGAAATCCCCACTCGAAGGGCAAGCTCTGACTTCAAAAGCAACCGCGACTACCGCTATTTGCTACGCAAATAGCGTAGAGCAGGCCAAAAATTTGGCCTGCATTCGGGTTCAAAAATATATATTCCACAAATAGCTAACGGTGAGAACGATAGGCAAGCCTTTGCTTAAAATTGTAACTTTGTTACAGTGATTGATATCGGAGACAGGCCTTGAAGAAACAACGACCGCCACAGATCAATAACCTACTCGACGTCATTAAGGAACATCTCAAGAAGGGCAGTTATAGATTTAGTGAGCATGCAATTACTCGGCGAAAAGAGCGCTGTATTTCTCCTCAGGATGCTGTATTCGTTTTGAAAAATGGTTATCACGAAAAGAGAAAGACCCTATTTTGATGATCTCAATAAAACTTGGAAGTATGCTATTCGAGGAAAGACAATCGATAAAGAGGATGTTAGAGTTGTAGTAGCAATTGTTGATGAGATGATCATTATTACTGTTATAAGGTTGAGGTAAATTTATGAATAAAAAAAGAAAGAAAACATTTGTTTATGAGGCGTTTGGATTTCCTATCAAACTCATTAATGTTCCAATGAAACAAGCAATTGGTGAATGGGTCATTGATGTGGATTTTGAAATCTTAGAAAAAGCTGTGTTACGCCTCCTCATTCATAAACCAACTCCTCTCACTGGAGCTGAGCTTAGATTTATTCGAAAATATCTTGAGCTAACAACCAAAGATTTTGGAAAAATGCTCGGGGTAAGCCATGTGGCTGTTGTGAAGTGGGAAGGCGGAAAAACAAAGCCCTCTGTTTCAGCAGACATTTACATCCGCTTATATGTAATCGATCAACTCAAAGTGAAAGACAAAGAGTTTCGTTCCTTATTTGAAGAGACGACGCCTTCAAAACTGACTGAAGCCAAAAAGAAAAAGCCCATCCCGCTTTCAATCAACATCGATGAAGAAATCCTGTCGGCATAATTAATTTTCTCTAAAAAAGTAGGGATTGTGCTGCCAATGGAGATGCTGATGAAAGTGTTGATTTGGTCAGTAGCTCCCAAAGGAAGTCTCCTCATGAAAATTATCCCAATTGGCGCATTCCTGTTTTTCCTTTTCTATTTTCCTTTATTACTTGAGCAATATTCCTTCCCATTTCCTACTCCTTCTGCGCAAGAAAGAGACCTCCAGCAAAATAATCCCTATCTCGACCATCTTCCTCCTTTCGCAGTCCTCCTTTCGCAGTCCTCCTTTCCGAAATGCCTAATGCGCGCCTCCTTGAATTTGGTCTAGGTGAAGGGACTCAATACTTTTTAAATTCCTGTAGAGATGTCACAAGTGTTGAGTTAGTAACTCCTGCAAATGATCAAAATTGGTTTCAAAAATGTGTGGGTGATTTTCAAGGCTACCCGCACTGGAATCCCATCTTAAAGGTGGGAAGCTGCGAATTACAGAGACCCGATGCGTTGGCTCTTCAAGGGTTAGACCCATCACTATATGAAGGCAGTTATCTTTTCGAATTGAAAGACTTGTGTGACAGCCTTTTTTCTAAAGAATCTTATGATATTGCTTTTGTAGACCCAGTTATCCACTTGCGAGGAGATTTGGTGAATGAGCTTTTTGGAAGGGTTTCTGTGATTGTGGCTCACGATACTGCCTATAGTGATAGGATATATGGATGGGTAAAGAACTTCGAGGGCTTTGGTTATACGATTATCCAAAGCCTAGCAAAGGGGAGGCCTGTTTTTCTTAAACGCTCCTTCTCAGAAGGGCAAAAGCTGATGAACTGGTGTGTTAACAATCAAACTGCTCTTTTCTTTGATGATTCTGCTCAATTCTCTAAAACATTAAATTGTTACTTATATGATGAGACATATCGTGTGAATTTACAAAATAATGCTGCCAGGCAAATTCGTCGCATGATTAATAATGAGAGACAAGCCCTAATTTTTGAAAATTTCATCCAAAATTTGAAGTGAAATTTATTGCTAGGAGAGTTTCTCTAAAAAAATCTTTGAAGATTTATTCGTAATTCCTCATCCTCTCTCAGAAATTAAGGAGGGATCTGTGTCTAACATGTTCATCATGCTACTGAGCGCTTTTTGCCTGTTATTTCTTCAACAAGGAGTGGCTGCTCTAGGGGATGCCTACGTAACAAACGAAGGCGACAATGATGTTAGTATTGTAGATCCAACATCTCTCGTGGAAGTGGCAACAGAAGCGGTTGGTGATGATCCCTTAGGAGTGGCTGCTACTCCTAATGGCCTAGAAGTTTATGTAACGAATGGGGCATCTAATACTGTCAGCGTCATTGAAACGAATGCAAATACTGTTATTGCAACCATTTTTGCCGGATCAACTCCCAGCAGAGTAGCCATAACCCCTGATGGCAATGAAGCCTATGTAACGAATCAAGATGGCAATAATGTCACGGTGATTAGTACGAGTTCAAAAGCTCCTATAGCAACTATCGAGGTGGGAGAGACTCCTATTGGGATAGCAGTTTCACCCGATGGGAAAGAAGTCTATGTAGTAAACTTTGCGAGTAATGATCTCAGCGTGATTGATACAAAAACTAAAATGGTTATCACAACGATTAAAGTGGGTATTTTTCCATCAAGTGTCGCTTTTACTCCATGTGGGAGAGAGGCGTATGTACCCAACCAATTTGAAGATAATGTGAATGTGATTAACACAAAAACAAGGGCGGTCATCGCGACAATACCTGTAGGGAGGGAACCTGGTTTTGTCGCAGTTACACCAGATGGAAGAGAAGCCTATGTCACAAACGAGTTGGATGGGACGACAAGTGTCATCAATACGAGTACTCGAGTGGTGATTGCAACAATCCTTGTAGGCACCGCTCCCAAGGGGCTTGCGATCACTGCGGATGGCAAACAGGTCTATGTACCCAACGGGATGGATCAGAATCTCAGCGTCATCGATACAGCAACAAAGACTGTGGTTGTACTGATAGACGTAGGATCAGAGCCTAAATGCGTGGCTTTTGCTTTTGGGCAATTACAAGTGGATGGACGGGCTAGCAAAGATATCCTCCTGACGCAAACAGAATTGTTTAATGAGATCTCTTGGTCGCCTTTTCAACAGACTCCAGATTCCTATGAGATTTATCGAGGAGCCCCTCCAACGAACCTCATTGGAGTTGTATCTGGTGAGGCCACTTCCTTTGTCGATCACAATCGAAGGAAAAATGAGCTGAATACATATTTTGTCCTAGCTAAGAAAGGGACCACTACCACCGCTTTAGGCCATGTAACCATTCGGGATAAGTGACTTCTTTAGGAAACCCTGAACGACTCAGTTGTTTCATCTTCAGCGTCTTTCGGTCAAAAATCCATCTGAATCTGACTTAGAAGATCCACTCGAGGCGCCCTTCCATTTGGTTAATTCGCACGCTTTTATTGAAAAGACCTTTGTAGCCAAGTAGAAATGAAAACCCGCAGCAAGATGTCCATTTAACCCCAGCTTGTGGCGAGGCTAATTGAACAGACGAATCGTACGATTCGACATCGATTATGCAAGTTTGCCCTTGGAAACTCGCTTTCTGATCTGAATCATGCAAAGGAAATTCTCCAACCCAGCTTAGGCCTATAAAAGGGGCAAAGCAGTAATTTTCACAATCCCAGGTATAATAGGAAAGAAGGCCGGCTTCAGATCGCATCATGTGTTGATCTTTGGATTTCACACGAAGGTTTAAGCTGTTTGCACCATGCTCCTTAAAACTTTCCTGATGATAATAGTGATAATCTGCTAAGGCATAGGGTTCAAGGGTTGCACAGCAGTAGTCCCAGCTTGTTCTTATGCCCAGGTGAGTAGTAAAAAAATAGCTCCAAGGATCGCTTTTTGCAATGCGATCAACTTGTGCGAATTCGATATTGCGCTTTAGTTTCTGATCAGAGCCTCCTCCAATCGCTGAGAAATCGATTTGAAGGCAATCTGGATCAAACCCGCAGTAAAGGGCGCCATAGTAGCTATTGATATTTCCTTTTCCTTTATCACCTTTCCAATGAAGGTCGGTATGATGGTATCCCGCAGCTGCTCCCAAATAGAAGCATGAAGAGACATAAGTATCTATCCCTGCAATCACACCTGCAGTATCTGCGCTATAGCGGGGAAGGTTATCAAAGGATTTACTATTATTCATCAAATTCCCATAGCCGCTTATCCATACTTCGCTTTCGCAATTACAACTGCAGGGCGTTCTGGGAGAGCAGCATAATTCAAAGAGGTGATCGGAGAGGATATCCGCAACAAAGCTGTTATTTCTTGCATTGATCCATTCTAATGTTCCAAAAAGTACGGGAGAAAGAGAGGTCAATGCTTTGTTGACTTGGCTATCATTTAGTGTTCCAAGGCTTTCCACCATGAGTGCAAAATCAGAGCCAGGGGTAATATCCGCTGTTAAAATACAATGAACAACCTCTGTTGGAATTCCTGGAGCTATATTCTGCCCTTCAAAAAGGCTTTCGGTAAGGATAGTCAATAATACCCCTACATCACCTACGTTGTAATTGACAGCAATTTTGATATTATCTGCTTCCGGTCCAACTTCATTAACCGGAAAAAATTCATTTACTGAGGGGCCAAGGATTACTTCATAAGTCGTTCCAGCGATATAGTTTCCTGTATTGGCAATTACCTCTAAGGTTCCGTCAAGGGTAGATATTCCTGCTGTTGCAAAAACCTTATCATTGACATTCCCCGTTGGGGTGATGTCTATGAGGAATGTTCCCCCTGAAAACTGTGTAAAATCCCCTTCAATGGTTATGGCTCCAACTCCATTGACTCCAGGAGAGACAATTCCATTATTTGTAAGATTGCCGCTATCTGTGATTGCAGGCCCTTTTTTTAGTGTAAAATTGCCGCTCAAAGTCCCATTTGTGCCAACAACAACAGGGGTAATGAGAGAGCTATTGACTCTCAATTCTCCCTGAAGAACTTCTGTTGTGCCAGAATAAGTGTTGTCGCCTGTTAAAGAGAGAAGAGCAGGACCTGTTTTTGTCAGGCCATTGACATTGGGATCTCCTCCGCCAACGCCAATATTTCCTTCAATGGGATTTTGTAAAATGACATCGCTTGTGATATCAAAGGTTAAAGAGCTTTGAGACATCATAAAAATGTCCTTACCTAGTGCGCCAAATCCAGCATTTGGGTCTGTATTCGCATTTCCAATTGCTCCGGCTTGAATTGAAGAGCCTAAAAAGCTAACGGAGTCTTTAATCGTTAGATCTCCTCCATTTTGAATGAAAATAGCGCCCCCAAATCCAGCTCCTTTTCCGCCAATTCCCTTGGTAAATCCATCTCCATTACCACCACCAAATCCCCCAATATTTTGATTGGCTCCTCCAGCTCCAAACCCTCCATTGCTGGAGGCAATGTTTGAATTGCCTTCTCCTCCGCCACCGCCAAAGTCACCATTACTTCGGGGCGTATTAGAACCTGCTCCGAGGATCTTATGGCGGCGGCGGCGGCCGCCGCCGCCGCCATAAGATCCTCCATTTCCGCCACCGCCAAAGGAACTTCCACCTCCACCACCTCCAAAGCCTGCATCACTGTTAGCTGCATGGGCACCTCTTCCTTCTCCCCCAACTCCAGAAGAACCAGGTGGATTTCCATTGTTATCAAAATCTTGTCCGGGATTATTGCCTGATGCATCTTCAAATGAAAAATCGCTTGCTCCACCACCTCCGGCATTAGCCCCATCTCCTCCAAAACCGCCACCCCCACCGGTAAGAAATGAGCCTATTCCATCTGATCCATTTCCATGCAATCCGCCCCCACCGCCAAGTTGGCCTGCTTTGCTACTGCCGCCTTGTGCAGAGCAGTTGGTGAATACGCAGTCTTGCGCTATCACTACTGTATCTGTTCCTACAAAGAGTCCGCCACCAGCACCCAAACCGCCTCCGGCGCCAGTTCCTCCATTTCCACCTTGTGCTTTGCAGTTATTGAAAGTGAGGCTATTGATGGATACAGATCCTGACCCATTGGCATTGCGCCCTCCAATGAAAAATCCTCTTGTTGTCCCTTGTCCATTCAAGGCTTGATTAATTCCATTGATGGTAATATTTGCATTGGGAACAAAGGTAAAGGTCCCATCAGACTGTACTGCTCGTACTTGCTCAGTTAGGTTGACATTGCCTGCATCAAAATTAATCACACCCCCATTTACATTTTCATTAAAAAGAGCGATATCTAGGGAAATAGAGTTCATCCCAGCAGTGAATGTTGCGAAAAGGGATAGATTGATAAAGCTCAGAATTGAAAGGACTAGGTACAAATGCCGATGCATATAATCTCCAAAATGTTTTCTCTTGAGTTAACACATCTACTCTGTTTTTCTCAAATTTTTTTATCTACATCTCGTTTCGTGTCTATAGACACTGCAACTCGTCATAGCTAAAAACTTTTGAGGGCCCCCTTGAATTTCATTTTTGTGAATAACCAGTTGGGATCGAGTGATGGATCGATTGAAAATCCATATCCTACGCTTTCACAAGCAGTATCAAGCTCTTCTGATGGAGATGTGCTCTATGTCTTTGCGGGGGACGGAACATCTAAGGGAATGGATCAGGGACTCACTTTGAAAGATAATCAGAGGTTCCTGGGCTCTGGGGTGGACCATAGTTTTACCACGCGTTTTGGGTCGTTATTGATTCCACAACTGACTGAAAACAGACCTCTTCTCGAAGCTCCTGCTACATCGGATTTTATTGTGGCACTGGGAAATGACAATGAAGTGTCGGGTTTCCGGTTGAACCATATGTTTTCAGGCATCTTTGCCAATGCAGTCTCCAATGCTCTTGTGACTCGAAATGCCTTTATCGCAGGAACATCAGGGTTTGAAGCTGATAACTGCTCTGGGACGATTATTGTAAAAGATAGTACTTTTCAGGGTTTCCCTCCTAATTTAGGATTTGGAGTGACTCTCGCTGTAGAAGGGCCTTCATCATTCTCTGCAATCGTACAAGGAAATACCTTCACTGGTTCTAATGGAGGTATTGCCATGTTGGGGAATCCAGGTGGTATTTTGAACTTCGATATACTCAGTAATACATTTGTATCTAATTCTACGGCAATTGAGGTTGTACAAGGGGGGTTGGCGGCTTCTTTTGATGTATCTGGGATCATTCGAAATAATGTCCTTACATCATCTTTAATTGATGGCATATTATTAATAACCTCAGGCAATGCAAAGGGGGACTTTGTGATCAATGACAATTTGATTCAAGGACTCAGTACCAATATATCACCCATAAATATAGTCCATTCCTCAACAGCTACGATGAACATTTCCGCATCGCGAAACCAGATCTTGGGAGTGGGTGGAGAATTCAGGATCACCAATAACGGAACTGGGATCACCAATCTTCAATTAGTGGAAAACCGTGCCGTTAGGACAACAAATGATCCAGCATATTTGCTGGAACAAACTTCTGGAACATTCAACTTGATCAGGTTAAGTAACAACCTCGGCATTTTTAGCCAGTCAGGCACAATTACTGTAACAGATTAATCTATACGCATCGCGATTCAAGAGTTGGGATGTGTATACCAAAATAGCAATTCTTTAAAGTTAGTAAAAATGAATTACAGAAATTGTTGCGATATATGCAATAAAAATACTTATGAAAACATAGCCGTCTTTTCTTGAGAACGCTTGTTTTCGGATGAGGGCTTGTACAACCCATATGAAAATCGCCAACATGAAAGGAAGTAGCTTCCAAACAAAGGAGAGCTCGATTTTTGGATTCATGATCATGAGCAGCCCAAGGATAAATGAAATATTTAATAGGCTCGATCCGAATAGATCTCCTAGAGCTAGTGCATACTCTTTTCTTCGGATCGCATGGATTTCTAAGGCGAGCTCAGGGAAGCTCGTTCCTACAGCAATTAAGGTCCCACCCAGTAGTGTGAGATTGACGTCCATGAGTATAGAGATGTTTGTAGCTGCGTGGACCGTGACCCAAGACGCGAGCAAAAGCAAACCGAGACTGCCAAGAAGTTTGCCCAAAATATCGATTTTAGGGGAGATCCAGGGCTTTTTTTCGATCTTCTGGATCTCTTGCTCTATTTCTTGAATTTCTATCTTAGCTTCCTTTTTTAGAAGACCACCTCCAAGCCAGAAAGTTGATATGCAATAAACTGCAATGAGCAAGATCCCGTTCCATAGGTTTCCCTCTTTTAAGACCATCAGCCAGATGAATATGAGGGCTAGCAAGGCAACGACCTTAAAGAGCTTATTTCTTAAGGGGAGTGAGATCTCAATCTTATTCTGTATGAGAGCCAATATTCCAAGAATAAGACTGATATTGACAAATGTGGAACCCATGAGATCTCCAACAGAAAGCTCTGGGACATGATTGAGAGTAGAAACAACAGCGGCACTGATCTCGGGAAGGCCCGTAGAGACCGCAAAAATAAAAAATCCCACAGTGAATTGATGGATTCCCCAGATCGAGGAAAAACCAAGAGCATTGCGCACAGCGAGATCTCCCATTTTCCAAAGGAGAACAAGACCAACGATGAGAAGTGTAAATTGAAAGACTAACTCCATTAATCAAACCGTATCAAAAAGAGTTTATCTTGTCAGGATAATGGTTTGGGGAATTGCGCATTATAGAGAACTCGTTGCTTGTGGGTTTGATCTTTGCAAGCCAGGTCTATGGTTGCAGCAGGGCATTTCGAATCGGTAAAGTATATACTTACCAACCCTCAGGTACAATTGATGAAAATGAGATAAGTTGCGATCCTTCAGAAATGTTTAAGAAACTCACATGGTCTGCACTCAGTGCGCCTTGTTTGACGCTAGCTGTCTATGAGATTTATGCGAATGGCGTAAAAGCGTTTACTTCGCCTAGTGACTGGAAAGAGCGCTGAAATCCTTAGTTTTCTAGCGCTCTAAAATCCAGTCGGATATTGTGTGCAGCGCTGTTGGGGCAATCGTCTCCTCAATAGAGCTATACTCTGAGATAGCCCCTGTCTGGCAAGTTTGAAACATGTGATTGAGGTTGGGAAGTACTTTGATCGTAAAGTTTGTATGTTTGGCGGATTTTAGGGCTTTTTCCACTGCAGGGATATTTTGGTGAGGAGGAACTTGCAAATCTTTTTCCGCTCCAAGCGCTAAGATAGGCACTTGAACTTGCTTCAGATATTTCGACGAATCGAAAGTGAGAAAGTAGCGAAACCACGGTGAAACAATCCTCGTTAGCAACTCTTCGATATTGCTAGGATGGAGCACTGCAATTCCTTCAGCAGCTGTTGTTTTTGCATGAGAAGAGCTTTTGGCAAAGTGCTTGCCAACAACTTTGCGAATATTTTTCTCAATCTCCTGAAAATTATCCTCTTTTTTGATAATGGCAAATACTTTTTGTCTAAGTTTTCGGTCTTCTTTGATCCTTTTTTGATCGATCCCAACAGCCTTCTGCAATATCAGACCCTGTTCATACAACAGTTTTTCACCTGAAACGGCAGGCCCTGCCATAGAAACGACAAAAGCAACATCCTCAGATTCAGCTGCGACCACTGCAGCAATCGCTCCCCCTTCGCTGTGTCCGACCACTCCAATGTTATGTACTTGCTTTAGTGTCTTTAAATATTCAATCCCAGAGAGGGCGTCGCTTGCAAAATCGCCGCTAGTCGCCAAGTGATATTCACCCGTAGAATCACCAACTCCGCGCTTGTCAAATCGCAAAGAAGCGATCCCACATTGGGCTAGATGATCGGCAAGAACTAAGAAAGTTTTATGCCCATATCCAAATTGGTTGCGATCGCTGGGACCTGCGCCCGCAATGAGAAGAACCGTAGGGAATGCGTTTTTGCCCTTGGGAAGCGTTAAGGTCCCCGCAAGCGATATCTCACCATTCTCAAACGATACTTCTTCGGTATGGTAGGGCAGTGGCCCGGTGGGGTGCTGTAGGCGCTCACCGCTAAATAGAAAGTTAGAGAGAACAAGTAGAGGGAGAACAAAAAATTTCATTGGGCATTCCTTTTTCGAAATAGTCGCAAAAACGAGACAAATCCTCAACCTAAAAAAGCTTTAGCTTTTTTTTATCCAAAGCTTTTGCTAGAATTTTGACCTTATCCTATATTGAGGTAGCTAAAATGATAACAATAAGTCAAATACTAGACAATGCTACTAAATCTTGTAATTTCTATATTCAGCAATTAGAAAGCGCCGTTTTGAAAATTGCTAAGGAAAAGCAACTCGATACTACAACGATTCAAAAGATTTTTGAAAATGTTTCGAAAAAAAGTGTTGGTATCGCATTTGTAGGCACAACTGCTGGCGTTTATTTTGCAGCGAGAGCTTGCTACAGCTCCAAACTATCTACCACACAAAAAGTGGTAAGCTTTGCAGTTTCTGCTGCGTGTTTTGCAGCAGCTGGTTACGAAGTCTATGCAAATGGCGTGAATCTAGAACTTATTAAAGAGCTTAAAGCGTGAGTTTTTAGTGCTTTTAATTCGTTGATTAGATTATAATTTTAACGTTTTCATAAATTATTAATTTAGAGGTTGTATGAATTTATCTTTTTTAGGAATTAGTACGGAAGTTGCAGCATTATTTGAAGCATTACCTTCATTTGAGGAAGATACGCAAATTTGTTTCTCACTGCAAACGGTAAAAAGCGTGAGCATTATTGGACTCGGTACAGTAGCAGGACTTGCACTCGTAAAGAGAGCTTATACTGCAGCTACAAACGATGATGTATGGCAATGGGCGTATCAACAAGAATCTAAACCTGCTGGTAGTCCTTTACAACAACCACCTGCAGCTTTTAAGGGCGTATTAACGACAAAGCAACGTGTGGCTAGGTACGCAGCAGCAGCAGCCTGTTTTGCAGCAGCTGGTTATGAAATTTATGCTAATGGCGCGAGTTTGGATTTTGTAACTAAACTGCAATCATGAAATTTCTGTATCACATGAAAAAACGCCTACTACTTTTAGTGGGCGTTCTTTGTTTTTCTTTTTCTCTTAGCGCCCAGGAAACAGTCTACTGCTTGCATGGGTTTATGCGCTCGCCCTCTTGCATGAAGAAGATGGCAAAAAGCTTTGAGCAAGATGGGTATGATACAGCTTGCTGGGGATATCCCAGTAAACAGAAATATATCCAAGAGTTTGCTGAAGGTTTAGTTCAAGACCTAAAAAAAACGGCAGAGAAGCATCCTGGCGAGCCGATCCATTTTGTGACTCATTCGCTTGGGGGTATCATCGTTCGCGCTGCCCACAACCACCCTGAGTGTCCCGAAGAGGCTAAAATGGGGCGCGCCGTGCTCTTAGTCCCGCCGAATCAAGGCTCTCGCTTTGGGCAGTTCTTAGGAAAATCTAAACCGATGCGCAAATTTTTAGGGGATCGGGCCGGCAAACAGCTTCTGTTTTGCGACAACTTTGATTTTATCGGAGAGTTTCCTAAAGGGAAGGAGGTCTTAGTGATTTCTGGAACGTTTGGGTGGAATCCCATCCCAAAAGAGAAGAATGATGGTAAGGTGGGAGTGAAAGAGAGCTGTCTAAATACTCCTCATAAGCACATGACCCATTTTTCAGGACATTCCTGGATCATGTACTCGGATACTGTCATCAACTGCTCCAAGTTCTTTATTTCTCATTGAAGGGTATAAACAAACCAATTGACGGAGGTATTTTATGATCGATTTTCGAGATTTTCTAAAAGTTGACATTCGCGTAGGAACTATTCTGAGCGTGGAAGACTTTCCACAAGCAAAAAGGCCTGCGTTCAAATTGCTGATAGATTTCGGCTCTGAGATTGGGAAGAAAAAGACTTCGGCCCAAATCACTAAATTGCATACGAAAGACCAGCTCGTTGGCAAGCAGGTTCTGGCAGTTGTGAACTTTCCTCCAAAACAGATCGGTCCCTTTATGTCCGAGGTACTTGTATTAGGCTTAGGAGATGAAAACCAAGACATTGTTCTCATTGCTCCGGAAAGGAACGTGCCTAATGGGCAAAGGCTTCACTGATCCAATTTTTCGGCGAGCTTTAAGTACTTATAAAAAGTTGTGTGGCCATTGTACATCGAGATGATGAAACCTTCCTTGCCACCTAGAAAACCCCGTTTGAAGATATAGCTTTTAATGAATGCAAACCAACTATGGAGTAGGGCTTCAAAAATCGACCCTTCCTGTCCTTGATTTTGCTCGGCAAAAAGAGTGCTATAGTGCTGCATTTTGCTTAAGAAATCGCTCATTTCAAGATAGGGTGTGTGCTTGAGATGATTCTTAAACGACTGTTTTTCCAAGTCATTTGGTTCAACTTTTTCATGAACGAGATCTTCGCTAAAGGAAGTTTCCTTTCGATGGTAAAGACGTGTGACCCAGTCCGGATGCCACCCGCCGCACCATTTAATGTGTTTGCCGTTAAAGAAGTTGTGCCTTTGGATTTTGTAGATTTTTTCCGGGTCGAGCTTTTCTCCTAAAATCTCATCAGCAAGCTCTTTTGACAGCTCTTCGTCAGCATCAATGGAAAGGATCCAATCGTATGTAGCTAATTTAGCAGCATAGTTGTGCATGGGTCCAAAGCCCAAAAAAGGGGAGGAGTGTACTTGCACATTTGGATAGGTCTTAGCAATTGTTAGAGTTTCATCATTTGAGCCTGAATCTAAGACAAGTACTTCTGGAAAATCCACAAGGGAATCGAGTGTCTTTTTTAGTGATTTTTCTGCATTTTTTGTCAGAACAGTAGCCGTAATCATGCCCGCTACTGTAACATAGAAAACGTTATGATGAAAGATCAGATTCGCAGAGCCTATACTTTTGATGATGTGGCCTTAGTGCCTCAGTACAATAACGTCCCATCACGCACTGAGCCCCTTTTAGAGACTTGGCTCACCAAGAACAGAAAGGTCAAAATCCCCCTTGTCTGCTCCAATATGGATACAGCGATTTCCGAAGAGCTCGCCGAGATCCTCATCGAAGAGGGGAGTGTCCCCATATTTCATCGGTTTACCGACCTTGAAGACCAAAAAAAATGGGTGAAAAAATTTGGCCAAAACACATTTATCTCTTGTGGTATTCACAAAATCGATCATATAAAAGAACTACTTGATCTCGGCGCTGCGGGTTTGTGTATCGATGTGGCCCACGGCCACTCTGAGAAGATGTTTCACTACATCGAAAAGATCAAAAAATCGCACCCCGATAAAGAAGTGATTGCCGGTAATGTCTGCACCGCCATGGCCTACCACGATCTTGTTAACGCGGGCGCCGATGCAGTAAAAGTGGGCATTGGTCCTGGTGCTGCCTGCACCACACGCGTTGTGACAGGTTTTGGTGTGCCACAGTTCAGCGCCATCTACGACTGCGCGCAAATTGCTGAGAAACTCCGTGTACCCCTCATCGCAGATGGCGGGATCCGCACGAGCCGCGATGTCGTTCTTGCCTTAGCTGCCGGTGCTAGCACCGTTATGATCGGCAAGCTCTTTGCCCTCACAAACGAGAGCAGCGCTCCCAAAAAAGAAACCGAATCAGGTTATCTGGCTAAATACAGAGGCCAAGCTAGTGAAGATTTCCAGTCAGATTTTTACGGCGGTCTAAAAGACAAGACAGTAGCGGAAGGGATTGATTTCTGGGCGGAAGTATCGGGCAGCGCTAAAGATCTCATAAACACGCTTCTTGGAGGCCTACGCAGCGGCCTCACCTATGGTGGCGCCCGCAACATCAAAGAGCTGCAGCGTAAAGCTGAATTCGTTGAGGTGACCGCTAGCTACATCCACGAGAGCAGACCTAGAGTATGAAGATTTATGACGCAGTTCACGGTTTTATCCATTTTAATGACCTAGAGAGCGCTCTAATTGACACAGAGGTGTTTCAGCGGCTCCGCTATATTCATCAGCTAGGTATCTCCTACATGGTCTATCCTGGGGGGACCCACACGCGCTTTGAGCACTCATTGGGAACGATGCATCTGGCGACCAAGATCTTTGATCAGGTCGCTCGAGAAGAAGACCGAGATTATTTTCGGCAGATGGTGAGGCTCGCGGCTCTGTGTCACGACTTGGGGCATTTGCCCTTTTCTCATGTGGCTGAAAGTCGCCTTTTGGGCTCAACTGGGCACGAGGAGTGGACGCTTAAAATAATCGAGTCGGAATATCTAGCGCCAATTTGGGAAGAGGCGAGCAAATTATATCCTGGGAAAGCTGTTTTGAAGCATGTGGCGATGTTTGCCCTGGGCGAAGAGAAGCTAAAACAACTGAGACCGGATGTAGAATTTAGTCCCTGGGAGCGGATTTATTCGCAGATCGTAACGGGCGATTTTTTTGGATCGGATCGGATCGATTATTTGCTTAGAGATGCACGGGCTACGGGACTGAGCTATGGACTCTTTGACTATGTGCAATTGATTGAAATGCTGGTGGTCGTAGATCAAGAGGGGATTTTAAGCCTTGGAGTGGAAGAGAATGGAATCGCTTCTTGCGAGGCGCTTTTACTCGCTCGCCATTTTATGCAGAGACGGGTTTATCAATATCCAACAGCGAGGGCCTATTCATTTCATATGGCTAGGTTCATGGGGATTTTCTATATTGATCCCAAATATGTGAGTAGTGTAGAAAATTATTTAACGATGAGCGAGCACGAGGTGCTGACAGAAATGCAGAAGGCACGCAAAGATATAGAGCACCCTGGGCATTTAGATGCGGTAGCCTTGATAGATCGGAAGAAACGCTTCCAGGCGATTGATCTTTCTCACAAAGTGGTTGATAGTGATCTGCTTTCATATAAGAAAAATTTCAGTATACCCGATTCAGGTGTCCATTGGGATCTAGTAGATAAGAAAGGGCTCAAATATGGACTTGATCTGCCCCTCAAGAGAAAAAACAATCAAATCGCTAATGCCATAGAGTTTTCAGAGATTGCCATCCCTGCTACGAAAAAAAATTGGCTCTATCTAGCCCCAGAATATGAGTTTTCGCTATAATTATCCGCATGCGGGCAATTATTCGAAAAAATCTTAGCACATTGAAAGAAGAGCTGACAACCTACTCTAAATCTCAGAGGGCGTTTATCTTCTTTGCGATGCTGTGCGGCTTCTTTATCTGCTGTGAGTATTCGCTCATTCGTCCTGTATGTAATTCTGTATTCATAGCTCATTATTCGACCAAGTTCTTACCTTACGCCTGGATAGCCATCGTCCCAGTAAACTTTTTGATGGTGTCTCTTTATAATCGCTTGATTCCGAAATGGGGCTCGAAGCGTCTCTTTGTCTATTTGATCCTTGTGGTCATGGCGACGAATCTTTTCACGGCCTTCTTTCTAGAGAAGATTCCGGGACTTTCTTTTGCTTTTTACATGTGGAAGGAGATCTATGTTCTTTTGATGTTCCAGCTGGTCTGGTCAGTCATCCATGCGAATGTAAACATCAAGAAGGCTAAATATTTGTATGGCTTCTTTTATGGGGTAGGGGGCCTTGGATCGATGCTTGGATCGGCTTTCCCTAGTTTCTTTGCTGTGACCTATGGGTCTGAAAATCTCATTTTCTTAACGATGCCCGTTTATGTTTTACTCCTTACCGTTTATTGGAAGATGTGCTCTTTTTGTCAGGGAGATGTACCCAATACTGAGAGGGAGGAACATGGAGGTTTTCTTCATGGTCTTAAGTTGATTCGGGACTCTAGGTTTTTGATTTTTGCTCTGCTCATTGTAGTATTTATGCAAATGATCACCGCAGTTGTTGATTTTCAGTTTAATGATGTTTTAGAGCATGTTTTTCATGACATGGATGTGCGGACCGAATATTCAGCGCGTATTTTAGGCGCTATGCATACGATTACTGTTGCCATGCAGTTCATCGGGACCTATGTCGTAATCAAATGGATGGGGTATCGCAATGCCCACTATTTTGTTCCTGTTACTCTAGCTTTGTTTGGTGGATTGCTGGCCGCCTTTCCCATTTTCCCTATTGCTTCGCTTATGTTCATTTCGTGTAAATCATTAGATTTTTCGGTTTTTGGAGTAGTCAAAGAGATGCTCTATGTTCCTCTAAAGCCCGATGAAAAATTTAGAGCTAAAGCGGTGATCGATATTTTTGCGTATCGTACTTCAAAGGCTTTTGCTTCAGTACTCATCATTTTAGTAACGAGTTTGGTCTCATCGCATATGCTTACCTGGCTTAATATTGCAATTTGTTGTATTTGGATGTTTAGTGTTTCTTATGGAATGCGTGAATATCAAAAAGTTGCAAAAGCTGGGGAATCATTGTGAAAAAAGTAAAAACTGATCTTCCGGGTCCGACCATTTTAGAAGATCCTCTCCTCAATAAGGGCACAGCTTTCTCAGATGAGGAAAGGAAGGAGCTCGGATTAGATGGGCTCTTGCCTTTTCATGTCTCTACAATCCAAGAGCAAACAGTGCGCCGCTATGCTAATTTTTGTGAGCAGAAAGATGAAATGGCCAAGTTCACTTTTTTGAGTGCGCTGCAAAACCGCAACGAAACCCTTTTCTACCGACTAGTGCTTGAGCATCTCGATGAGATGGTCCCCTTGATTTATACGCCTACTGTCGGAGCCGTTTCAACCAACTACAGCATTCTCTATCGCGAGCAGCGAGGTCTTTACCTCTCATATCCCTATCAAGACAAGATGGAGTCAATGATCGCCAATTTCCCCCGCAAGGACATTGATGTCATCGTCGTGACAGATGGGGAGCGGATTTTAGGTCTCGGTGATCTTGGAGTTGGAGGTATGGCCATCCCGGTTGGTAAACTCGCCCTTTATACTCTGTTTGGGGGGATCCACCCCGCCCGTGTGCTTCCCATCATATTGGATGTGGGAACCAACAATGCAAAAATGATCGAGGACCCCTCTTATATTGGCTGGCGCAACCAACGTATCGATGGAGAAGAGTACGACAACTTTATCGAAACCTTCATCCAAGCGATAAAGAAGCAATATCCAGGAGCTGTCCTGCAGTGGGAAGATTTTGCACGTCCCCATGCTCTTCCTCTTTTGAAGCGGTATCGAGAGAGTCTCTGTTCTTTTAATGATGATATTCAAGGGACAGCAGCCGTTGCCTTAGCCTCTGTCTACAGCGCTGTCAAACTCTCCAAAGCCAAGCTTAAAGACCAAAAGTTTGTTCTACTTGGTGCCGGTTCTGCTGGACTTGGCATTTGCAACAAATTGGCATCAGCAATCGCTGCCGAAGGAGATATTTCCGAAGAAGAAGCTAGAAAACTCTTTTATCTCGTAGACCGCAACGGTTTAATTCATGAGGGGCAAGAGTTGAATATCTACCAACGGCCCTTTGCCCATAAGTCTGAGCATCTGGCCAACTGGACCTACAAGGATATCCATCGCATAACATTAGCTGAAGTGATCGATAATGCGCATCCTACCGTCCTCATTGGTGTTTCAACGCAAGGAGGAGCCTTTACTGAAGAGGTGATCAAGACAATGCATAAGCATGTGCAAAGACCGATGATCTTCCCACTATCAAATCCCACATCGCGTAGTGAAGCTCATCCAGCCGATCTCATCAAATGGACAAACGGACAGGCCATCATCGCTACGGGAAGCCCTTTTGATCCAGTCGCTCATGAAGACAATCTTTACCACATCGCCCAGTGCAATAACGTCTATATTTTTCCAGGAGTAGGGCTTGGACTCATTGCGACCAAAGCCCGGTATGCAAGTGACGCTGTTTTTATCGAAGCTGCAAAAATACTTAGCAACCATTCGCCCATGTTAAAAGACCCACACGGCCCCCTTTTCCCAACACTTGATCACCTGCGTGATGTCACTCGTGAGATTGGGATAGCTGTGGCAAAAATCGTCATTGAAGAGGGGAACTCGGAGCTTAAGTCAATCGATTCTGTGGAAAAGTTAGTGGATGAGGCCATCTGGTATCCCGACTATCCCACCTATACCAGGTAGGAGAGAGCTTTATCATAATCGGGCTCCTGAGTAATTTCAGGAACTAGCTCTGAGTAGATGACCTTATTATTTTCATCAAGAATGAGCACGCCGCGTGCGCAAATCCCTGCAAGTGGTCCATCCTCGATGAGCACTCCATAATCTCTTGCAAAATCCTTACTTCGCATCATAGATAAAGTAACCGCATTTTCCACTTTCTCTTGATTGCAAAAACGTTTTTGCGCAAAGGGAAGGTCTGCAGAAATGACAAGGAGAATAACGCCTGTTTTCTCCTTGATTGCATCATTGAATTTCTTAGCCATCGCAGAGCAGACAGAAGTATCAAGACTGGGCACGATACTTAAAATCTTTGTCTTGCCAGAGTAATCTTTTAACGAGTGGTCGGCACAGTCTTGATCCACCAGTGTAAAATCGGGAGCAGTAGTGCCGATACTTGGAAGCTGACCACTCGTTTGGATAGGATTGCCTTTCAGTGTGATTTTTGCCATGTGCCGATATTAAAAAAAATATTGGGTTTAATGCAAGGTTCTGGTAAAAGTGTGCGCCATGAATAAAAAAGATTCTGCACATTCCCTTATGAAAGAGCTTATTACGAAAGCTGCAAAGGCAGAAATACAAAAAGCTAAGGAAGGGCGAAGTTATAAGCAAGAAGAGACGATGCCCCTTCCACAAGGCATAGATGGGATTTCTTTTGGGCACAAAAAAACAAGTAAGGCCATGCCGAAAGTTGTAGTGCAAAAAAAGAAAGGGCTCAATTTAGAGCAGCTGCATTGCTCGCAAAATCAAAATTCTCCCCTATTTTTTATCGAAAAGGCCGAAGCTCTTCAGCTAAAAAAAGTACATAGCGTCAAGGCAAAAGAAAGACTGATCGCTTTGCGAAACTTAAGAAGGATGTCTCACAGAATGCAAAAATGGATGCATCAAGAAGTCAAAGTGCTTGGAAAAGATAGCGCAGCATTTACAGACCTAATTCAAAGAAGGGAAGAGCGCCTTTTTCAGATAGATAGAACCATTCGTTACTTAGGGAATATTTAAGCTGATCAGAAGGAGGTTTAATCATGGAAATTCTAAAAGAATTTTTCTTCAAAATCATCGCACCCATAATCTATCTTTTATTTTTCGCATATGGATTTACAATTGGAAGTATTCAACTTGCAAAAGCATGGAAAAAGAAAGACGTCAAGAAAATTTGGTTATACCTTTGGGCCATGTTAGTTGGATTGTACTTTTTAATTCACGGGATAGGAAGTTCATTTTAGTGATGCATAGCCAGAGTAGCCTGTTTTCAGTGAGTCGGTGAAGATGAAGCGAAAATCCTCTGAAACTTGCTTGGTCAAAACCATTTTCCAGAATGCCTTTGTTGAAAAGTCAGGCCGTACTCCTTTTATCTCCTTTACTTGCATACCGTGGTTCTCACAAATTTCACTCAGTTCTTTTGGTTTGATGAAGAGAGGGTAGACGTGCATATTACGTGGAGCATTTGAAAAGCACCACTCCACTCCTTTAATGATCATGAAATAGCTTAAAAGATTCCGATTGAACGTATGAAAGAAAAAGAGGCCCCCTTTTTTCAGAACGCGCGAGGCTTCCCTAATGACTAGAGCTGGTTTTTCCACATGCTCAAGCAGGTCCATTGCGCAAACGGCATCAAAAGTATTATCCGAGAAGGGAAGTTCATAGGCACTGGCTCTTTTGTATTCCACCGACGCGCTAGTGTCATATTTTTTTGCGATCTGCAGGCTCTGCTCTGAGAGATCGACTCCAGATACAAGATGCCCCTTAGTGGCTAAAAAGTTGGTGAGGTAGCCCCCGCCACAACCAACATCTAAAGTGCGACATGGATGTGAAAACGTTTTTGTAAGCACCTCTTGGATCCAGGGGTTGCGAAGGGCATTTTCTGCCCGCAAGAGTGCAATAGGATGATCTTTTGAGCCCTGCCACATCTCGTCGAGGTCATCGTAAAATGCATTATTGATTAGCTTGTTGTTTTTTGTGGTTTCCATATGAAATTCCAGTAAATGACTTGATAAAGAAAAAATAGGCTGATGGCCACCGTTTGCGTCGTCAGCATTGTTCGTAGGACTGTTGGGTCATTGAGCCAGCTCTGCATCCAGGTAGGGGCTGTATGGCCCGTTAGCACCCACCAAATGATCCCTCCAGCCGAGAGAACAATCGGATGATTGATAAAAAGACAGGCATGCAGCCACTGCTCGGATGCTGGACAAACATGCTTGTGCACCCACTCGTCCTTTGTGATCATTAGACAAGAGAAGATCGAAAGGCCGATATACCACTTGAGAGCAAGAGGGGAGTAGGGGACGCTTAAGATGAAAACTAAACAGACGATCACACTCAGAGTATCGATCGGATGTCCGATCCTCTCCCATAGAGGGAGACCCCGCTTGATGTGGAAATAGTACTCATCAAAGCTAATTGCGAGCGCTTGGACGATAAAGGGAACCAAAATTAAGAGTGCCATAAGTCAACTTCCTCGCTTTTCAAAAAGACCGCCACAAAAACTTAAGCCCGGACCAAAGGCCATACTCACAATCAATTCACCGTCTTTGACGCTATCATCTTTTAGCATTAAATCCCAAACGTGGGGGAGTGTTGCCGAGGACATATTGCCGCAATTTTGCAGTACTTCTACGCTATGACAGTATTGCTCAGGAGCTAGTTCTAGATGGCTGGCAATTTGATCGATGATTTTCGGACCACCTGGATGGATCGCAAAACGGGCATTTTTCCAACTCGATCTGCCAGCTTTTTTAAATAAGCGCTCTAAATATCCCTTCATGCTTTTACGAAGGAGAACAGGGATATCTTTCGAGATCGTCATTTTAAAGCTTGATGGATGGCAGTCCCATGTCATTTTTTCTATCGAGTTCTCAATGATCTCTTCTTCTACCGTCAAAATTTTTAAGCTTGGGCCCTTTTCGCTCCGCTCTCCAAGAGAATATTTAATGAAGCCATCAGCGAAAAGACTCTGCACAACGAGCTGCTCGGTGGAGTGCAGGGTTGGGTTGAAATGCAAAGTGCAAATCTCTGTGTGGACAATATCCGCTGGGGTTTGCTCTAAAGCAAAGTGGCCCATCGCCATCCGGACCGATTTCATTGCAGCGTAACACCCCATGTGGTAGGCATGAGTCACTGCGGTTTCCCTGCCCATATTTCTTAAGGAAACGATCTTCTGAGCCGCACTTGGAGCCACATATCCCGTACAAGTTGTGTGGATCAAATGGGCTGGAAGCTTGGATCCTTCAGGATAGAACTCTTCAAAAACTCTTGAAGCGGACTCATTAAAAAAATCCATCCTTTTATCGAGCATATAGCCCTCGGGATGCTCTTCGACATTGAAAATATCCATTTTAGACCAATCAGAATGAAAAAAGTCTCTTAGCTCACTTGAGCGCTTTTGGATCTTTCCATTTCCAAGACCCAGCTTCATCAACTTCTCACTGAGCTCACTTCTAAAGGCCTCGTATTCCTTATCACCTTGTTGCCAGCCACTGAGTTTTTTTCTTGCAGCTGAGTGGGCCCCTACCATCCATTCCAGAGCACTTTTCTGCTCTGTTTCAAATTGAGGTCTAAGGACTGTAAAGTCTTGTAAATACACGTCTATCCTAGTTTAAGATCATCAAAACGCCTACGATAATAAGCGTACCAGCAAAAATCTTACGGAGTTTAGCTCCATCCATCTTGTGAGCCATCTTTGCTCCAATGGGAGCGAAGATAACAGTCCCAACTGACACCAAAGCAAAGGCAGGCAAGTAAATATAGCCTAGGCTCATGGGCACGGTGATCACATCCATGCCGAAATAGAGATAGCTTAGAGCCGCCATAGATGTGATCATCAGCCCAGTAGCAGCCGATGTCCCAATAGCCTTTTGCTCAGAAAATCGATAAGAGATCAAGAGGGGAACCATAAACACTCCACCGCCGATTCCGAGCATGCTGGCGACTGTGCCAATTCCCATACCAATCCAAGAGTATAGGGTATTATGAGGCTTTTCTCGTGAAGGGGAGGGAGTCTTTTTCTTCTTAAAAATAATGTAAGCCCCTAAAGAACATACAAAAAAGCCGAAGATGATTTGTAAAATGACCCCAGAGAGGAACTGGGCTATGAAACTTCCAAGAAGACAGCCCACAATGATACCAGGTAGCATTTTGAGTGCAA
>Ga0210003_1000427_pt1 | contig 38079 bp, 33 predicted proteins | sample LantaG_FD_182804 | JGI IMG/M metagenome (GOLD analysis project Ga0210003, IMG submission 182804) | Deep subsurface microbial communities from Baltic Sea to uncover new lineages of life (NeLLi) - Landsort_02402 metaG (SPAdes) (version 2) | ecosystem: Environmental > Aquatic > Marine > Oceanic >...
TTTTTTTTTTTTTTTAGGGGACAAGCGGCGGCGGCGACGACGACGGCCGAAAGCGGCAAAGAAGAAGTTGAAAACCCAAACGATAGATCGTCGCTCTCTTTATTTTCCATTGACCATCTCTCCCGCTTTTCCTCTCTCTCTCCTCGCTCTCTTTCTCTCTCTCCCTCTCTGCTCCTTTTCTCTCGAGCCGGGTTAGCCGTGAGTCTCACCTGGTTTCCGCGTGAGCGTTGGCAGAGGGTTTGGACGTCTGTGCGCGACGCGAGGAAGAAGAAAACATGCGAGACTTTTTTCGCCCGAAGAAAAAAAGAAAAACTATGAGAAGTGGCTGAAGCAAAAGAAAAAAGAAAAAAACGAAGCAAGCGGCGACGCCAGGGCGCTCTCTCTCTCCTGCCCTGCCCCCTCTTCTCTCTCTCTCCATTTTTCCGACGCTTCGTCTCTTCTTTCTTGCTTTTTACAACGCAGAGCAAACAAAAAAAGAGAATCGAATCGAATTCATCCGTACATCTGCTCCGCGCCCTGCAGCAGAGGCATCGGCGCCGCCGGAGCAGCAGCAGAACCAGAAGGAGCCGCCGCCGACGCCGCCGCTTTCGCTTTCGCGGAGAGCGATGCCGCCTCGAGCAGCACCGTCCTCGAGGGGACCAGCCTCTGCGCCCTCTCCCTCGAGAACGCCAGCAGCCCCTGGCCTAGGGCTTCCGCGGCGGCCTCTCCGAGAGCCGACGCCGCTTCCAAAGCCTCAGCGTCCGGTTTCGCCTCGGGAGTCGAAGCCGAGAAAGGGACTACCGCGGGCCTGTGACCGTCGACCGCCGCGAGCGCGACAGAGGCGGTGGAGGAAGAAGAAGAGGAACTCAAGCTCAGCGAGAGCGCCAGCGCCAGCGCCGAGACGAAGCCGTCGGAAATCCTCGCGTCGCGAGCCAGGATCTCGCTGCTGCTACCGCTCCTTTTCGAAAAGCCCTCGTGGTTCCCCCCCCAGAAGACGGCGCGAGGGGCTGCTGCTGTCTGCGGAAGGCGCAGCGCCGCGAGGAGCAGCACCGAACGGGCTGCCGCTGCCGCCGGATCGCCGGCGCCGAGGCTCTCGGCGACGCCCCGCGCGAGCTCGGCCGCGACAGTCGCGGCGAGGGCGTCGCCCACGGGCACCTGGACGACGATCAGGGACGCGACCGGAGCGGGGCAGCCCTCTTTCGAAAAGTTGATGACGACGACGGGCGACGAGGAAGATGAGGAAGAAGTGGAGGGCTCGGTGGCAGGGAAAGCGCGCAACGAAGTGACGTCCGACGCTTTCAAAGACTGAAGCTCGACCGCCTGCACGGTCTTGTAGAGCCTCTGCGGGCTGGCGGCGGTGGTGGTGTCTTCGGAGAGAGACAGGAGGGCGTGGGCACTGGTTGGTGGTTGAGTTTTGAGTTTGGAAGAGGTCGCCAGTCGTCGAGGTGTGAGCGAGAGCGAGATTAATTGATCGAAACTTTGAACGACTTGTTTTTTTTACTTTTGTAAAAATGCACGCTTTCTCTCACCCTGCCCCACAGATGTCGACGATGCCGATGGCAATCTGCAGCGAATTGAGTTTTCGGGTTTGAAGGGGGCGTGAGCGTGAAGAAAATGAGTGCAGGAAAAAGGGAGATCGAGGAGTTTGATCGGCGAAATCGATCTGCATGGCCTCTTTTCTTCTCGCCAGACTGACCTTGCTGGCGAGTGGAGGGAACGCCGTATGCGACGGGTTAGACGGCTGGACCGTCATGGAGAGAGATAGAGATAGAGAAAGAGGGAGAAAGAGAGACAGGGCGTGCAGGGCGGAGCGGAGCGGAGAAAGGTGGAGAGCGAGAAGAAGTGAGGGTCGAAAAGAAGAAGAAGAAAATAATCCTTCGCGCTCTCTCACTTTTTTCCCGTCGACGTTCGAAAGAAGGCATCGATCAAACACTTTCGGTCTCTTCTTTTCTCCACCTCTCTCTGCCTCTCTCACTCTTTTCGCACCTGCGATCGACGCAAGAGAATCTCAGCTTGCTCTCGACGAAGAGACAGCAAGAAAAAAGAATGAAACAAGTACTCCGGAAGGAACAAAAAGAATCAGCAGCGTTGGCCGGTTTGAGCGACCTGACCGGACGAAGAGCGAGAGAAGAAAGAAAGAGAGGGGGAGGTCGAGAGGGGGGAAAACAAAAAAACTTTCCTCACTTCCCCATCGATCGATCGCAAAAGCTCTTCACCTCGCCGTTCTCTCCCACCTCCCGCTCCCTCTCTCTCGCTCTTCAGACCCCCAGTAGAGTGGCCTTGAGGTCCCCTTGTGCTCCCCGTAAATCGAAACCGCCAAAACACAAAGCAACCCCCGGCGCGGAAGCTCTAAAAGGCCATCAGAGAGAAAAAGAAACTGAAAATGCGCCTCATCCCCTCGGCCTTCCGCCCTTCGGGCAGCAAGGTCAAGGCCGTCGCGTTCCACCCGGTGCTGCCCCTGCTCGCCGTCGCCAACGAACAGGGAGACGTGCTCGTGTGGGACGTGGACGCGGACGCGGTGAGTGGAATGAAAAAAGAGAAGAAGGCGTTTTTCGTTTTTTTTCCTTCGTCCATCGATGCCTTTCTTTTCTTTCCGCTCAACCTCTCTCTTCCCATCCACCTCCTTCCTCCTCCTCTTCTCCCAGGTCATCTACGAGGACTCGCTCCAGGCCTCGGACGACCGCGCGGCCAACGACGCCCTGCTCCAGTCGCTCGCCGAGCGCGCCCCCGGGGCCTACCCCGCGTGGCTCCGCCCTCCCCCGCCGCCTCGCGGAGCGGCCGCGGGCGCTCCCAGGGCGGTGCTGTTTGCCGACGCCGACGCCGTCGCAGCGCACCTCGCCGGGCAGAGCTCGAGCTCGGGCGGTCCCGCCGCGGCCTCCGCTGCCGCTGCTGCTTCAGGTGCTTCTGCTGCCCCTCCGCCGCCGTCATCTTCTTCAGACGCGGCGGAGGCGTTCAGGGCCTGTGGGGGCCTGCGCGGCAGGAGGTGGCTGTGCGTCGCCGCCGACGCCCGGCTTTCGCTCCGGGACCTCTCCCCTTCTTCTTCGAGCTCTTCCTCCTCGTCGCCTTCCTCTTCGTCGTCGTCATCCATAGAGCTGGGACGAGGGATCTTCGACTCGAGGCCGCTGACGGCACTGGGCCTGCTGTGCAGGTGCGCCCCGGAGCTGCTGGCGCTGCCGGGAGGAGGAGGGGGAGGAGCTGCTGCTGCTCCTTCTTCTTCGGTGACGACGACGAGTACGAGGCCGACTGCGACAGAAGGAGAAGACGCCTCTTCAACCCTCACCTCGAAGCAGCAGCTCCAGCACCAGCGCTCCCTGCTCCGCCCCACGGCATCCAACGTCGCGGCAGCCTTGGACAGAGCCCCCTCGAATGCGAACGCGAATGCGAATGCGAATGCTTCCTCTTCTTCTTCTTCTTCGGCCTCGATGCTCAACCCGGCGCTCGTCGTCGGCTCTGCTTCGGGCTCCCTCTTCCTCGTCTCCCTCGCAGCTGCATCTGCAGCAGCAACCTCTTCTTCGTCGTCGTTGGCGCCCTTTGCCCGACTTATGGGGGGCCACAAGGGCGCGGTCACCGCCGTCCTGGCGCTCGCCTCCCCCACCGACGACGGCGACGCGCTGCTCACCGCGGCGGCCGACGGCTGCGTCGCTCTGTGGTGCCCTTCCTCGGCCGCTTCCCTGGCGACGGCGGCGGTGGCGGCCAGGGGGCTCGTTGCAGCCGCTGGCGGTGGTCCCTCTTCTTCATCTTCAGCGGCAGGAGCGGCGGCGGCGGCCCTGGCGACGGCGGCGACCTCCGCGGCCAACTCCGCGGCGGGCGCGGCCGCGGCCGCCGTCGGAGCCGTCACCTACTCTTCGACTTCGGTCCTCGAGCTCAGCCCCGCCGCGGTCTTCCGGGCCCACGACGGGCCCGTCACGTCCGCCGTCCTGCTCCGCGTGCCGGGGCAGGGCCCCGGCCAGAGCGGGACGGGGGGCGCGGGCAGCAGCAGCGGCGGCACTGGTGGCGGAGGCGGAGGACCTCTGAGACTCGTGACGGCCGGGGACAAGCAGGCCGCCGTCTGGGAGCTCGGCTCGTGGAGGTCGCTGAGCAAGAACAGGCTCTTTCTGTCTTCTTCTGCCGCCGCCGTCGACAGCCTCGCCGTCGCTGGGCCCGGACTGGCCCCGGGGGCCCCCGCGGGCCTCGAGCCCAGCCTGCTGATGATCTCTGGCGACGACGCCAGCGGCGTGTTCGCTGCTCGGATCGATTCGGCGGGTTCGGGTTCGGGTTCGGCATCGGCATCGGGGGCAACGCGGGTCTCGACGGAAGACCTTTCCGCGATCTTGCCTCGAGGAAGCAAGAAGACGCCCAAGATCTACCGCATCGTCTCACACGCCTCTTCCGATGCCGTGGCCGTGGCCGGGAACGCGGGCGTTCTGGTGCTGCGCGGAGGAGGAGCGAGCGGAGAAGCTGGGAAAAGGTCGCCTCCTCTCTCTCCTCCCGTCGCCGCGCTCAACAACCCCTCGCCTTCTTCTTCTTCCTCCTCCTCCGCTGCCGGCGGCTGCTCCTATGCCGCCGCCCACGGCCGCTTCCTCTGGTTCTGCTCCTTCGCTGCCGGCTGGCGCGAGGACGAGCGCGGCAGGAGGTCCCCGACGGCGGACCTGCGGAGGCGCTGCCCCGTCGCGGAGCTGCCGGCGAGCTTTGCTTCTTCCTCGAGTTCGAGCTCGGGTTCGAGGAAAGGCAAAGGAGGAGTAAGCGGCGGCAGCGTTCCGAGCTCCTTGGGCCGCCCGGAGCTCTCGAGCTCCTCCTGCGGCAGGTTCGTGTGCGTCCTGTGGCCCGAGGCGGCCGAGTTTGTGGTCTACGAGAGGCCTCTCGCCAACGCGATGGCTGCTGGTGCTGCTGGTGGAGGCACCCCGCGGGCTTCTTCCGGAGACGGAAGCGGAAAAGGAGAAGCGCCATGGCCGCGGGTCGGAGAAGGGAGGGCGACGGCCGCGGCGTGGGCCGACGGCGGCGTCCCAAGACTCGCGCTGCTTTCTCCGCCCGCGGCTTTTTCCGAGTCTTCTGCTTCGGCGTCTTCGTCTTCGTCGTCTCGATCTCGAGGCAAGGGCAGCAAAGCAGCTGCCGCGGCAGAAGCAGCTGCCGCGGCCAACGCCGCAGCAGCAGCAAACGCCGCCGCCGCCGGCTCGTCCGTCGACGTCGTCGAGTTTGCCGGCGGGGGAGAGGCCGGCTTCGTCGTCGCGCTCGACGTTGCGCGCAAGGTCACCAGGGACGCGCGCCGCGTCGCCATGCGCCTGCACGGAGGGGCCATGCTCGGCGTCGTCTCCTCCGCGGCCGCGGCCGCGGCAGCAGGAGACGGAGAGGCGGCGGAGATGGACTTGTCGCTGCTGCCCTGGGCGGCGTCCGACGGCTCTTCCCCGGACGACGACACCACCCCCCCGCTCCCCGCGCCCGCGGCCCTCGCCTGGTCCCCCAACGCCGGGGGTCTCGCCCTGTCCTACCCGCGGGAGGGAGGGGTGACGCTGCTAGCGACGAGCCCGAGCCTGGAGCCCTTTGCCAGCCTGCCAGTGCCCGGGGTGACCTCGATGCTCTGGGGCAGCGGGAGCAGCGGCGGAAGTTTTTCCTCGACTTCTTCGACGTCGAACTCGACCTCTGCTGCTTCTTCTTCTCCTTCCTCCCTCGAGGACGGGCGCAGGCTCCTTCTCCTCTCCGCCGACGCCGTCCACGTCGCCTTCGTCAGCAGGCTCCGAGGGAGAAGCGGCTCTGCGCAGAGGCCTGTCTCCGCGGCTGCCGGCTTTAACCTCTCTCCTGTCGTCGACCTCGTGTGCGTCGCCCGACTCGGGCTTCCCCCGCCGATGCCCTCGAGCTCCTCCAGGACCCGAAGCAGCGACAACAGCAACAACCTCACCTCTTCGGCCACCACCACGTCGTCCCCTCCGACCACCGCGGTGCCCCAGCCCGCCCCGAGACCGCCCGGAGCCCTGGCTTTGGCTGGGTGCGGCGAGACCGCGGCCTGGGTCGTCGACGCCTCGGGCCGGCCGCACGCGCTACCACTGTCGGCCCCTTCGCTGCGGGCCCGGGGGCTCGCCGCGGCCGGGGAGGCCGAGGCGGCCGTCGCCGTGGCGGAGCGTGGAGGGCTGGGCGTGCCTTCAGGGTGCGCTGGAGGGATATCTTCGTTCTGCTGTGCCGCGGCCGCGGGGGGAGGTGGAGCTGGAGCGTCGACCGCGGCGGCGACAGTGGCGGTGACGCGTTTGGGAAACTCGATGCCCCTGAAAGCGCGGGCCTCTCTGTGGAGGAACGCCGGGAAGCTCAGCGAGGCTCTGGACGTTCTTGAGGTCTCGGCTGGGATGGTTCAGGTGGCGAATAAGGAAGAGGAAGAAGAAGAAGTCGAAGAGGAAGAGGACGAAGAAGAGGAGGAGGAGGTCGGCGACGACGACGAAGAAGAAGAAGAAGAAGAAGAAACCGAAAAAGTCCGAATCCCCTGGGGCGCCGCCGCAGAAGAGGCTGTCTCTTCTTCCTCATCTTCTTCCTCGTCCTCTTCTCAATTCGACCCTTCCGCCTCCCTCTCCTGCTTCGACGACGCGCTGACGGTGGCCTCGGCGGCGTGGGCGAGCGGCGACGCCGCGGAGACCTCCCGGGCGCTCAAGCTCGCGCTCGCCGCCTGCCCCTCGCTCGCTTCGTCTTCCTCCTCTGCTGCCGAGTCTCGACTCCTGACCGCCGCTCTCAGGGCGACGCGGGCGGGGCTGCGCAGGGAGGCCTCCGCTGCCCTCTGCGCGCTGCTCGCCGGGAGTGGGGCCGGGAGCGCGGGCGACCCTCTGCTCTCGACGCCGCAAGCTCTCCTCCCTCCGCGCTCGGCGCTCGACCTGGCCGCGGCGCTCGCGGCGGCGCTCGGCGGCGAGGTGCCCGGAGGGGCCGCCGCCGCCGCCTCGTCGCTGCTGGCAGACAACGGCGCGCTGGCCGAGGCCGCCCTGTGGCAGCGCGCCTGGAAGGGCGGCGGCGCGAGGCAGGCGATGCGGGTGATCGGGGCGAGGCTGTTGGACGCGAACGGGGGCGAGGCGGCTTCGGCGTCGGCTGTTTGAAAAGTTTTTTTTTTGTAAAAAAAAACGTCGAAAAAAAAGTCGAAAGAAAAAATTCACACCTCCTGTTTTCAATCTCTCGCGCGCTCTCTTTCTCTTCCCTCCCAGCTTTTCCAGGCGCTCTTCGCACTTCGGGAGTCGTCTACTGACCTTGCTAAAGGCTGCGAGACATCGAGAGCTGCGATCGAAGCTCGCTTCAAAAGAGGTGAAGACAAAGCGTTGACATGAATCGATTTGAAGCATCGGAGGAAAAGATCGATCGATGCCCGGCTCGAACGCTCTTTGACCATCTCTCGACCTCTCTCACCTCGAAGTACCACCCCCCTTCCTCCAGACCAAAATGACCCGCCCGCGCCTCGTCATCGTCAAGCTCGGCGGCGCAGCCATCACCGAAAAGCACAAGGAGGAGACCCTCTGCACCAAGGGTCTGGCGGCGGCCGCAGCGGCGATCGGCGCCGCGTTCGGCGAGAACGGCGACGGCGCGGCGTCGACCCGGTTCATCGTCGTCCACGGAGCGGGCTCCTTCGGCCACCAGGCCGCGGCCCGGGAGGGCTTCTCCAGCAGCTCTGGAACCGGCGACATCTCCCCGGAGAGCAACGCAGGGGACCCCCAAAAGTGCGCTGCCGCGGTCGCGAGGGTGAGGGCGAGCTGCGGCAGGCTCCACTCGGCGGTGGTCTCGTCGCTCGTCGCCGCCGGGGTGCCGGCCCTGTCGCACCCGCCGGCTCCCGCAGGGTGGTGCACAGCGGGGAACGGCCAGGAGGTCGTGGACCACAGCTGCGGGATGCTCGCCGGGCTGCTGGACTTGGTGAGGAAGAATGAAAGAGAGAGAGATTTTATAGACTTTTTTCCTTTCTTTCTCTTTCTCTCACTTTTGAATTTCTCTTTCTCTCTCTTTCAATCATTTTACAAAACACCAAACCCAAACAGGGAGCCTGCCCCGTCCTCCACGGCGACGTGGTCAGCGACGACGACGCGCCGGGGGGATTCGCGATCCTCTCGGGCGACACCATCGTGGCGACGCTCGCCGAGCAGCTCGGCGGCGGGCTGAGCTCTTCGACTTCGACCTCGACCTCCAACTCTTCTTCTTCTTCCGTGGCCGTTTTCATGACGGACGTCGACGGAGTCTTCTCGAGGCCTCCGCCGGCCAAAGGAGGAGGAGGAGGGGAGGAGGGAGGGACCGGGAAGATGCCGCCGCTGCTGCGGAGGCTGAGACCGAGGAGGGCTTCTGACGGCGGCGAAGGAGGACGAGCAGCAGGAGCGGGCGACTTGATCAGGTGCTCCGACAGCGAAGACGACGACGACGACGGCGGCGACAATCAACTCTCCGCGGGTCCCTCGCTCGTCGCCGAGGACGTGACCGGGGGGATGGCCGCCAAGCTGCGGGCCGCTGCCGCCGCGGCGCGCGCCGGGACGACGGTGCTGGTGGTCAAAGTCGGGTCCCGGAGCGCCGCCGCGGCGCTGGTGCTGGGAGCCGCGGCGGCAGAGAGGGTCAAGGGGTGGCGCGGGACGGTGATCTCGGCGCCGCAGGCGACGCGGCGGACGATGGGATGAAGGAAACCTTTTTTTGTTTTTCAGACCAAGATTTATCTCTCTCTGTGTGTGTTCTCTCTCTCTTTTGTTACATTCCTCACTCCGTGCATCCTCTATAAATACACTGTGGGTAAAAAACAGAAGGCAAATCGCCAAGAAACAGAAGCAAAGCTTCTCTTTGTTTTCAAAACTCCACTTCGGCGCTCGGGTTTTTCTTCAGAAGTTTCGCCTTGAAGGCCTCGAGGTGCGCTAGCGACTGCGGAGTCCACGTCCCCCCTTGCATTTTTGTCATCTTCACCAACCACAGGCGAGGGCAGCAATCAATCTAATCGTCGAGCGGGGCATCGATCTGCAAGTCGTGGTTGTTATCGAGCCTGATCTCCTCGAGCGAGCTCAACTCGCGAACAAACGCCGGAACGCGGCGGAGGCCGCAGAGCAGAAGGCAAAGCTCGCGCAGAGACGCCATCCCCTTCAGCTCTTTCGGGAACGCCACGTCGTCGGTCACGGAACCTAGAGCCTTGTTCAGGAAAACGAAGAGCATCTCTAGCTGCGAGAGCGCGCCCAGATCTTTCGGCAGCGATCGAAGGTCGCAGCCAGCGGCAGAGAACCATTTCAGTTCTTTCAGATTCGAGATCCCAGCCGGGATCGCCTTGATCCTGAAGCGATAGTTCAACGCGAGCTTCTGCACCTCCGTGAGCCCCAGAAAAGACTCCGGGAAGCGACGCAGGCCAATCGAGGGTTTCCCGTAGTCATCATCGGACCCACAGAGGCTGAGCTCCTCGAGGCTCCCTCGGAGCTGGACCAAGGGCTCGACGTCGCTCATGGAGAAGCCCTTTGGGATGTCCACGACGTGAAGCGCGCGCAGCTTTCGAGCGGGGATGACGCGAGCCCTCAGCGCTGCCCATTTCGATCTGAAAAAACGAGAGAGATGAAAAAGAGGAGACGAAAAAAATGAGTTTTTTCTTTCTTTTTTTGCTGACTCTTTTCATTTTGTTTTCTAAAATGTACTAGTGCGCGTTGTGTAGAAACGGCTCCGTGAAAGGAAAAGCGCGTTTCACTACATGATGTATATAAAAATGGCCGAACTGCTGGTTTCGTTGCTTTTGTTGCTGTTGCTGTTGGAGGGAGGGACAAAATGAATAAAGGAGGAGGGACGCTGGAGAGGGGGAGAGGGAGAGGCAAACTCTAATAATAAAAAAAACACTTTTTTTCTTTCGTAATGTCCTAAGTTGTGCTGCTGTTGCTGTCGCTATCGCTGCTGCTTCAGCGCCGAAGAAGGAGGAGGAGGAGCCCCCACGACGCGCGGGTCGTAAGAGGGCATGCCCAAGGGGAGCAGCCCCCTCTCCGCCGCCGGCGCCGCTCCTGCCGCGGGCTCGCTGCTGACGTTGCTGCTCTTCTTCTTCGTGCGCGGCGGCGGCTCCGACCTCGGGTCGAGCAGCGGCGACAGCCGGTCCTGTCGCCTTCTTCGCTCCTCCTGCTCCTCCTCCTGTGCTCCTCCTGCTCTTCCCTCGCCCTCCTCGCAGAGCGCTGCTGCGGCCGCGGCGCGCACCGAGGAAGGGAGCGGCGCGGCGTACATCGAAGGGGGCGCGATGTAGGAGGAGGAGGAGGCGGGAGGGAGGAGCGACGGGGGCTGATATAGAGGGCGAGGAGCAGGGGCTTGCTGCTGCGGCTTTTGCTGCGCAGCGCCGCTCCCGATCGGGCCGAAGTCCCTCGTCGCCGCGGCCGCAGCGCTCTGCCGCAGCGCCGCGGCCTTCTCGTAGGCCGCTGCGGCCGCGCCGCTGAGCGCGTTGATGAACGCCGCAGGCACGGGCTCGTAGAGCGAGGAGATGGCAGGCGGAGGCGGCTGAGGCGGAGGTTGTTGCTGAGCGGCGGCGGCGGCAGCAGCGGCAGCAGCAGCGGCGGCGGCGACGGAGGAGGAAAGAGGCGCCGGGGGCTCGTAGCGAGGAGCAAGGTAGCGCCCTTCTCTCTCCTGGTGTTGCTGCTGCTCTTCTCCTGCTGCCGTTGCTGCTCCGTGAGAGAAGAGAGAGGCCGGGAACGAGAACGACGACGCGGCGGCGGCTGCTTCCTCGGCCGCAGCGCGCCGCCGTCGCTCGTCATCGCTCCTCCTCTCGCCTCCTCCTCCTCGTCCTTCCGCATCTCCTCCAAAGTCGCCGCCGCCGCTTCCGTAGTCGCTGCTGTAAGCAGAGAACGGGGCATTCATCGGGGGCATTTCGCTCCTCTGCTGCTGCTGCTGGAACGAAAAGCCGCCTCCTCCTCGCCCGCGCTCTCGCTCGTCGTCGTCGTCGTTGTCGAAGTCCGTCCGGCGGTAGAGGGGAGGAGGCAAGGGGTTCCCTCGCTGCTGTTGCTGTTGCTTTTCGTAACGGTCGTAGTAGCTAGGCGCGATGCCGCCGCTGCTGCCGCAAGACTGCGGAGGCGGAGGGGGAGGAGAAGAGGCCGCCGCGGTAGAGAGCGGCGGCGGCAGTGGCCTCCCGCTCCTCCCGCCGTCATAGCGGCCTCCGCCGCCGCCGCCACGGCCGCTACCGTTGCTGCTGCTTCCGCCCCTTCCCGCTCCACCTCCGTAGCGCGGCGGCGGCGACCACTCCCTCTGCAGGGGCGGAGGCGGAGGAGGAGGAGACGACCTCCCTGCTCCTGCGCCGCCACGCCCCCTCGACGAGGAGCGGTAGGGGTCGTCCCGGAGCGCGGCGCGGGACGAAGGGTAACCTCCACCGGCAGCGCCGCCGACAAAGCCCCTCGCTCCGCGGCCAACTCCACCTCCTCCAACTCCGCCAACTCCACCTCCAATTCCGCCTCCACTCCAGCCGCCGAGCGCCCTCGACCGTATGGGACCCACGCCCTGAGCGTGCACCGCCGCCAGCTTCGCCATCGCCGCGGCCTCCTCCGCGATCTTGTCCTTGCGCCCTCCGCCCAGCGCCGAGGCCGGGGTGCCCGGAGCCGTCTGCTCCTGCGGCACCGCGCGCGTAACGCTGACCCTCCGCCCGTCGAGCTCGGCGCCGTCGAGGGCCGAGACGGCGGCCTCGAGGCCGGAGACGGTCGCGAAGAAGACGAAGCCGAAGCCGCGGGAGCGGTTGGTCTGGCGCTCGCGCATGACGAGGGCGGAGACGGCGCCGAACTGGTCGAAGACTATTTTTTTTTTTATGTCGAGGTTTTTTTTTTTTTTTGAAAAAGAGGAGAAGGTGAAAAGAAGAAGAAGCGAAGAAGAAAGAAGCAAAGCAATCGAGGGCCTCTCCCTCTGTTTCCCTCTTTCTCTCTCTCTCCCTTTCTCTTTCTCGCTCATTCGGCTCCCGTCCCAAACGCACGCTGACGAAGGCCCTCGTCGTCGAGGTGCCAGCTGATACCGCCGATAAAGGCCTTGATGGGCGCTGGAGGCGCTGGAGTAGCAGCAGCGAGGGCGGGGGCGGAAGCGTCGAGCGCCGCCGAAGCCGATGCCCTGCTGTTTGTTGTTGCTGCTGCTGCTGCTGTTGTGGCGCCTGCTGCACCGCTGCTGCTGCTGCGGTGAGCGTTCGCAGCTGCTGCAGACGCCGCTGAGGCGGCCGCGGCGGCCGAGGCAGCTGCAGCAGCCGTGGAGGCCGCGAGGCCGTGGCTCTCAGGAGCCATTGTTTTTTTCTCCTCGCCAAAAAAGAAGCAAGCGAGCGAGGGGTGCAAAAAAAGAATGAACCAGAAAAAATCTCACAATCGAAAAAGCGGTAAAAAGAAAGGGAAATCTAAGAGCCAACATCGACTCGTTGCTTGCTCTCTGCCTCTCTCTCTCCCTCTCTGTTCCGAGACACCTGCCTCTCTCTCTCTCCTGAGCTGCCTGCTGCCGTTGTCTCCCTCAGCGCTTAACATTCTTCAGCGTCTCCTCTGCCCTCCTAGCAACAGCCTCTCTCTCAAAAAGAAAAAGAAAAAACCATGTGGTCGCTCGCCGCCGGAAAGCCCAACCTTGGCGCGCCCTCCGACGCGGTCACGCTGGCCGCGCTCGCGTTTCCGCACCTGCTGTACGCCGCGGTCTGGTTGCACGCCCCGCTATGGAGGAGGGCCTTCGGCCGCAGGGCCGTGCCCGTGCTCGAGTGGTCTGCTTTCGCCTGCAAGAGTGAGTAGACATGATGATCGACGACAGAAGGAAGAGAGAGCCGTCGTCGCCATTCGTTTTTTCTCTCTCCTTTCCAGGCGTCGCCGTGCCCTTGCAAGGCATCGTTTCGCATTCCGACAATCGCAGACGATGAAAGCTCGGCGTGGCCTAGCTTGTCACACGAAAACAAAACAGAAAAATACAAGCAACGAGCGCGGCAGAGGACCGATTCGGGATGAGCAAAAAAGAGATTAAGGAAAAAAAAGCTCGTCGAAAAAGAAGAGAGAGCAAACAGACGTTTTTTTTCTCTTCTCTTTTCCGACCTCCTCACGCCTCATCTCCTTCGCGCCATCCGCCACAACCAACCCCCACCAAAAACACCAAACCTTACGCAGTCCTCCAGTTCTGGGCGGCCGCTGCCTGGTGGACCTCCCGCGGCGGCTCCCTCTCCCCGGCCGCCACCGAGCCCTCCAGGGCCCTGCTCGGCCTCGCGCTCGTCGCCGCGGGCCAGGTGCTCAACGCCGCGGTCTACGCCACGATCGGCGGCGACGGCGTCTACTACGGCGTGCGCCTGGGGCGTACGGTCCCCTGGGTCCACGGCTTCCCCTTCCGCCTGTTTGCTAAAGGTGGCAAACCGGGTACGGGGATCAGGATCCCGCACCCTCAGTACCTGGGCTCGGCCGCGACCGCGTGGGGCCTGCTGCTGGCTTTTTCGGGGGCAGCCCCCGTGGGCGCGACGGTGCTCGTGGGTTACTGGACGGCGCTGTACGTGCTGACGGCGCTGCAGGAGGACTACCTGTGAAAAGATTGGAAGGAAGGAAGAGAAAAGGAAGAAGAGATAAATTGTTTTGGTCCCGTCTTCTTTTTTTCTTTTTTTTGAAAACAAAAAAGGCAAGAAAAACGCCGTTGTGTCTCCCCCACACACACACACACACACACACTTCGTTAGTCAGTCCCCCGTTGTTTCTCCCTCTCGCTCGTGTAACACGTTTCACCGAAAGGCCATCTCGAGAATGGAAAATCAAATTACACACAAGAAGAAGACGAAGAAGAAAGGCCTTTTTTACTTTTTCCCTTTCGCCCTTTTGCTCTTGCCCTTTGCTCCGCCTCCACCATTTCCGTTTCCGCTTCCTCCGTTCCTCCTCTCCTTGTCCTTGTCCTGTTGTGTGTTCTCCCCGACCCACCGCCGCGCCGCCTGCCCTCCCTCGACGGCGGCTCGAGCGGCACCGATCAAGGGAGGCGGCAGCGACTGCAGCAGCCCGGGTACGGAGTAAACGAGCTTGCGCCCGGCAAAGAGGATGCCCTCTCCCGCGGCGGCGCGCGAAGAAGAAGGAGAAGAAGGCGAAGACGAGGAAGAAGAAGACGAAGAAGAGAGCGCCGCCGCCGTCGCCGCCCTCTCCGCGGCGCTCGCCGCGACCTTCCCCTCGGCGGCCCTCCTTGCCTCCTCCACAGCGGCGAACACCTCTTTCCCGTCCTGGAAGGCCCCTTTCGCCTCGCAGGCCGCGAGCAGCGCCGAGGCGGCCTTCGTGCCGAGGTTCTCGCCGCGCCGGCGCATCTCTCGGAAGAGGCGCAGCGCCGACGGGAGGTCCCCCTGGAGCGAGAGGGCAGCGACAACGTGGGAGCGGGCCCTGGCGTCCGGTGGGGGTGGGGCCCTGGAGAAGTAGGAGGAGGAGCTTGAAGAGAAAGAAGAGTTCGATCGTTCCCTCTCCCTGACGCCATTCTCCATGAAGGTCAAAACCTCGCGCGCGCCGTCGCCGTCGCCCGCTCTGGCCAGCGCCGACAGCAGAGCGTTGTAGGAGGCCGCGTTGGGCACCGCGCCCGCTGCCACCAGCCTCGCAAACTCCTCCCTGCACCGGGCCAGGTCCTGAGGGGAACCAGACCGCTCGATGGCGCGGAGGAACGAGGACAGGGTATACGCGTCGGGCGCGCACCGGGCTCGGGCCGCCCTCTTCAGCACCTGCCTGGCGGCCTTGAGGTCCCCGGCCCGGGCGACGGCGGCGAGGGCCGTGTTGTAGGTGATCGAGGTCGGGTAGAAGCCTCTTTCGGAGGGCCTGGAGGGTTGGGCTCGTTTTTGCTGCTGCTGCTTCTTCGGTGGAGGAGTCGGAAGTGAAGGTCGAGGAGGTGGAGCGAGAGGGTCGTTCTCGATCGCGATCTCGCTTTTTTCGATCTCGTCTTCATCCTCCTCCTCTTCTTCCACAAGCCCCAGCAAGCCGGCTTCTCTCTCGACCCTGTCCAGCACCTCCATCGCCCTCCTCCCTTCCCCTGCCCCCTCGCACGCCGAAAGCAGCGAGTTGTAGCTCCTGACGTTGGGCTGCACGCCGACGCGGCGCATCGCGCCGACGACAGCCCAAGCGCGCTGCCAGGCGCCGGCGCGGGCAAGCGCCGACAGCAGGGCGTTGTACGCGATGACGTCGGCGGCGCCACCGTCCTGTTCCAGAGCCCTGAAGGCCCAGGCGGCCGCATCCGGGTCCGATGCTTTCCCGGCGGCGGAGATGGCGGCTGTGTAGAGCTGGGTCGAGAGCTGAGGAGGAGGAGGAGGAGGAGGAGGAGGAGGAGGAGGAGAAGAAGACGTTGTTTCTTCTTCGCTGCCTCTTCCTCCGTTTGCGTTCCTCCGGGGCGTGGCGGCCGCGGCGGCCTTCACCGCCGTCGCCCCCGCTCTCCTCGCTTCCTCCAGGGCCTCCATCGACACGGAAGCGGGCTGCCCGCACCTAGAGGCCGCCGTAATGAAGGACGTGTAGGTGTAGGCGTCGGCGGGGCCCAAGGGGGGACTAGACTCTGAAGAAGAGCTCGAGCTCGAAGAAGGAGCTCCGATCCCCCTGATCTCGTCGTAGAGCTCCCTCGCGCGACGCCAGTCGCCGGCCTTCCCCGCCGCCGCCAGGGCCGCGTTGGCCGTCACGAGGTCTGGGACCCCTCCGCGAGCCACGAAGCGGTCGTACAGGGCCAGGGCCGCTTCCGTGCCTGAGAGTAAAGGAGGGTGGCGGGACCTCTTGCTGCTGCTGTTGCCGTCGCTGTCGCTGTCGGCGGAAGAAGGCGGCGACGGCGGCGACGACAGCGGCGAGAGCGGTGGAGGAGGCCCCGGCACGCCGCCCCTCGCCCTCGCCACGGCGCCCATCAGCCTGGCCACGATCCACGTGTCGTCCGTCTCGTAGAGGCTCCGGCGCTCGTCGAGCCAGTAGAAGACGGAGAGGGCGCGAGAAATTCCTCCTCCGGGGTTGTTCTTATTGTTGCCGCTGCTTTGTTGCTGTTGTCGTCGCTGTTGCCCTCGCTGCTGCTCCGTCGTCACCGCCGGAGCGCCGCTATCTAAAAGTTGGGTCAGCAGCCGGTCGATCTCCCTCCCGCACAGCGGCACGCCGTCCAGCACCTCCCCCGGGTCCGCCCCGGGGGGTAAGGCAGCGAGCTCCGCGGCGAGCGAGGCGGTGAGGGAGACGAGCTTGCGCTGCTGCTGCTGCTGCTGCTGCTGCTGCTGCTGCTGCTGCTGCTGCTGCCGCCTGGGTCGAGGAGGGGAGAGGCCGTCAGAGTCGGAGTTTGAGGAGGAAGAGGAAGAGGAAGTCTTCTTCTTCGCCTTCTCCTTCTCCCTCTCCTTCTTCCCCGGCTGTTGCCTCGGCCTGGAGCTGGCAGGAAGATCAGAGGCGTCTGCCACGCTCAGGCGGGCGGACCACCACGCCTCGTGCGCCGAGAGCGGGTCAGAGAGGATCGGGGTGGGGTCGTCCGAGGAGGAAGAAGAAGAAGTCTTTTCGTTCGACGAAAAAGACGGCGGAGGAGGTCGGGCGAGCGGCGGCGGCGGAGGAGGTGGAGGAGGTGGAATTGACGGAGGCCTTTCCTCTGCGTCCACGACGACGGTTGCTCTTCCGCTGCTTGTGAAGCCGACCTGCTGATTGGTGGATGCCTCTGGCACGGCGCGAAGCTTGACAGAGGCAGGGAGCGGCGTGGAATCGCGCCCAATCCATCTTCGCCGTCGCCATCGTCGCCGTCGAAAAGGGTCGAGCAGCGTCGACGGCGGCGACGGCGACGACGCCAAAGGCATCATCCCGCTCGTGCTCGCCACCGCCGCCGAGGCCGCTGTCTGAGCAACGCAGCGCATGGCCGAGACCTTCCTCTGGCGGCTCGCGAGTGAGACGGGTGAGATCCCACGAGCTTTTGGCGTGTTAATTTTGGAGAGACATGTCGAGTCTTTTTTTGGTTTTGCTAGCCGCGATGCTTTCAAGCGACGCTCTTGGTTCGAAAAAGAGTGGGAGAGAGAGCGAGAGCTTCACTTTCTTCGTTTTTTTCCTTCGCAGCAAAAAAAAGGCAGCAAGCTCTCCTTCTTCTCCTTCTTCTTCTCCTCCTCCTCCTCCTTCTTCTCCTTCTTCTCCTTCTTCTCCTTCTTCTCCTCCCCCTCCTTCTTCTCTCTTCAAAAATGGCGTCCCAGACGCGCTCCAAGGACTACGACCACCTGGTCAAGCTCCTGCTGATCGGCGATTCCGGTGAGAAGAAAGAAGAGAAGAGGAAAAGAGAGTTTTTCTCTCTTTTTTTCAAATGCTTTTCCTATCTCAATTTTCAATCCCAATCAACCCATTCTTCTTCTTCAACAGGCGTCGGCAAGTCCTGCCTGCTGCTGCGCTTCTCCGACGACTCGTTCACGAGCAGCTTCATCACGACGATCGGGTGAGAGAATGGGGTATTCGGTGGCTTGTGGAGAGGAAGAGGGGGAAATTAGAAAGAGAAAAAGAGATGGCAAAGCCGATGATCGAAAAACTCAACCTCTCGACCTCGACCCCGACCTCAACCTCTCGACCTCCTCCCTATTCTTCTTCTTCTTCCCACACCTCGCAACTCCACTCCGCAGCATCGACTTCAAGATCAAAAAGGTCCTCCTCGACGGCCAGTCGGTCAAGCTCCAGATCTGGGACACGGCCGGGCAGGAACGCTTCCGGACGATAACGGCCTCCTACTACCGCGGCGCGATGGGGATCCTTCTCGTCTATGACGTCGGCGACAGAAGGTCGTTCGAGGGCGTTCGCGGGTGGATGCGGGCGGTGGACGCCAACGCCGTGGATGGGGTCGTGAGGGTGAGTAGTAGGATGTGGCGTGTTTTTTCTATTTCTTGACATCGAAAAATAAATCGAAAAAAGCGTCGTTAAAAAGCGGAGGGCCGTCGAAAGAAAAAAAAAAGTGGCGTTGCTCGCCGAAGAGACCGGCGCGAGAATCGAGTTTGCGCAGGGTGTTTTTTTGCCCCGCCTTGCCTTTATTGCTGTGGATCCAGGGCGAATGAGATCAATTCAACTCTTCTGTCTGCTCCCGCAGGGAGGGGGGACTTTCCTTTGATGAGCTCTGCGCTACAAATCTTGAATTTTCATTTTCATTTTTTTCCCTTCAATTTTTTTCAAATAAAAACAAAAACCTTTTTTTTCCCTCTCAGGCCCTCGTCGGCAACAAGGCAGACGTCCCCGAAGAGAACCGCGCCGTCTCTACCGAGCAGGGCGCCGCCCTCGCCAAGGAGTTTGGCGTCCCGTTCTTCGAGACGTCGGCCAAGAGCGGGGAAGGCGTGGAGGAGGCCTACTCTGCCGTGGCGAGGGAGGTGGTCTCGAGGATGGCCGAGGGGGGAGGAGGGTGGCCCCCGGGGAGCGGCGGGAACAACGCAGGCAACAGTGGTGGTCTGCGGCTAGGCAGGGGCGGGGGCGCGGGCAGCGGCAGGAAGGGCAAGTCGGCGTGCTGCTCTTAGAAAACAAAATTGAAGGAAAAAACAACGAATGCCCAAACAAATTTTAAAAACTCTGTAAAAATCCAGCTTTTCCTTTCTTTTTAATTCAATTCCCTCTAGTGTTGCGACGAGACGAGCGGCGGCGGCGGCGGCTGAGGCAAGGCCGGGGGAAGCGGCGGCGCCTCCTGGTCGTTGGCGGCAGCAGCGGGAGGCGGGAGGGGGTTGAGTTGCGTGAGGGGCAAACCTTCTGCTCCTCCTCCGTTGTCGTTGTCGTTTTCGTTTTCGTTTTCGTTTTCGTTTTCGTTTTCGTTCGTGTTGCCCTCGTTCCCGACGCTGCCGCCGCTGCCCCCTCCGCCTCCTCCGAGACTCGATTTCTTCTCTGCTTCGGTGGTCGCAGCAGCAGCAGCAGGAAGAGCAGCAGCAGCAACAGCGACGGCAGCGGGAGGCGGCATCCGTCGCTCTTCGCCTTTTTGTTCTCCCCCCTCGCCGTCGCTCTCTTCTTCGTCGTCGGCGTCGTCTTCTTCTTCCGCCTTCCTCTTTTTCTTCTCGCGCTCGCTCTTTCCGCGCCGCCTCCTGTTCTCCGTTGAGGTCGAGGGCAGAGGGGCGGAACCCAGAAAGCGCGGCGTCGCCCCGGGGGCAGCGCCGGCCCCGAAGCCTTCTCCGCCGTTGCCGTCGTCGTGGGAGGGAGCGGAGGAAGCTGTGGCAGCGGCAGCGGCAGCAGCAGCAGCAGCAGCAGCAGCAGCAGCGGCGGGCGCGGAACAGAGGAGCGGTTTTTGCAGCAGCAGCCGGGAGCGGTTTCTGCCCTCCCCGTCCTTCTCTTTCGTTCCCGCTGCTGCTGCTGCCCCGAAGAGTTGCGGCGTCGCCCAGGGGCTCAGGGCTCCTCCGGCCCCTCCGGCGCCGCTGGGGCGAGAAGGCGGGCGAGGAGCGAGAGCTTGCTGCTTCAGAGGCTGAGGAGGAGGAGGAGGAGGAAGCGAAGGCTGCTGATGATGATTATGCTGCTGCCCTTGCCCTGGTTCTCTCTGCCCCGGCTGATGCTGCACTTCCTCTGCGGTCCCGCTCTCTCCGCTCCCGAGAGCGGGAGAGACCGGTGCTGCTGCTGCTGCTGCTGCTGCCGCCGCTTTCGGCCTCGGAAGGGCGTCGTCGGAAGGGAGGTCGCGGCTGCCGCCGCCTCTTTCTCTTTCTTCTCCTCCTTCGTCATTGTCACGAGAGCGCTTCTTCTTCTTCTCGCTTCCCTCCTTTGCTGCTCCTGCTGCTACTGCTGCTATCTCCTCTTCCTCGGAGGTGTCCGCGCTCGTCCTCCTCCCCTGCCTGGGGGAAGTCGAGGCCTTTTGCGAGGGGCGGAGAGCAGCGAAAGCAGCAGCAGCAGCAGCAGGAAGAGGAGGAGGAAGAGCAGCAGCAGCTTCGCCTTTCCCTCGCTTCTCTTCTCTCTCCACTCCTCCCGCCAAGAGCTCCCTCCGGGACCACTCGACGAGAGGAAGCATCCCCTCTATCGCTCTCGGTCCGTCCTCGGAGATAGCCCCCGCTCTGCTGGAGAACTCCGAGTGTAAAAGAGAGAGAGAGCGCTTCTTGCGGGCGAGCGACGAGAGAGCGAGGAGAGAAGAGGAAGAAGAAGGTTGTTTTTCGACATCTTTCCCTCGCTCTCCTTCTGCTTCTCTTTCCTTGACATTTCTTTGAGCAGCGGCAGCCTCTTCCGCGGCACCCACGGCCTCCTCGAGCTCCTCTGCCGTCGAGAGGTGAGAGCAGGAATAGACCCCCGCGGCGGCCGCGGCCTCCCGCAGCTGCGACCGCAGCGAGGAGAGGCGGGCAGAGAGGGCCTCCCCGGCTCTCTCGGCCTCGGCACCTGTCTCTTCGAGCTCGGAGAGAGCAGGGGGCGGCAAGAGAGAAGCCGAGCGGGAGAAGGCACCGTCGTCGCCGTTGGCCTGGGGAGGTGGGAAGGTTTGGAGAGAGGTGGGGAGGGGACTCGGAGGTAAAAGCACGCTAAGCTCTTCGTGGCGAGAAAGAAAGACAACAGCTTTGAGCATCGAAAACGCTCATTCGCCGCCTCTCTTCCCCCTGCTCCAATTGCGCCCTTTTTCTTTCCATCCTCTCCCACGACACGAGACACTCACAAGAGAAGCCTCCCACCAGACGCGCATCAGGGAGAGAGCGGCGTCGAGCCTCTTCGCGAGCTCGCCGATGCGGACGACGAGCGCGAGCTCGGCCGCGTTTTTGCTTTGGCTTTCGCTTTTGCCGCAGACGCCGCCTCTTTCGACGAGCAGAGAGAGGCGGGCAAGAGCTTCATCGGGCAGGAAAAGAGCGTCCCGGACGCAGCTCGAAGAGGGGCTGGAGGGGGAAGAGGACATGAGGGAGTTGGGAGAGTCTCTCTCTGCCTTCTCTCTCGCTGTGGCGGTCGGAGCGGAGGAGGAGGAGAGTTTTGAAAAATAGTGGAGGAGGAGGAGGTCGAGAGCGAGCGAGGGAGAAAAAAAAGCTCAGCAGATGCGCCAGCAAACTCCTCACTTCGGCGGCTAGCTTTTTTCCCTTTTTCAACCCCTTTTTTCTTTTTCCGACACCCCCCCAACACCCAATGCACGCCCACGCCCAGGCCTACCGCGGCGGCGCGTGCGCTGCCCGCGCCATCTGCGCCTGCGCCTGCCGCAGCAAGAGCTGCGGAGCCCCGACGGCGACGGCGGCGGCGACGGCGAGGCTGCCGCCGGCATTCGCCGCTGCGCGAGCATTGACGACGGCAAATGCCCAGCGCTCCTCCTCCTCCTCCTCGTCCTCGGCGCTGGCCCTCCGCACCCTGCCAGTCAGCCGCGCCGTCGTCGCGAGGGTCCTGCTCTCCGGCCGCGGACTCTCGGCGCTGTCGAGCTGCAGCAGCGTCCCAAACAGGCGCGCTTTCGGGAGCCCCCACGGCTCCTCGAGGAACGCCGCATCAGCCGCCGCCGCCGCCTCTGCTGAAGCCGAAGCCGAAGCGTCTTCCTCGTCTACCGGCGACGACGCGGCCAACCCCTTCGGCTCCGACGAGGCCCTGCTCGCGGCCTTCGACGCGGCCTGGGACGAGCACGTCTCCAAGCTCAAGGAGCACGGACACTGGTCCGAGACCTCGAGCGACGGCGCCGCCCTGTCTGCCGCGGGGGCGCTCAAGCACGCCAACCTGAAATTCGCGAGGGCGCGCGGCGACGCGATCTTCTCGCTCGACGCCGGCAAGATCACCGCGCTGCTCGGGCCTCCCCTGCCCTATGTCGACCGCAAGACCTCCAACTCCTCCAAGAGGCTGGTGGCCACCTATGTCGATGGAAAGGACCTAGACCACGGAGAGGGAGGTCCGGCGAAGACCGAAGACGTGATGAGGCTCGTGCTGGCCGCCCGCTTTGGCGCCTCGGCTCAGAGGGCTGCCGCCTCCCGCGGCGAAGGAGAAGCTGCCGAGCCCGCTGCTGAAGGCGACGAGCTCCTGACGGGACGCACGGTCAAATCGCCCGGCTTCCTCGCCGCCGCCATCGAGCTGCTGCCGGAGCTGGCCAGGGTCATGGCCGCCGAGCCCGACGCCGACGCCGCCGCGCGCGCTGCCGACGCCGCCGAGAAGGCCGAGGCCGCCAAGGCGGTGGCCGCCGCCGAGAAGCAGGCCGCGATGGCCGCGCAGGGGGGCAGGTACGGCGAGCGCCGTGACGACCGCTACGGCGACAGGCGCGGCGGAAACGACCGGTTCGGGGACAGGCGCGGCAACGACCGCTTCGGTGGCAACGACAGGCGCGAGCAGCGGGAGCCGCAGGCGATGCGCCCAGGAGACTGGCGCTGCCCCTCGTGCGACGCCCACAACTTCGCCGCCCGCGACGCCTGCTTCCGCTGCGGCACCTTACCCGACCCGGCAGTCGCCGCGGAGGCGCGCGAGGCCCTTGCGGCTTCTCGCGCCGCCGGTTCCGCTCGGCGCTTCGACAGGAACGACGGTGGAGAGCAGATGAAGCGCGAGGGAGACTGGGACTGCGAGGGGTGCGGCTCGAGCAACTTCTCGTGGAGGGGCGCGTGCTTCCGGTGCGGGGAGGAGAGGCCCGCGTCCGCCGGTCGCGCCCCGGCCTCTTCCTCCGGCGGTGGAGGTTACGAGCGCGGCGGCGGAGAGAGGCAGCAGCGCACGCCTTCGCCCGGCGACTGGTTCTGCAACTCGTGCGGCAAGGACAACTTTGCCCGCCGCGACGCGTGCTTCGCCTGCGGCACCCCGCGGGCCTCTGACGTGCGCATCGTTCCTGGAGCTCCCATGTCCGCCGGCGGGTCCTTCGGGGAGCGCAGGCAGCCGCGGAGCTACGGCGGCGGGGAGGACGGCGGCGGCGAGCGCCGCGGCCCGCCCGAGCCGCGAGAGGGGGACTGGGCGTGCCCCGACTGCGGCTTCTCCAACTTCGCGTCGAGGGGCTCCTGCTACCGCTGCGGCGGCGGGAGGCCCGCGTCCGCCGGGCCCATCCCCGAGCGCAGGGGCTACGGTGGTGGTGGCGGCGGTGGTGGCTACGGAGGTGGCGGCGGAGGAGGCTACCAGCGTCGCGACGGCGGCGGCGGAGGTCGTGGATATGGCCGCGGCCGCGACGGAGGCGACGCCGGGCGCGGCGGGGGCAGCAACTGGTCTAGCAACTCCGGAGGCGGCGCGCCTCCTCCCGCTCCTGTGGACCTGGACTGGGATTAAAGCGAAAAGAAGGGGAGACGGCGTCTCTCTTTTTGAATTTTGAATTTTGGATTTGTTTTTTGGGCGAAAAAAGAAGAGAGAGAGAGAGAGAGATTTTTTTTAATGCTTTGAGAGAGAGAGAGAGAGAGAGAAGGGAGCCCTTGTCCCACCCTTATCCTCTTCCCTCCTCGTTATTTTGCTTTATTTTTTGGGGGGAGATTGATTGAACGAAAACAACAACAACAACAACAACAACAACAACAACAACAACAACAACGCATGCGAGGGAGCGCGTGTGCGGAGAGAGAGAGGGAGAAAGAGAGAAAGAGAAAAGAAAAGAGAGTGCAAGCAAAAAAGAGAAAAAAATTGAGGTGAAAAAAAAACGAAGGCGTTGCTCGCTCACTCTCACTTTTTTTCGAAACGTTTTCGTTCCTTCTCTCTCCGCACCCATTTCGATCCCCGCTTCTGTGTAGCAACGCGCAGAGAGGACACGCGCATCTGCACCATGGGCAAGAAGGAAGACAAAAAGGCCGCGAAGAAGGCTGCGAAAGAGGCGGCCGCCGCATCTGCCGCTGCCGTCGGCGTCGAGGAAATCAACGAAAAGAAGAGCAGCAAAAAGGACAAGAAGTGCCCCGCCGAGGACGCCTCCGAGGTAAGGAATGGGTTTCCATTGATTGTTTTCACAGCCTCTGAAGAGGAAAGATTGAGAAAAGTGCAGGAACGCCTTCAGCACGCGCTAGTAAAAGGTCGAATCAGAGCTAGCCGCCGCCGTCTTTCAATGTTGATGCCTTCATCTCAATTCTCGCTTCCTCCATCTTTTAAAAACAATACACCACCAGCCCGTCCCGCTGTCCTCCGCCGACCTCAAGAAGCTCCGCGCCATGGCGCAGGAGGCAGCGGGAGCAGGAGGAGAAGGGATCACGACGGTCCCTGACGACGCCGTAAAGTCGAAGAAGAAGAAGCAGAAGAGGAGCAAGAAATCGAGCAGCGACGGCGAAAACGCCGACGCCGAAGAAGAAGAAGAACCCGAGGTCGAGATCGAGGAGGACGACGGTGCCGACGTCGACGCCAAAAACGCATCCAAAGAGGCCAAAAAGGCCAAGAAGGAGCAAAAGCGCAAGAAGCTCGAGGAAAAGAAGCAGAAGAAGAAGGACGCGAAGGAGGGCGTGAGGAAGGAGGCGAAAAAGGTCATTGTCGCTGCTGCTCCTGCTCCTGCTGCTGATTCTTCCGACTCCGACTCCGAGTCTTCTGAGGACGAGAAGGAGGCCACGCCTCCCCCGGCCAAGAAGAGCAAGAAGGAGAAGAAGTCTTCGGAGAAGAAAGCGGAGAAGAAGGAGAAGAGAAAGTCGAAGAAGGACAAGAGCAGCGGCGACGACGCCGACAACGCCGTCGAAGCTCCGACAACTCCCTCGGGCCCCGCAGAGATCCTCCCGCCCCCGCCCCCGCTGCCAGCCAACGACGACGACGACGAGCCCCAGAACAAGAACAGCAAGAAGCAGGGCACCGCCGCCTCGGCCTTCCAGCGCGTGAAAGACGACGAGTGGCTCGGCAAGAAGGGATCTTGGGACAACTCGTACACGGCGACGTTTGGCGAAGCCGGGTGGGGAGCGAGGGCGCAAGCTGTCTTGGGCGCCGTCAGGGGCAAGGACTTCAGGCACGAGAAGACGAAGAAGAAGCGCGGGTCGTACAGAGGCGGGCTGATCAACCCGGGGGCGGTCTGCTCGTACAAGTTCGAGAGCGACGAGGAGTAGAAAGAGAAGAGAAAAAGAAAAAGAGAACGGTGAAAAATTAATGCAAAAGAAATCATTTTTTTGTTTTTTGTTTTTCATTCCCCGTTGTTTCAATCTCTCTCTCTCTCTCTCCGATTTCTCTCTCTCTCTCTCTCTCTCCGATTTGTCTCTCTCTCTCTCCCAAAGCAAAAGCAAAAACATAAAAGCAAGAAGCAAGGAACCAAAAGAGCGAAAGCAAAAACTTAAAAACATTCATTTCACTCCCGCATCAGCTTCACCAGCCTTTCCCTCAGGCCCTCGACCTCGGCCCGCAGCTGCGACGCCAGCGCCGCGTCGGAGCACTGCCTCGCCGCCTCGGCGCTCGCGTTCGCGGCCGCCAGCGCTTTCCCGCCGATCAGCCTGAAGTGCTGCCTGACGGCCTCTTCGAAGCCGGGAGGAGGAGCATCGAGCATCCCGTTCATGGCGTGTCGGACCACGTTCAGGGAAAGACGGGCGTTGTACCTCGCCGAGGCGGCGTCGCCCTCGGGCGTGCCGCGCACGGCGTCCACGCCCGGTTCGTTGAAGTACGGATCCGCGACCAGGATCATGCCCTGGATCGAGACCAGAACGCGCCAGAGGTTGGCCTGTTCCGGGTCCCACTTCTCGGAAGCGTCGGAGCCGTGCCAGGTTCCTAGCAACGATAAGCAGACTTTCCCGTCTGCGTAGAGGTTTGGGTTGAGTCGAGCGCGCCCCCCGCCGGTCGTGTCGAGCGAGAGCAGAGGTGGGACGTCCGGGTACCTTGCGGGAAAGAGCACATCAAACAAGAAGCACCCGCCGAAGTAGGGGGTCCCTTCGGGCCCCGTGAGCATGGCCCTTGCCTTGTCGAGTCGGTCAGAGGCGGCTCGGATAAAGATGGAGGCCGCCGGGGAGAGAGGGAGGCTGCCGGGCTGCTGGAGCTCTTTCAGTTCCTTCGCGATCCGTTTGGCCGCGCGGCGAGACAGGGGCCCTCCTCCGTCAGCTGCTGCCGCGAAGGCTCGGGAGTAGCCTCGAGGAGCAGAGGCGTCGAACTCTCCGAAAGATAAAGGGGCCAAGGCTTCCTTGTAGGCGGCTTCGAGCTCGGGACCCTGGAGTTGGGGCGAGGGCAAGAAAAGTGAGGGAGGAGCAGCAGCGGCAGCGGCGGCAGCGGCGGGCGTCGAAGCCGAAGCCCCGCCGCTTCCGCTTCCGCTTCCGCTTCCGCTTCCGCTTCCGCTTCCGCTCGCTCCGCCGCGCAGAGTCACCACCTCCTCGATCAGCGCCTCGAACCCGGCCCTGGCCCCGTAGTCCGTCGCCCCGGCGGCCACTGCGGCCCTTCTGAGAGACTCGGCGACGAAGTCGGGCTCTGCGGCGAGCGCGCGGACTAGCGCCGTGCCCGGGTCGTTTCCGTTTCCACCTCCACCATTTCCATCGTTTCCGCTTCCTCCTCCTGCCCTGCGCAGCCTCAGCGCGATCGTCACCATGCTTTTCTGCAGCCTCACCGGGTCGTAGCGGAACCTCTGGGGCTGCTCGATCGAGGCGAGAGCTGCTCCGCGGTCCCCGGCCACGGAGTTGATGAAGGCGACGACCGCGAACGCGACCTTGCCGGACAGCAGCGGCGTCGCGAACGAGGCGGCGATCGCCGGCTCGCCCGCCAGGCGGCTCAGGACATCAAGAGCCTGCAGCGCCATCCTCATGAAGCCCCTGGTCACGCTGGCCTCTGACCTGAGGTAGCCTTCCTTCTTGGAGCGTTCTCGAGCGGGGAGGCGGTCCCAGGCGCCGGATCTCTGCTGGAGCTCGTTCTCTTGGATCGCCTTTTGAAAAAGTTTTTCAATTTTTTTTTCGTTTTCGTTTTCGTTTTCGAGTGAGTTTCTTCGCTTCTCTTTCTTTGTCTCTCTCTCTTTCTCCTTCCAAACCCGAAAGATTTCAAACCCAACTCCCCTCTCACCTGCAGCCTGTTGATGCAGTCTTCCAGCAAGTAGATCAGCGAGTTCAGGACGGAGCCCACATAGTCACCGAACTCGTTACTAGAGACGACCTCCTGCTGGCTAGGAGTCTTCTTCTTGTTGATGCCGTCGCCGTCGCCGCTGCTCGAACCCGCCGTTGCCGCCGCCTCGGCAGCGAGCGCCGCCGTCGCGGTAAGGCAGTTGGAGTCGTTCCACAGCTCCATCAGCAGCGCGTCGACCTGCGACCTGAACCCGAACTTGTCGAAGCGGTCCCTGTCGACGTCCAGCCCTACCACGACGTCGCAACCCGCATGAGCGCGCATGAGCGCCGGGATAAGGTCGGAGACGCCGCGGCCTCCGGCGGCGAGCACCGTCGCGACGAGCGCGCGCTCTCCCGGCGACATCGCTGCGGGACCCAGCGACGCCCCGGCGACGCTCCTCCTCCTGCCGTCGAGCTGAGGGGCGAGCATGGTCTGAAGGAGCTCGACGCAGGCAGCCGCGGAGAGAGGGCTGAGCAGCGGCGGGGCGTTTTGAGCAGCAGCAGCAGAAGCAGAAGAGCTTGAAGAAAGAGTCGGCGTCTTGGCTCGCAGGAGCGCGGCCAGCGCTCCGACGAGAGCTCCGACGTCAGCCCCTCCGACGACGTCGGCCCCTCCGCAGCGCAGCACGAACGCCAGCAGCGCGCAGGCGTCGCGGAGGGCGTACTCGGGCACGGAGGCGATCGGAGGGAGGGAAGGCGCGGAAGAAGAAGAAGACGAAGAAGAAGAAGAAGAAGGAGCGACGGCGGCAGCGGAACCAGAAGCAGAACCCGGGCTCGCATTCGAGCTCGTCGCCGCCGCCAAGAGGAGGTGTCGCAGCCAGGTCGCCGTCAGCGCCGCAAAGGCCACGGCGTCGTTGACCAGCGAGGGCTCGCTCAGGTGCGCCAGGCCGCAGTCTCTGAACAGAGCTTCTTCGAGCGACTGGCCTCCTCTGCTTTCGTCGCCGGCAGCCTGCGCTTGCGCCTGGCTCAGCTTCGAGAAATGGTCCCACCCTTCTTGGAACCGGTTCACCGCCGGCATCAGCCCGACGTGGACGACGCGCTGGGTGAGAAAAAAGCACTCGGCGATGAAGTGCGGGGCAGATGAGGAATTGGAGGGGTCGGGAGAAAAGTAGGGGTAGAAGGTGAGGGCGACGGCGGGCTTCTGCTTCTTCGACGCCGGGTTTTCGTCGTCGTCGTCGTCATCGTCGTCGTCTTCGGCAACTGCTCCCTTCTTGTTCCCTCCTCCAGCTCTCGCCGCCGCGCCCAGCGCCGGGCACAGCGGTGAGCTCTTCTCCGCCACGCCGGGCAGCCTCCACGCGCCAGCCCCACCGTAGTACGAAGGGTCGAGGCGCGGGAGAACTTTCGCCAGAGCGGCGGCGGCAGCTTGCTGCTCCTCCAGGGTGCCGCCTCTGCCCCCGGCAGCCGAGGGAACAAACGGGCGGCAGAGCCGCAGGCACAGCGCCGACAGCCCAAGCGCGAACGAGTCAGAGGTCGTTCCGACCACGGCACCGGGCTCGAGGGCGCCCTTGTCCCCGCCCGAGGCGCGAGGGGACATGGCATCCGCCGCGGCGGCGATCCATGCGAGGAGCGCCTCTCGCGGCGCCGTCGCCGGGAGAGGTTGCGACGACGACGAGGAAGAAGAAGAAGAAGAACTAGAAGAGGTCGACGCCGGAATCTTGGCTCGCGCCGCGCGCTCGGCGCAGCCGTGAGCGGCCCTGGCCGCGGCCTCCAGCGGGGCCGCGAGGCCCCTGGTGGCGGTGACGGCCTCGCCGTAGCGCTCGGGGTAGCCTGAAGAGGTTGTTTTGAAAAAAAGTGTGAGTTTGGAAAGTTTCTTCCTCCCGAAAAAAGATGAAAAAGAAGAAGTAGAAAAAACTATCTTACCCCTCAACGACTCGAACACGCCCCGCGCGGGAGACTCCACCCTCCTCCTCGACAGCGATGCCGGGATGTCCGGGAACGGGGACACGCGCAGCAGCGGCGCGAGCACGGCGGCTCGCTCGAAGGCGGCCCCGCCAGAAGAGGAAGAGCTCATTCCTCCTCCACGGGGCGCGGCGGAGAGGGCCTCTGCCGCGAGCGACGACGCCAGCGCCGCCGCCAGCTGCGGCCTCGACGTCATGGCGTCCAAGGGGGCGAGAGCCAGAGACCACGCGTCTGGCAAGTCGGAGAGCTTGGCCTTGGCTACGGCAGAGAGAGCAGCGGAGAGGGCTCGGGGCCAGGCCGAGGAGGCCAGGGCTCGGGTGAGCAGCGGCGGCGAAAGGTGCTTCTTGCTTTTTTCTCCTTCTTCATCTCCCTTTTCTCCCCACGCCCCGGCGCTCGCCGCCAGGCACGAGTCCAGGAACGCGGCCGAGACCCGCCCGCGGGCCAGCCCTGCGGCCAGGGCCTCGTGAGAGGGGACCGTCTCGAAGAAGAGGTCGTCGTCGTCCGAGTCGCCCGCGGCGGCGAGCAGAGCGACGGCGGCGCGGGCGGCGGCCGCGGCGAGGGCGCGCAGGGGAGGGAGGAGAGCCGCGCTGCCGCTGCTGCTGCCGATCCCCGCAGAGACAGCGCGGTCGTGGATGGCGGCGAGGATGAGGATCTGCGGGTCCGGGGAAGCGCCGGGAGAGGAAGCGCGGCGCGCAAGCGAGGCCGCGGGAGAGGAGGCGTCGCGGACGGCGGCGTCGAAGAAGAGCTGCGGCAGGGAGTTTTCGTCCTCTTTCAGCACCACGGGCGATCCCAGGGCAGCAGAGAGGGCAGCAGCGACCGCGGAGCGGTCCGAGGCGGGGACCTCGACCGGAGCAGCAGCAGCAGCGGAAGCAGCAGAGGAAGGAGAGACTCCACCGCAGAGCAGCCACGGCGGCAGCGACGAAGACGAACTCGAGCCCTTCGCCGTCGTCGGCGCCGAGGCGGCGAGCTCCGTGGCCCACCTCGGCGCCGGGGGCAGGAGTCTCGCCGTCTGCGGCCTGAGCTGCTGCGGCCGCGGGACGCGGCGCTGGTGCGGGGCAGCAGGGGCAGGAACGGAGAAGAAGGTGCCGGCGCCGCCGGCGGCGGCCTGCGCCGCGTGGAAGGCTTGCGCGAGCGCCGCGGCCAGCTGCTGGCCGTCGATGACGTTGGCAGGAGGAGTAGGAGGAGCCTGCTGTGCCCCTCCTGCTCCTGATCCTGCTGCTCCGCCGAGCGCTGCGGCGAGGGAGGCCGCGAGCGCAGCGGCAGAGGTTGCTGTCGCAGGCGCCGCCGGAGCTGCCGCTGTTGCTGCTCCCGTCTCCGCGAGAGAGAACGAGGGCGGGGGCTCGGGATCTTCTCCTCCTGCTCCTCCGGTCACCTGCATAGGCGTCGGGCCTCCCGCCTGCTCGGCCGCGGCCGTCTGTTCGAGTGGGTTTGATGGAGACGAGGAAGGAAAGGGTGAGAGAGAGAGGTTTTTTTTTTGCTTTGTCGCTGCCCTCCCGAAAAGTTGCAATGCATTTCGAATCGGACGCTTTTTAAGCTTCTCTCTCTGCATCGGTTGTTCTCCTGCGCCAAAGCAGCGATAGAGAGTTTCGAGATCTTCATGATCGGGGAAGAACGAGAGAGAGAAGAAAAGAAGCAAGGCGCTGGGGGCGAGAGGCGTCTCTGTCTCTTCCTCTCATCTTGCGAGCGATCGATCGATGACCATCGATTCCCCTTTCAATCCCTCACCTCCATCGACGCCGCGATGGCCGCCTGCAGCATCGCGTCCTCGTCCATCATCGCGTCGTCGTCTTCCGGGGGAGGAGCCCCTGCCCCGCCGGAGGGGCCTGGCGGGGGGAACATGGCTGAAGAAAGAAGACGAAGAAGAAGAGAAGAGAAGGAAACAGGTCTGCTTCTCGTCCAGGAGAAGTGGACAGGCGCCTCTCGCTTTCTTCGTTTCGACTCACACTCATTCTTTCGTTTTCTTTTCTTCTTCTCCTCTCTCCCTCGCCCGCCATGTCGAGCAAGAACGCCATGTCGGGCAAGAACATTATCGGCGAGGTACGCACGATGCTGCCTCTCTCTCTCTTGCTCTCCGCAGCTGAGCAGCGGAGGAGGGAGGAAGGCAGGGAGCACGAGGAGACAAAAGAAAGAAGCGATGATGGCTCTCTGTCTCTTTTTTTTTCTCTCTCTCTCTCTCTCCTCGCTCTGCTGTTTTCTCGTCAGTGCATTCGCCACCGCTTCTTCCAGCCCTCTGACCTCTGGCTGCGCTATCAGTTCGGAGCCCTCGATCACGGTCGTGCAGAGCCTCTCGAGGCAGAAAGAAGGAGACCAGAGAGAGCGAGACGAGGGCAGATCCTCGCCGCCCTTTCTCTTCGATGAGAAGGGGGGCGCTGCCTTCCAAACAGTCGCGGCGGAAAACGAAAGAAAAAAAACTCAACCTCAACCCCCGACCTTCTCCTCTCTCTCCCTCTCTCAATCTCCTCTCCACCACAGCTTGTCATCCTCGCCGCCACCCTCGGGGGCTCCTGGCTCCTCCTCCAACTGGCCCTCAACAAGATGGACCCGAACGCGGACTCCAAGAAGGCCGCCCAACACAAGAAAAAACAGATCGCTCGCAAGCTCGGTCTGGCACCCGGCTCGATCGAGACCAACTCTTACGAGGACATCATCTCCTTGGAGGTGGTCACCCACGAGCAGATCGACGTCGCGGGTTTGCAGGATGTGGGCGGGCTGGAGGAGATCAAGCAGGCCCTGCACCAAAAGGTCATTGCTCCGCTGAGGGAGCCGGGTTTGTTCCAGTCGTCGCTGCTGCGGCAGGCCAAGGGTGTCTTGCTCTATGGCCCGCCCGGCACAGGTAAAACAATGCTCGCCAAGGCGCTTGCCGCGGAGTCCGGGGCGTGCTTCATGAACGTCAGGGCCTCGACGCTGCAGTCCAAGTGGTTTGGGGAGACGAACAAGCTGGTGACGGCGGTCTTTACTTTGGGTAAGAGAGGAGTTTTTTGTTGTTTCTTGATGCTTTCTCTTTCTTTCTCGTTTCTCGTTTCTCAAAAAAAAAAAAAAAAAAACGACTTTCAACAACAAAAAAAAAAAAAAAAAAATCCAGCCAACAAGCTCCAGCCCTCGATCATCTTCATCGACGAGGTCGACGCCCTGCTGGGCAAGAGGCGCGACAACGAGCACGAGGCCGTCACGGCCATGAAGACCGAGTTCATGCAGCTCTGGGACGGGTTCTCCACCGACCCGAACTCCAGCGTCATGGTCCTCGCGGCGACCAACCGCCCGTACGACCTGGACGAGGCCGTGCTGAGGCGCTTCTCTGCCCAGTTCGAGGTCCCCCTGCCCGACGAGAAGCAGAGGGAGGCCATCCTGAAGCTGACGCTGGCGAAGCACGTGCGGGAGGCCGGGGAGCACGCGGTCGAGAGGCCGCTGAGGACCAACACGCCGGCGACGACGGCGGCGAGGGGTTCGAACGGGAGAGCTTCCCGTCGTCCTTTGGCGGAGGTGGCCGCGGCGACGAGGGGGTTTTCGGGGAGCGACCTCCACGAGCTCTGCTCCGCCGCGGCTGCCATCCCGGTGCACGAGTATATGGCTGGAGGAGGCGGGAGCAGCAGGAGCAAGGGTAACGGCAACGGCGGCTTCGAGGACGCGAGGGAGGAGTTTGAAGGCAACGGACGGACGAGGAGCTCGTCGACCTCTTCGACCTCTTCTAGTTCTTCTTCTTCGCGGCGAACTTCGACCTCTCCGCAACGCGGCAGCAGCAGGAAGCCCCGCCAGCTCTCCGCTGCCGACTTCCACACGGTCCTGCGCACGATGCGGCCCAGCGGCGACCACGCCGCGGCCTACAGGGCGTCGGTGAACGAAGGGAGTGGTGGAGTGTTTGGCGGGGGGATGGACGCGCTGGCGGCGCTCGCGGCTGCGCTCGGCGCCGGCGTCCCTCCTCCGGCGGCGGCAAACGGAGGAGGAGGAGGAGGAAGGGGGGGAGGTCGCCCTTCTCCCGCCGGTGCCGCGTGAAGAGCGGATTCGATTTTTAGTTTTGTTTGTGTGTGTCTCTCTCTTTTTCTTTCTCTCCCTTACACTTGTCCTATCATCACCGGAAAGAAAAAGCAAAAAAGCAAACAACAAAAAAGAACTCAAAAAAAAGACGTTGAAATGGTGTAGGTGAAAGAAGAGGAAGAAGAAAACTCTTACAAAAATGAAAAACAAGTTCCACTCTTTGTTTTCCCCCTATTTTTCGCGGTTCCAAAAAAACAACTTTCAGTCCTTCTTGATGATCAGGGGGCCGACGTTGTCTCCCGTCTCGGTGTTGTGGGCCACGTGTGCGCCGTTGCAGAGCGGGAACTGTTGGAGAGAGAAGAGAGGGAAGAAGAGAGTGAGTGAGAGAAAAGGAAAGGGCAAGAAGCAAAAAAACAAAAAACAATTCCACCTCTCTCTCTCACCGTCCCGCTCTTCCAGCAGCGGCAGTAGACGGCCTGCTTCTCGATCTCCGAGGTGGCGACGGTGTGGACGACCTGTTGGTTGATTTTGTTCGTCGAGGTTGAATAAAAGAAGAGAAGGGAGGAAGAGTCAGCGAAAAGGAACGTCGAAAGAAAGAAAACGCGTGGACAGATCGGCCTCTCTTGGGGCTCGTGGAGGCCCGAAAAGAGCGTATTTGCTCTTTTTTTGATATCATAGGCTGCGATCAAATGTCCGCTCATCGTCTCAAGGAGGAGAAAGTGGAATTGGCGACAGAAGCGAGTGGAATGCGCGACGAGGAAAAAAAGAACAACAAATGTCAAACGACGAGCGACGAAAAATCAACGGAATCACCTTGGGCGACGCTTTGTCGACGGTCTTGTTGATCTGGCCGCCCTCGGCGCGGGCGACGACGCTGCGGCGGGGGGCGACCGAGGAGGAGGCAAAGCGGAGGGCGAGGGCGTTCATGGCGTTGGGTTGGAGGTGAGAGAAGGAGGTTGAAAGAAGAGAAGCGAGAGCGAGAGAGGTTATGATCGCTTTTCGTTTTTTTTTTCTCGACCTCGGCCTCTTCCGTGTTTTTTTCTTCTTCTTTTCTTTCCCTTGCTCTCTCTTCTTTTTACACCTCGCCACACCCGCGCGCGCTCGCGCTCGCTAACATACACACACTGAAATACACTCTCTCTTTCTCACCCCCCCCCTGCGCTTAAAAAAGAAGCAAACGCCAACAAAGACAACAAAAAAACGAAGAAGAAGGGAAAAAACTCCTAAAGCTCCACTTCGGCACTCGGGTTTTTCGCAAGCAGTTTCGCCTTGAAGGCCTCGAGGTGCGCCAGCGACTGCGGATTCCACGTCCCCCCGAGCTCTTTCTTCGTCTTCACCACGTGCAGGCGAGGGTAGCACTCGACCAAATCCTCGAGCGGGGCATCGATCTGCAAGTGGCGGTTCTTATCGAGCCAGATCAGCTCGAGCGAGCTCAACTCGCGAACAAACGCCGGCACGCGGCGGAGGCCGCAATTGTTGAGATAAAGCTCGCGCAGAGACATCATCCCCTTGAGCTCTGGAGGGAACGCCACGTCATCGGGCGCGGCGCCTAGAGTTATGTTATTGGTAACGGCGAGATGATCTAGCTGCGAAAGCGCGCCCAGCTCTTTCGGCAGCGAGCGAAGGTCGCAGCAGCAGAGACCGAGGAATTGCAGTTTTTTCAGATTCGAGATCCCGGCCGGGATCGCTTTGATCCAGAAGTGCCAGTCCAACACGAGCTTCTCTAGGTTTTTGAGGGTACAAAAAGCCTCTGGGAAGCGACGCAGGCCGATCGAAGGGTTGCCGTAGTTATCAGAGGACCCATAGAGACCGAGCTGCTCGAGGCTGCCTCGGAGCTGGGCCCAGGGCTCGACGTCGCTCATGGAAAAGCTTTTTGGGATGTTCAGGACTCGGAGAATGCGCAACTTTTGAGCGGGGACGACGCGATCACGCAGTACCGCCCAGAAGGGAGGTCCAATGAGCTCTTTGAAGCCCGGGAAGATCATGATCCCGGCCACGTGAGGTCCGACGGCAGCGACGAATTGAGCAAAGTTTGTTACGTTGAAGTCGCTGAGAGAGGCGCCCTTTCAGTGGTAGAGGAGCAGCGTGCGCACCGACTCGGCATGCATGCGAGCCCAGGAGATGATCCTCGAGGCGCAGACGTCAGGCTCGTGACGATAAGAACGGCTAGTGACCCACAACTTGGCTGCGGCGACTCCACCCGCAAAGTCGAGCCAGAGAAGCGAGTGGAGCGGCGAAGCGTCGCGCGAGCGGTAGAGGTCGCGGAAGGCCTTGCAGACATAGTGGATCGTGAATCGAGCCCAGAACTTATCAACGCCTGCAGCCACGACAAAGATCGACACGAGCACCTGGTTGGGGACGTCGGTGAGCTTGAGGGGCACGGGCGCGGCAGCGGAGCTGGAGCTGCTGGAGCTCGAGCTGCTGCTCGCTCCGCCCGAGGCGTTGTCGAGGTCGAGTTTCTGTTGGAAGAGGTCGCTCAAGTCGGCCATCACTGCTTTTTCTTTTTGTTGCTTCCGAAGAACTTGCTTCTTTGCTTCATTCTTGATGCCGCTTCTTTGAAAGCAATATAAAAGCCCCATCTGTCGATCTCGGGGAAGAGAAGAGCGAGAGAGGCAGAGAGAGGTGGAGAAAAGAAGATACGGAAAGTGTTGATCGATGCCTTCTTTTTAACGTCGATGGGGAAAAAAGTGAGAAGTGCCGCGGCAGTTTTTCTTCCTTTCTTTCTTTCTTCTTTCTTCTTGAAGTCTTCCAAGTCCCAGTCTGCTTTCTCGAGCGTTTTTTTCTCGTTTACAAAAGGCCTCTCTCCTTCTCTCTCTCTCTCTCTCTCTCTCCTGCGCGCGAGATGGCGAACCAGGGCCAGGACCTCAGAGCCGCGTAGCGCCGGAAGAGGAGAGAAAAGGGAGAACGAAGATAGAAAAGAAAGAAAGAGAGAGCCCTCAGTTTCCCTCCCTTGGCCTCTCTCTCTCTTTCTCTCTCTTTCTCTCTCTTTCTCTCTCCACTCGAAAAACAACAAGACAAAGACAAATCAGGGGGGCGAGAAAAAAAAAAGAGTCACGGACACAGAAGGGAAGCAAGTTATTGTTGGAGGGGGTCGCGGTAAAGAAAACGCGCGCAAGTACAAAAAGTGAGGAGGTGGAAAACAATTTTTTTTTCAGGAAAAAAATTGTCAATTTTTTCTGGCTTTTTTTTCATCCATTCGTTTTTTTTTATGCTGCTGCTGAGGGGATCAGAAAGAAAAAGACAGAGGTAGGTGGAAAGAGTGATGGCAGTGATAGTTGATTTGATTCTGAGCGGGAAAGACGGGAGAAGAAGAAGAAGAAAAGTTATTAAAACTCTCGTTTTTTCCTCCTCCTAATCCATCAAGTCTTCCCCGAGGAGGTCTCCTTCGAGGTAGTCGTCTTCGTTGAAGGAACCCTTCACGCCTCCGTTTCCTCCATTCCCGTTGGTAGTGCTCGCCTTGGCAGGGGAAGAAGACTTAACAGCGCCCCCGGGCTTGGTCCTGGCTTCTTCGACGACCCTCTTGACCTCCTCGACGCTCTGCGGCGAGGGAGCCATCAGAGCCCTGGCCCCTTCCCCTCCGTCGGCCAGCTCCTCGGGAAGGTTCTTCAAAAACCAGGGGTGCTTCTGGATCCCTGCGATCGAGATCCGGTTGGCCGGGTTGCCCACGAAGACGCGAGCGATCAAATCGACGCACTCCCTGGAGAGGTGGAGAGAAGCGGGGAAGGAGTACTTGACCCCCATGATCCTCTGGATCGTCTTCCTGAAGTTGCGGGGGTCGGCAGGGTCCTCGAAGGGGTAGGCGCCGACGAGCATGACGTAGAGGGTGACGCCGCCTTGAGTTGGTTGCGGGTTGGGAAGAGGGGAAAAGAGAGAAAGAGAAAGTGAGCTTTTTCAAAGCTTTTTTCGACGACGAAAAAAAAACTCAAAGAAAAAAAAAACACCAAAAACTCCAAAACAAAACTCACAGCTCCACACGTCAGCCACCTCCCCGTCGTACTGCTTCCTGCTCAGCACCTCAGGCGCGATGTACGCGGGGGTTCCCACGGTCGATTTCGGCTGCGAGTCGAACAGCGCGGACTTGCTGTAGCCGAAGTCGCAGATCTTGAGCCGCGGGGCCGGTCTCCCGTCCAGCAGCGTGTTCTCGAGCTTGAGGTCGCGGTGGCAGACCCCCTCGGCGTGGCAGCACCGCACCCCGCACACCAGCTGCTGGAAGAAGAACCGAGCCTCGTCCTCGGAGAAGCGGCCTGCTTTCACAATCCTGTCGAACAGCTCTCCGCCGCTGGCGTATTCCATCACGATCCCCAGGTGCGAGGCCGTGAGGAAGACCTCCTTGAAGCGGACGATGTTGGGGTGGAGCAGCGAGCGGTGGTTGACCAGCTCGCGCTCGACGTTGCGGTCGATCTGTTGGGAGTTGTTTGGTGGGGAATGGAGGGGAAGCGGGAAAGTTGTGAGGTGTCGAAGTTTTTGTCGAAAGGGCCCGCCTTTTTTTTCTTTCTCTTTTCTCTCTCGCTCTCGTCTTCTCCTCTTCTTCTTTCTCTCCTTACCTTGTCCCCGCGCTCGATAAACTTGACCGCCACCAGCTCCCCCGTGGCCTTGTCGCGCATCAGCTTGGCGACGCCGAAGTTGCCCGAGCCGATGTCCTTGATCTGGGAGTTGTGGAGAGAATAGAAGCGGAGAGAACAGGAAAAGAAGGAAAAAAGAGGTGAGTTTCGGGTTTTTTTTTTCGTCGTCCTTCTCGCCCCCCTTTTCGACGAAAGAGGCCCTCGAGGATTCGCAGAGGCAGGCTCGTTTTTTCAATCCCTCTCTCTTTCTTTCGCGAGTTCCGCCGCTCCCTCTGTTTGCTCCTCTCGGAGAGTGTCGAGCGCGAGCTCGCAGTCAAAAGCAGGAAAGAGAGCGGGAGAAAGCAGCGGGCGGGGGGCATAAGAAGGAGAAAGCGAAGAGGCATGTGGAAGAGGAGGTCAAACCAACAAGGAAGCGAACAAGAGCAAAGAAGAAGGGGGGAAAAAAAAGGCGAGCACCACCACCCCTCCGCATTCGCCGCACGCCTCCTCTTCCACCCCTTTTCTTCCGGTTCTCTCTGCACCAGAGCGTAGCACTCTTCGCACTCTCTCCACAGGTATCGAAACCTGACTGAATGCGCAAGGGAGCAAAGGCCGAAAAGCTTGCTCACCATCTCAAACTTCTCGCTCGTAAAGTCGCAGTTTCCCGCGACGGACGACGACATTGCTGCTGCTGCTTTTCTTTCGTCTCTCTGGGTCCCCCTGTTTTCCGCGTGTTCCGTTTCCAGGAGTGCTCGCTGCGCTTGGGTCCGGGCTGCTCTCTCGCCGTGCCGGACTAGGGGAGCGGCAGGGGAGGAGGAGGGGGGAAGCAAGGAAGCAAGGAGAGAGAAGCTCTGCAGTCAATGAAAGGGAGAAAGAGTGATTTTTTCTTCTTCGCCTTTGGACTTTTTTTTTCTTCTTCGCTTCAACCTCCTCTCTTTTTTCTTTCGACCCCCACCCCCTCTCTCCACTCGAAAGAAAAAAAAAACTCATAGCTACAAAAGGACTCTCTCTCTCTTTCTCTCTCTCTCTCTCTCTCTCTCTCTCTCTCTCTCTCTCTCTCTC
>Ga0210003_1000428_pt1 | contig 38068 bp, 36 predicted proteins | sample LantaG_FD_182804 | JGI IMG/M metagenome (GOLD analysis project Ga0210003, IMG submission 182804) | Deep subsurface microbial communities from Baltic Sea to uncover new lineages of life (NeLLi) - Landsort_02402 metaG (SPAdes) (version 2) | ecosystem: Environmental > Aquatic > Marine > Oceanic >...
CTACAGTTACATTAAATGAACAAGGGCAATCAGTACATTTGCTTTGTATAGATGATGGGACAGGGAATGGTGATTGGTATGTTGTTGGTGGCATAGGTTATGCAATATCTTAAAAATAAAAAAAAACATATGAAACACATTAAACTATTTGAACAATTTGAAGCTTCTTTAAATGAAGCTAATGGCATCAATAAAAAAGGTGTCTTCCAATACTTTGATAAGATTTGGAAATTGCACTTTGATAAACGTGATAATACAGTTAATATAACAGGAATGGCCGAAGATTATGTTGATAATATATTAGTTGGCAACGGTTCACAAGAAGGTGACGATGATGTCGTTTATGATTATGCAGTTGATTGGTTAGAATTAAACAAAAAGAAATTAAATTTAAACGAATCAAATCATAACGATTTAAATACTGAAGTAAATAGATTAATATCAAAATACGGTTTAAAAATAGTATATAAAATAGCAAAAGTCATAGTACCTTTTGGTGAACTTAACAAAAAACCAACTATGAAAATGTCAGACCTTAAAAAAACTATGATTAATGGCTATGGTATGAAAGTTGGTGATTTTTATGAAATAGCTGATTCTGAACCAAATATTCTTAAAGTAATTTATGATAAATTTCAAGCAAGAGCTAATGCAGATGAAGAAGATAGATATAAATAAAACATAAACCTATAAATTATGGCAACTACGCCTTTAATAAAAACACCTCAAGTTGACGGTGGTACATTTTATACATTCTCTTCTTCTGCAAGAGACCTTTCTAAAACTCTAAATAATGAGAATCTTAGATTGGTCTTTTCTAAGTTTGTGCTTGTTAATATACCTGATTTTGATAGACTTGACCCAAATACATTTTCAAGCTTTCAAAATTTCATGCAATTTGATACAATAGATAGTATGATTGCGAGTGGTGGGTTAAAAGGTGACCCTAATGTTAATTTTACGGAATCATTCCAAAACTATGCACTCAATTTAGAAGAGTTAATTATAAGTGATCCAAATTACGACAATACAACAAATCGTAGTGTAGCTGAACGAGTATTTTTTAAATGGTTAAAAGAAACTGGTGCAATAAGATTTAGAAATGCTACAAACTTAGAAAAGAATCAGGGTGTAGCAAGACCGTTGTTTGTTGAAGAAGATGAAAGAATATCTGGACCAACACAATATAGGAGAGTTGTAAAATATGTAGGTGAAATAGACATTGTAAATAATGTAGATAAGGCTGGTGAAGCATACACTGAATTGTATATCAATGTACCAACTGAAGTAGGTGGTACTCCTACAATCCTCTTTGATGCAGTGTCTGATAATAACTATCAACCATCATTAAAAATACAAGGTGAAAATGAATTAATTCTTGGTAGAAATTCAGCAACAATTCACCCACAAGGTTTAAGTATCAATGCATTCTATGATTATGACCAAGCATTAAATGGTACAGGACCTGCAGGTTATACTGACCCGAATGCAAATTGGATGAATGAATCAACACCTCCAACTACAACTGATTCATATTTTACTGAACCTAATACTTTCATTGATGCATCTAATGTTGACATTAAAAAATACCCTGCGGATTATAGTAACCCAATTGGTTTTAATGGTGTTGCATATAAAAGAAATAAACTCGATGGTATAAGTGTTGATTTTACACCTAACGACTATCAACAAATCGCAAGTAATCCAACAATATCAAACATACAAGAATTTAATGGAACTGATATTGCTTCAACTTTTGAATTTAATGCGGTTCTTGTATACTATGATATGATTGATTTGAGTGATAACTCAAAAACCACAACAAATTTATATGGGATTCTTTTAGTTGATAATATTACACCAACAACTGATGGTGGATATATTCAAAGATACCCAAAATTTAAACCTAATAAAGTTACAGGGCAAAATGGTAATTCATATGGGTTTAAAATTAATTTGAGATTTGATGCATCACCAGGGACTGCAGGTGTAAATACTATTGTGAATGATTATAATACATTTTCAATGGGACTGTTTGTTGATGCGGTTGCACAATTACAAGAATCTTCAAAAATATTCCAGAGACAGCAACTTGAAATTGCAAATATAGAATCAAGATTACAAGGTTTAGAAAATTCAAATGATTCAGTAAGTACATTATCATCTTTACAAGCACAAATAAATGTATTAAAATCACAGGTTGAAAATGCATCTTTAGCATTTGCAAGTAGTACTACTTTATTAGATTTAATTGCAAAGAATGCAGATGAAATTCAAGCACTTGCAAATGGAACTGTTACAAAAACACTTCAATATAATACTAATGTTGTAAAATCAGGAAATGGTATATTTGTTGATACTAATACGCCAAATCAAATTAAAATTAATCAAGTTACTCAAGAATATGTATTTATGTCACCTAAGGATTTAAATGGAATTGAACTAAACGTCACAAATCCATTAAATCTTAATGTTGCACAACCTCAAGTATATACTGAATTATTACAGTTCACAAATATGCTAAGAATAAATACAATAAACCAAGCAGGAGGTGATTTGTTAGTTTATATAGATGATACTGCAACTCAATTTAAAACAGGACAAACTATAAGATTAACATTTGCAAATAATCTTAATATAGGTAGTAGAAATATAAGTATTTATAGTGATGCATCAAACCGATTGAGTAATGGTCCTTATGGTAAATTATTAGCAACAATCAATAATGCAGAATTAAGTAATAAACCAATCATTGAATTAATTTGTAAAGAACAAGGTATCTTAGATTTTGTTTATGATATTATAAAATAAAAAATTCATGTCAGCTAAATCCAAATCACAACAGAGATTAATGGCTCAAGCCTACGAAATTAAGAAAGGGGAATTAAAACCAGAAGATCTCAATCCTGCTTATAGAGATGAAATTGTTAAACTTGCTGATTCTATGACAATGCAACAATTAAAAGATTTTGCTGAAACATCCCATAAAGGATTAAAAGAAAATACACATAAAATGAAACATATAAAACTATTTGAACAATTTATAAATGAACAGACTGCTATAGATAAATTAAAACCTAATCAAAAAGTTTATGTTGCAACACAATCCTGGGATGGTGGTATTAAAAAGAATTCATTGTGGGTTTCAACTAAGAAAATTGAAATTGATAAAAGTGATGATGGTACATATGAATTTATTTACCTGTGGTTAGCAAATCCAAATTATGATTCCGGTACAGAAATTAATCCTGAATACTTTGATGAAGTATTCAGAGAAGTTGATTTAGAAAGTACAAAAGATGCAAAATATGTCAAATTTCTTAATAAGTGGAAACTTTTATAAAAATATAAATTAATGGCTTACATATATTTTATAGATAATGATTCAGGTTTAACAAAAATTGGAAGAACTAGAAAACATCCAACAAAAAGATTAAAGGAATTACCATTCCCACATTTAAGAATTAAATTTTTTTTTGAAACTGAATTTGATTCAAAGCTTGAAGTTGCATTACATAATTTATATAAACGAAATGCAGAAGGGAGAGAATGGTTTAATTTAAATGAATATAATATTAGTGAATTAAAACATTCATGCGAAGTATTAAATGAAGGCATTGACGCAGTATTTAACGTAAATAATGAAAAATAATGAAATATAATGAAATATTTAAAAAGTTTTAATGAAGTAATAAATGAAAGTTTTTTATTTGAAGCTATTACATTAGATTCAAAATGGAAACAGTTAACAGCAAATGAATATGAACAACTTGAAGTTAAAGTTGGTGTGGTGAATGTTAAAGAAATACAAAAACCACAAGAATATGAAATGCTATTATCTACTATGTTAAATAAAACATATTGGATGTCTCCTGGGATTCCAAAAAAAACGAAAGCATTAATTGAATCATTAATGAATCACTTTAATATTAAATTTAATGCTGTTGGTGGTGCAGATTTAATTTTTATTAATGCAAATTCAATTTTTACAAGATTCATTGAAGCACAACCAAATACATGGAAGATATTTACTACATGGCGAGGTAAATATGTAACATCAAAAAAGCTAAAACAAACAACAACACAAGACCCTTCATCAAGCCCGACATTATACATAACCGATGATGATGGACCAACACGAGATAAAGTATATAATGATGATAATTATTTAAGCTTGATGAAGGGAACTAAATTTGAAGATTTTTTAAAAAATAAATCATTTAACACAAACCCTGCAGAACAAAACAAATTATTAAAAGATACAAATATTAATAAGTACTTTGCAAAAACAGTCGATTCAAGTTTAACTCCATTAGACATAATAAATTCAAAAAATGGAGCAATTTGGTTAAATGCTAAACATCTTGAAAAATTTACAAATGCGTTAGATAGAATACTATATAAGTCGAATGAAACATATGAAATTTCAGACGAAGCGTTTATTGAAATGGTTGCATCAGATAATACTGATAATTTAGAATTATTATTACAACAAGCAACATTATTGAGTATCAATAAAGATACTTTGATAAAAGGTTTAATAAAATTTTATAGAAGCAAAAAAAATAATAATGCAAAAGTTGAAAAATTATATAAAATCATTGACCCTGATTTTTATAATTTTGAGTTCCCACGAGCATACTCAGTCGAATCAACTCATACCGGATTGTTAAAATCAATTAAAGGTGCAAAACTGCAAATTTCAATAGATACAATTATAAATTATATGACAGCTGATTATAAAGATTGGTTAAACACTAAACGATAGTGAAATAAATAATTTAAATAAAAAATAAATGGCTGAAAATAATTCAATATCTACGTTATTACCTCAACTTTTACGACTTTATAATAACTCATTAGAAAGTTTTGAAAAAGTTAATCAAGCAATAACATCAAACAGAGAATCTGTTACTATCAATATACAAAACGACGATGGTACGATAACTCGTGTAACTGTTCCAAGCTTTGGGTTTCTTAAAAATTCTGTAGATAGATTAGATAAAAATATACAAACTATCACTAACTTAAATGGGGGTGATAGTTCAATTAGATTAGCAGATGGTACATTTCGTAAATTAGTTTTAGCAAAATTACCAACTGAGGCAAGTGACATTGAAACATTAAATTCAGTTAGTCAATTTAACATAAAACCTAATTGGTTTTTTGAAGAATTAATTAATCCTTTATTATATGTTTCATTTGATTTAACTGGACAGGCACCAATTAATACAGAACGTGCAATTGTTAGGAGATATATTTTAGATACAGTTTCACAAAGTCAAAGGAATTTCTTTAGTTCAAACTACAATGGTAGAGGTGATATAAATTTTGATGATTTCTTACAAGATATTGTTGAGAGAAATATTGGTTATGTTTTAGATGAAGCAGTTGTTGATTTACCACCAAGAGAAAAACGTTTTAGTGGAAAATTTAGTGTAATAAGAATTTCACAAATTGAATTTAAAGAAGAAGTAAATGGTGTTGAAATCATTTCACAAAGAAAGGTTTATAAATTAAATAAACTCGACTATACTGATATACAATCAGATTTTCCTGATACAATTAGTTTAAAGGTTGGTGATAGTTTAGAAGTAATTTCATCACCTATTGATACTAGATATATTGTAAAGCAAGTTGATACGAGCACAAATTCAGTTATTTTGGAATTAGTTGAAGGTAGCAAAGCAATTGCAATTGGAGCAGATGTATTAAAAATAGGTTCAAATTTAAATAATAGTGTAAGAGTTGATGTTACTGTTGGTTTTGATGAAAGATGTGTAACATTTTTAAAAGCAATTGACCCCGAATCAAAAATTCCTGCAGTTAATTGGTCTCCTGGTAGTGCATTCTATACAAGTGATTTAAATACAATTGACGAAAGTGGAAATTCACAAAGTTTAGCAGAATATTATCAAAACACAGCAGTTGACTTTGGTAAATTTCTCTTATCATTCGCTGCAGATAAAATGCCGACTAGTAGAGAAGGTATTACACCTAATGCCCCAGTTTTAGACACTGACGATTTTTCAGTTGTTCTTGTAAATGCACAAGTAAGTGAATCAAAGGCAGTTGTCCAATTGCAGGATTTAAATAATCAAAAGGTTACACTACAAGCAACTATAAAGGGTTTGGATTCTGCAATTGCAAAGAAACGAACAAAAATTCAAACGACTAATTATACAACTGAAATTGAACGTGATGCGGATAAGAATGCATTACAAGGATTAATAACTGATAGGTCAACGCAATCAGAATTATACGCGTCAATTGTTAAGGAGATTGATGCAACAAGTAAAGATAGTTCAATAACAAGTGTATTCCCAAAATATAGAGCAAGAGGTTTTTGGGCAATGCCTTCTGAAAAAACATCACCATCAACTGGACCTCAAAGTATTATTAAATTTATAACAAGATATCGTTATTTATCTGAAGATGGTTCAGCAAATCCTGTTGACCAATTTAATTTTAAAGATGGTAGTGGTAAAAGTCAAGGTGCATTTTCAAATTACGAACAAGTTGAAAGTGTAATAAGACCTAGAGTAAAAAATAATATTACTGGATTATATGAATGGGCTGCAATTGATAATGCTGATGCTGATAGTATAAATATTAATCAATTAGATATATCAATAAGAAAGGGGGAACAAATTGAAGTTCAAGTCAAATCTGTATCTGAGGCTGGTTATCCATCAAACCCATTGGAGAGTGATTGGTCAACACCTATAAGAATATCATTCCCAGCAGATTTGAGTTCTGATAACGCAGTTGATTCTATTGTTAATCAAAATACAGAAGATTTATCACAAGTAAGACTTGAGGAAGATTTATCAGCAAAAGGTATAAATGAACATTTGGGTGATTCTTTTACTGCAAATGAAAAATATTTTTCTCACGCTTCACCTTCAATTGCTTCAGGGTTTTTATCAGAAAATCAAACCCCAATAGACTTATTTACTAAGCTTTCACAAATGCAATCAACACTAGATTCATTTGCTGAAATACTTAATAGAGCAGCGGGTGAACTTGCTGTTACTATGATTGATGAATTAGGTAACCCAATAAAATTAAATAGAAATTCAGTAACAAAAATATTTGCTGGTTTTTATTCACAAGAAGTGAAAGATTTGGATGACCCTCGTGGTGCTATCATATCAAAAACATTCTTTTTAAATTTAGCAAACAGTAAACAAACAACATTACAATTAATTGCTAAACTTGCAGGTAGTCGTGGTAGAATGGTAAAACAATCTGAAAGCCCATCTGCTCCTATTAGTGAAATACAAACAGGTGAAGTGATTTATCCTGCAACATATGCATGGTTGAATAATAGTGGAAATAATCAAAGTGATGGTAGAAGTACTTATGCTTCATCCGATAGTGATTATAATGTAATACGAAAATATGACTTAACACCTATTTCATTAACTAACCCTGATGTGAGTGTTGGTAACGAATATGGTCAAACTAAATCAATTCCACCATTCCAATCTACACAAAATAAAAATCAATTTATTTATAGTAGATTTAAAGATGTTTCATCTGAAGAAGTGTTTTATAATTATATTAATCCTGATAATAATTATACAATAAATCTTGATACTGCTGAAAATTTTTATGGTAGAACAACTGAAATTACGGGTACAGGTGGATTTATTTGGGGTGGTGGTTTTGATGCATCAGGTAACCCAAATACAGCTTCTTCATTTGAAGCAAATGATGATAATACTATTGATGTTCATATTGCTCACCCATGGTTACAATCATTTGCTGCATATAAAGCTGCATATGCCTCAATATCAAAAGATGTATTAACATATCAAACTGCAAGTGGTGCGATTAATACGACTAATGGAGGTTTTGGTACATCTGGATTATTATTCAGACAATCTAAATTTACGCCACTTACAATAGACCAAAACAAAGGTAAACAGCAGTCAATTTATTTAAATGAAAATTATAGTGAATTGAAAAATTTAGTTGCTTCAAATGTTATAAATTTTGATACAGGACAAAATTGGGAAGCTTCACCATCTATAACTGCTGTAAATTTATTTAATATTAATACATTAAATTATCAAAGAAATGTTAAAAATTCATTTGATGTATTTGACCAATATTTATTAGGTAAAAAATCGTGTGGTTCATATTTGTTTTTATCATCTGATAATCATTTAAATTTGCAAGTTGAAGGTGATTCTATACAATCAACAAAAACAATAAATTTTGGTAATGCAAATTCAATAAACATACCTATAGTTTTCCAATATAGAATGACTGATTACTATGGGGCTGGTGATGGTTCATCTGGAGGTCAAGGTAACATTGGTGGTGATAGTACAGGTGCAACAGTAAACTTAACATATGCAAAAGCAATTGGTTTTGACATATACCCTGACATAAATACATTATATCAATATGACATTGAAATTTTTGCAAAATATAGGTCAGATAATTTAAACCTTGATGTATTTCCATCAGCAACTGTTGCAAATGGTTTGAGTGATTTAGAAAAGGTTATTAGTAGTTTAAGCCCAAACATTAAATCTTAATTATATTTTGTTAAGAAGTTTCTCAACCATGAATAAATAAATAAATAAAATTTATATGGTTGAGAAACTTCTTGACAAAACTTCATATAGTTTAGTTAGAACAAATCCTAAGCTTACTTGTAATGTAAAAATTATAAGTAACGGTAAAGATATATATCTTGAATCTTTCAGTGCAAATAATAGATTAGCATCATCAACATTTAAAGCATTCAAAGTTGATGAAAATTCTACGTATGATAAAGATATATACAATTTCTTCAAACAAGGTACATTCCCAATTGATTTGGCATATGATGTGTTTAAAGAATTCTCTGATACATCAGTTTTAAATTCATTTGCCAATCAGTATGAAATGTTTTATAATGCAGGTACTAGAGCAATTGCATCAGAATCTTATGTTGAAGATTTAGGTATATTATCGCCATTATGGTTAGATGAACAAATTCCAAATTATTTTGTAGTGTTTAGATTAAATGACCCGGTAGCAATTAACAATGTTAATGCAACATCAGAGAATGCAAACGAAGACTTAACACAAACACCAATCAATTTTACAAAAAATGTTTTAGAAAATTGCACAGCAATAAAAACATTTGATTTAAGAGAATCTGCACCACTTGGTAAGTATATAAGAAATTATAGGAATCAAGAATCATTTCCAATATCACCGTTAACTACAACTTGGCGAAGAGATGAACCATTCTTATGGAATGGAATCTCATATAAGAATGGTGGGTTTGGTTCAGGTAGCGAATTTATATTTGATGATTTAGTAACCAAAGATGCTACAATTATACAAAATGAATATTTCTTGACTCAAGGATTTCAACGAAATGGAATCATATTAGCAAATTTATTAAATTTAGAATTTTTATTTACTGATGATAGTGCTGAAACATATACAACAAATAGATATTTTGGTTTATATGTAAACGAGGTTGAAGAAGGGTTATTTGATATTTCTGGTGATGGTTTTTATAGAGGAACTGAAAAAACACAGTTACCAAAAATTAAAAGTGTTAATGAAGTTTCAGAAGAACTTAATACATCATTTGAATTGACAAACCCAAATGGGATTTTAGTTTATATTGACCCAAAAAGATCATCAACAATAACAGGATTCCCAACACCACAAAGAGTAAATGAAGTTGAAAGTATTTTTTATGTAAAAGACAAACTTGACAACTTTCATACAATTAAAAAAGGGGGAACATGGGAAAATAATCAACTTAGATTATTTGATAAAAAAATTGATATATCTTTACTAACAGGATTTAAACAGCCTGATACATTTGCAACTGCATTTGTCTTAAACAAAAAAGGTAATGCAATATCTTCATTTAAAGTATTGGGTGAGATTGAAGATGGCGCAAAAATTACGTTTTATGATGGTGATAATTACGTTGGTGAAATTGCAGCAAATATAGAAACAACAAATGGTCCAGGTAGTAGTTTTGCACAATTCTTCAATCCTACAGGTACACCACAAGAAATAGTTAAAGCAATGTCAAATGCACTTAATCTTGGAATAAAGGAATCTATACGTTTTTTTAATGCAACATATGATAATGATACTTTATATGTAAGAAGTAGATTTTCAGGTAATAGATTTAATAGATTGAAATTTATTGTTAATTGGTTAGAATTTCCAAACTTTAATATAAAAACATTACCGATAACTTCAATAAATGAACCGGGTGCATATTTCATTGGTGGTAATGATGTTGAAAATAGTAGATTAAAAGTAAATAATGGTGACCAAGATAGATTTAAGAAAGGTAACTATATCCAAACTAAAGGTGGGTTTACTGAAATTTTAGATAGCGTACCATATTTAGAAGAACCGATATATGATACAAGAAATAATATAATAGGTTATACTGACATTAATAAATATACAATCATTACATTAAATGACAATCAAGTAAATGTAACTAGAAATAATCAAGTTGCATTATATTCAGATTATAAACCTTCATTTGGTAGGTTTTCAATATTCCCTGTTCGTGATTTTGATTTTGATTTTTATAGTATAGTAAATAGCAATTTAGGTGAACTTGAATTTGAGGAAGAATATTATAACACGTTTGAAGATGGTACAGAACCATTAAAATATTTAGGTGTAAGCACAAATCCAAATATACGAGAATTTTATGACAATGGTGGATTTGTAAAATTAATTGGACTAATTCGAGAAACTGAAGTTGACAATTCTTCTAATAAATCAATAATATCAGAATATCAACGTCTAGAAGAAAATTTCATAAAAGAACAATCAATTGCATCCAAAGTTGTTCCATATATCAATAAATGGGCATATGTTGAAGATGGTAAAAATGTTAGAAATTTACCATATAGATTAAACTTAAGTGAAGCATTTGGTAGAAATAATTTTGCACCATCAAAATGGACAATTGGTCAACAATCAGAAGGACTAAGTCATGAATGGTATTACTTATGTGAATTTCCAATATATTTTTCAAAAGATGCAATTGAAAATTCTTGGAGTTATGTTGATACAGCACCTAGAGATAATATTGAATTTAACCAATTTACTGGTACACCATTTTCAGCTGGTACATTCCAAGACATAAATACAAATAATTTTGATAAGTATTTTATTATTGATAAGTTTGAGACAAATGGGATAACAATAATTGATAAGCAATTGAGGTATGGTAGATTTAGGGGTGGTGATTCTGATAATTATGCAAGTACGTTTTTAAGAGGGGTGCGCATAATTGCAAAACCTAAAGCTTTAGGTTCACAAAAATCAAATTATAATGCAAAGAAAATTGCATATGTAAAAAATGGTAGTTTAAATGATTATCGTTTTTCTGTAATGTTAATTCCAAATAATGAAGAAAAACCAGAAACACAAATAAAATTTGTAAAAAACGATAAATGGAAAACTATCGTGATGCTTATTTTTATAACAATTAATAATGAATGTATAACAAATAAAAAACAATCAATTGATAGAACTTCATTATATGCAATTAAAAGTAACTTTACAACTGATGATACTTGTGCACCAATTAAAAATACTGCAGGTGAATTTGAATTTAATAATGGTATAATGCAAGGTGCTATTTCATTTGCTCAGTCACAACCATCAACTGAGCCTAATGAAGTTGGTTTATTTAGAATAAAAGGTACAACTGATATAAATGGAATCCCAACACTTTTTACAAAAAATATTCAAGTTCGTGTTGATGGTAATTATACACCAATTATTTTTAATGTAAATGGTAAGGAATATAGAATTGAAGGCATTGTGAGAGTTTTAAGTGATGATGAATTATTAGCAAAAACAATCACTGAAGATGGGATTCCATTAATTATGCCTTCACCGTTCCCATCAATCATTGAACTAAGAAATGCAGAGTACTTTACCGAAGGTGGTGGATTTAATGAATTTGCATTGAGAATATCAAAAATTGGATTTGCATCTATATTTAATGATGTAAATCAAGGTGCACCAAATATCAAATACGAAACAATTGATATAAATGGTGAAAGAATTATTGATGCAAATTCATCAATTGCACAAACATTTTCAATTGAATTACGAGCACAAGATGATGTATTAAAATCAGTTTATTTAGGTGTATTGCCTGACCCAAATAAACCAACAGCTTTTAATTTAACTGATGTGATTGGTTATGAATTATCACTACAAAAGAGACCTAGGTTAACACCTATTGGTAGACATAGTGGTTTTTATGAACCATTGTCATTACCACTATTTAAATTTAGGGACCCTTATTTAGAAATTGATTTTTCTAGAAACGTAACTGGAAGTACAGGTTCTAGTAATATAGTCGATGAATCATATAAACAAAAAGTATTAGAACTTACGCGTTATGCAAATACACAATTTTTTAGCAAAGGATTAGATTTTGGTATAATTAAAAATTTCTTTTATCATAAAGTAAATCAAGAAGACCCTTCAAGTATTTTGGAGTTATCAACAGATAGTGCATTTTCAAGTTTATACCCTTTAATTAATGAAGTTGGTATTTCATTTAAAGATTATTATATATTTTCATCAAATTGGGAGGTAGGTTATTTTACGAAAAGTATTGATAAAACAGCAATTGCACCAGTTATTGGGACAAGATCCATGCTTGAAAAGAAATCATTCTTTGGTTCAAAATATTTGAAGGTACCACAAGAAATAAAATTAGAAACATTTGAATATTCAGACTTTATTAAAGGTGCAATACAACAACCTGATTTAGTACCCGGTACATTCATGGTAGTTGATAATTCCAATACAATTGATTTTTATATGTTCATTGAAAAACGATTAACTGAATTTTTGTTCCAACCAATCAAAAATGAATTTATTAAATTTGTTAATCCTTTATATGGTTTTGGTGACGAACAAACTTTAAATGATGATGTTAATACATATATAAAAAATAATATTCTTAAATTATACAAAATTGCAAATGTTGAATTCTTTGTTAGATCTTTGCGTTTGGATATCCCAAATGATTATGAAACAGCAAAGTTAGATGACTTGAGTAAAATTAACGAGGGGTTATTAACGTCACAAGCATTTTCATCAAATATCACAAACACAAACCAATTTGATTTAAAACTAATATATAATAAAAGAGCAGGTTTTTCTGAATCGTTTGGGTTTAGTGTAACTTTAATCAAAAAATAAAACATAGATGCCTATAGTTATTAAGGAGCTGTTAGCAGCAGATACAATATCACAAGCAGCAGATAAAATCAATTTCAATTTTGACCAATTATTATTGAATGGTGGAGGTCCATTAGGCCCAATAGGTCCAATAGGTCCAATAGGTCCAATAGGTGGACGCGGTCAACGTGGTACGGTTTGGTTTGAAGATCCTAACATATTTCCTGGCACAAACCCAAATACTTTAATTATACCAAGTCTTGCTGAAGGTGACTCATATTTACAATCAAATGGTACAGTTTGGACATATAATGGTACGATTTGGGTTGCAACAGTAATAAATTTAACTGGACCTTCAGGTTCAGTTGGAGCAGCTGCAGGATTAGGTTATTTTGGGAATAATCCAGCAGCATCAATAACAGGTGAAAATGTTTTATATCCAACTGTTATGCCAGATGGTATATCAAGTGGTGCAACAATAGTAAATGAAGGTATTCCTGTCTTTATGGTTGGTGGGGTCGTAAGTATAACAACAAATGTCCCAACGATACCTTTCACTGATGCATATAAAATTAGTGATGCTTTAGCAATATCATTAACGAGTCAAGAATTAGCATTTTTTGTTCACCAAAAAAACTCTGCATCAAGAGGTATAATTCTTCATGGTGGAAATGATGGTACAGGTGAAAATTATGAGCAGGCTGATTTAAACAATCTTTCACAAATTAAAGTTGGTTTGGATGATAGGTTGATTTTAGAAGTACCAAAGACCCCAACTAATACATTAAATTTAGATGATTTAATTGGGTTTAGAGTTGACACTATTAAAAAATCACAAACATTCAGAGCAGGTAAAGCAATAGTAATACAAACTGGTACAGATGCTACATCTTATAGTTTAGTTGGTGAAAATGACATGACAATAAATGTTAATGGTACATCAGCAAAATTTAGAGTTGCTATAGGAAGTGCAACAAGTTTTGGTGTAATGGAGTTGGGTGGTAATATTACGCTACCAAGTACTTTAACATTAACTGGTAGGTATTTAGTCAATACAGGTGAAATATATTTAGGTAGTAATGTTGGTACACAAATTATATCAAACCAAAACATACAATTAACATCAAATGTTGGTAGTATAAATAATGTTGCAACTATTGGCAGTTTAAATAATACTGCAGGTGTGAATATTATTAATACTGCGACAAATAACATAACAAATTCAGCTAAGGCGATTGGTTTTGGTGCAAATGTTATTTTGCCATCTCTTAACCCAGGTGATTTAAAAGGGAATGGTGTAATTATTGATTGGATTGCTGATAATACATCAAGAATGTATGGACAGAATTCAGTTACATTACAAACTGGCACAAATGGGTTAATTAATGTATTAGCGCCTGGCACAGGGAACATTACAATTAATGGTGGGAGTGGTATAATTGATATTGATAGTAGAAGGTTTGATGTTAATATGACTGAAGATATATTAATGAATGCACAAACAAGTATTTCATTAACCGCACAAACTAATGCAACAGTCACTTCAACAACAGGAAATATAACTATAAATGCAATAAATAATACAACAAATGGTAGAGTATACATTGGTGGACAAGCACAACAACCAGTAAATTATGCATCAACATTATTATTCCCCCTACAATTTGAAGGTCATTTGACCGCTAGTGGGAAACATACGACACCAATAAGATTAACACCAAAAACATTAGCAGTTTTAAGTGGTACTGCAGTGTACCCAACTGGTTATATAACAAATGTACAGAGTACGTGTACTTTCAATTGGCAAAAAATTGGGTCAATTGTTAATGTACATGGATTTATAAATTTACTAGGTACATCAACTGGTCCAACTGCAACAGGTATTTTTGAAGTGCCCGTTCTTGGTACTATTGGTTCAAATATTGAAGATTTACATGGTACAGCAACTATATTTAGTAGTGAAGGGACATCAATAATACCAGGATTTATTGAATTAAACACTACAACTCCAGCATCTGAAGGTAAATATATTATAACCGTATTTTTAGGTGCAGCATATGGGAATAGTACTAAAGCAGATGGTTATGACATCAAATTTGCACTAACAAATAATACAGTTGAAAGCAAAGTCATTAGAAGAGCAACAATAAAAGTTTCATTTAGTTACAGAATAAATTAATAATATGCAATTAACACAGGAAGAAATTCAAAACTTACAAAATTTCATTAATAAATATAATGAAATTAACAACATGACAGATTTAATGCAAAAAAGTATTGAAAGTCTAGTTATAAAAAGAGATTATCTCTTTGATGAATTACTTGAAATGAAAAAATCAGAAGAAATTTTTATGAGTAAATTAATTGAAAAATATGGAGCAAGTGAAATCACCCCTAATAAATTATTAAATTATTTAAAATGATAACATTCAAACAAATACAAAACATAGTAACAAACCCAAAGATAATAAAACTAGGAATGTTATTTATAATTGTTTTTTTAATATTTCTATTAGTTCACCAATGCGAGCGAAATTCAGATATTAAAAATAATGCAAAAAATGAAATAACTAGATTAAAAAATAATTTAGAAGCGAGTGATGATACTATAAAAAATTATAAGGATAAGTGGGGAAATTCTATTGGTGAAATTCAAGGGTTAACTTTAACGTTAGACGAATTAAAAAGTAAAGATAATACTATAATAATTGAAAAAAATAAAAAACCTGTTACTATAATTGAATATAGAACTAATATTATAGAAAAATTTACAAAGGTACCAATTTATATCAGAGATACAGTAATCATTCAAGATAGTTCTAAATTTGATTCTTCTGTAATGTTTGAAATTAATGATACTTTTGGTTTAAGTAATAGAAATATTTCTGTTGCGATTCCATATACAATTGATTCAACAATATTTTTTGGTAATGCTAATGTAAATTTAGAACAAAATATTTGGTTAAAGGCAGCAATTTATAAAGACCAAAAAACCAATAAAGTGTATGTTAAACTTGAATCAGATTATCCAGGTGTAACATTTAATAATGCAGAAGGTATTTTAATTGATAATTCATCAAAGGAATATAAAAAGTTTCAAATGAAAAATAGAAAGAGTTTTGGTATCGGTATAAATTTAGGTATAGGTTATGACCCATTGCATAATAATGTTGCACCTTATATTGGTATAGGAATTTCATATACACCAAAGTTTTTACAATGGTAATTTATTTTAAAATTACAACAGTTAAAGATTGTAAGAAACGAATAGAATCATAGAATCATAGAATCATAAACTAATATATAAATTAAAAAATAAATAAACATGCTAAAAAAATTTAATGAATTTTTAAACGAATCTATGAATAATGAGGTCATGGCTAACGTAGATGATGTATTAAAGGTAGTTGATACTAATACTAAAATCATAGATAATAAAGTTAAACTATTTAAAAAATTATTAACTGACTTGGAATTTCAAAGAATGCCAATTAGAACTATATATGGTACTAATGGTGGTTATGGTGGAGATAATAATTTTACAGAAGGTTTTCATCTTACATTTAAACTTACATTTCATCATGATACAAATCTAAGAATTATAATTGATAACGTAAATAAATTAATTAAAAAATTAAAATTAGATGATATGATTATAGTTGATTGGACAAGGCAAAACGATGGGTTTGTATTTAATATTCACCCTTCATTAAAACCATTTTTAATGCACCCTGATTATTCTTAAAAAATATTAGCTTAAAATAAAATAGTTAAATGCAATCATCAAGATTTATACAATTATCTTCACAAATTTTAGTGGAGTATATTTATACAGACCAAGCAAATCCAACGGAATTCAATACAGGAACATTTCCAATTGAAATTATGAGAGATGCTTATACTGGAGGTTCATATTTTTTTAATAGTGACACAGTTGCAACTACAATGGGTAATGAAAGAGATATTTCAGTTGCAGCAATAAATGCAAACAAAACAAAATATGCAAATCTTAATGTTGATGTTGGTGTACCATATAATGACTATGATTCTAATTTAACTGATACTGTAAATTTACCACAAGTATTTTCACCTAATTTAGATATAGCATATGATACTATCAAGGTTCATTTTATATCAGGTTTTTCATTTGAAAATTTTGATGGTATCATATTTAATGTTACTGTACCTAGAAGAGATAGTGTTGCTATTAATCTTTCATCTATAAATTTTACAAAAACTGATTCACCAGTTTTTAATCCTGACCCTTTTTTATTAGGTGATAAATTATATGCAACATATATTGAGTGGAGAGTACCTGCACTATTCTTTTTAAATAATACATTTTTTAAAAATGATCCAAATGGTTTAGCATATAGATTAACTGAGGGACAAGGTTTTTTATCAAATCCTCCTATTACTATTACTGCTTTAGGTATATACAAAACTACAATTGATAATTCTTATAGTTTATATGACGTGCAGGAAATAAATTCTGCTAGTTTATTAAATCGAGACATTTTTGATTTATTATATGCTAAAGTCTATGAATCAAGTGCAGGTGATTATTTTGAATTAAGTGGTGAAGTTGAAGGTTCTACATTTGCAAATTTTATAGCACAATTAAATTCTTCAGGTGGAGATTATGTTGTATTTCATGACATCACAATCACGGAACAAATAGGTTTAGATTTTATTAGAACAAGTACACAAGTGTTTACACAAACAACAAATTTTGATGAACCTGTTTTTCTAAGACCTATAATTTTAAATAGTTCTATTGCTGTTTCATTTGCGATTAATTATGTATTGAGATTATATAATCGTGTTGATAATACACAAATTATAAAAAATGCAAGATTAGTTTCATTTGACACTAAAAAATATGGTAGAAGATTATTAAAAATTAATTTAGGTGTTATACCAACTGTCGCAAATGTATATAATAAAATATCCAATGATAATGGACAACAATTAATAGTCGGGAATAATAACTCAGGTATAACTATAGCAGGCGAGACTTCTGATAATACTGAAGAAAAATTAGTTGTTAAAACACAATATGTTACATCATTTAGAGATAGAATAAATATTAAAGCAGCCATTGCTCCTGCGAAAATACAAAACATCAATAACAATGATTAATACAAATCAGCCAGTATCAAAAACTGAAGCACAAATATATAAGAAATTTAAAAATTTATCAATAAATGAAGAACCTTTACCACAAGGTGATGGTTCTATACGAATTTCTCCATTTGATGATTATTTTATTTTTACATTCTTTGATGAATCTAATGGCGAAAATGTACCAATTGATTTATCAAATGTAGGAACATTAATGATGTCATTTATTGGTAAGAATGATGAAATAAGAATTCCATACTACACTAATGTTTCTGATGTTGATTTATCTCAAGGTCAAGTTCTTTTTAGAATAAGTAAAGATGATAGTAAAAAGATTTTAAATTTAGATAATAATAATTTTTATATATCAACAAAAATGGTTTCTAATGATGGCAGTGAATCAGATGAATCTGTAATTTATACTGGAACATTTCAATCAATAACTGATGATGCTAGAGTCTCATTAACATCACAGATTGACGATTTAAGGATTCAATATACAAAGGATGTTGCGATACTAACAAATGAAAATACTACACTTAAAAAGCAAGTAAATGATTTAACAACACAATTAAATCAAGCGAATTTAATAATTCAAAATTTGAGAAATAGTAATGAATCACTAACAAATGATTTATTTGAATTATCAAAGGACTTAACATCTCAAAAAATTGAAAAAACTTTAAATGATGCAAAACAAGCACAGGCAGTTGCAGATAAAAACCAAAACGAAGTTACACAAAAAAATGCAATTAATTCTAGAATAACAGATAAAACAAATAAAATTACAAATAAAATTGGAGCAAGTAAATTACAAAAATTTAGATAATGATATTAAGTGGTAGAAATGACCAATTTAGATTTGAATTTCCAAGAAATTTTATACCAAAGTCAATTGTAAATAAATATAAACCTTACATTAATAAAATGCCAGGTGTTATGATTGAAGAACCAATTGATTTTTTTAATTATGGTATTCAATCAATGAATTTACCTGGTCCAGGTTTTGACCCAGTGTCACAAAATGATAATCCAGGTAATACCAGAAAATTCAGATCTTCTTTACCTAAACAAGAATTGTTTGATAAAACAATGACCTTAACATTTCAAGCATTTAATGGTTGGATAAATTATTGGATGGCAATTGAAATTTTTGATTTTTATTATGATTTCCAAACAAAACAACAATACTTACCAGAGGGTGTTGGTATACAAATGTTAGATGGAGAAGGTTTTGCTTTTATAACAGTACAAATGAAAGATATGTTAATGACAAAGGTAAATGACATTGATTTAAATTTTTCTTCAAACACAGTTGAATTTAAAACATTCACAATTGACTTTACTTATAATGCTTTAAATATTGCAATTAACATAGATTAGGTAAGAATATATAATTTAACAAAAAAAAATAATAATATGAAATTTTTACTATTAACTTTGACATTTTTTATGATGTCGTTTACAACTTTATATTCTCCAAATAAATTTATCCAAACTGTTTTAGTTTATGATAATGGTGAAAATGATGTTGAAATTATTGGAAGTATTTACACATCTTTGATGACAGTTGAAAAGATTTCTAACATTTTGAATATTGAACTAATATCTTTAGATGAAGTTGAAGATGATATTTTCATGTTTGCAATTAAATCACAAGAAACAAAAATGTTAGTAATGAAATTGATTGATGAAGAAGGTTATGAAATTTCTGCGCATCGAAATATTAATGTGAATACTGGAAATAACTATAACGCTTTGGATGTTTCAACTTTGAAGGATGGGTCTTATAAATTTATTTTAGAAGATGAAACAGGTAGAAGTATTGAGAAAAAAGTTCAATTGACATCAAAATAAAATATACATGAAAATAGGAATTGATTTTTCCTTAAATAGTCCTGCTGTAACAATTAAAAACGATAATGGAACATATGAGTTCATATCGTTTTTTAATTTTGATAATAGGGATTGGAATATGAGAATATTACAAGATAAAATTCCCATGTCATTTGGTTTACATAAAGAATTAATGTTAAGTAAAACTATACATATATTCCCATACAACAGAAATGTTAAAAGTAAACTATTTCAAGAAAGGGAAAGGGAGAAGATGACCGATGCGAACATGATATCTGATTTGATAATTGATGCTTTAAAGAAACATATTAAATCAAATGATATTAATATTGGATTAGAAGGTTTTTCTTATGGTTCTTCTGGTAATTCGTTCATAGATATAATTCAATATAATACTTATTTGAGATATAAGTTATTAACTGAATTTGGTATTGATAATGTATCATTTTATCAACCGTCTCATGTTAAGAAGCTTGCAGGTAAGGGTAATGCAAATAAATTTTTTATGGTTAAAGCATTTCAAGATAATGTCTTAAATGATAAAGATTTAAAGCAAACTAAATTATGGAATTATGTTAAAGATAAAGACTATTCAAAAAAAATACCTAAACCATTAGATGATATTATTGATTCCTATTTTATTTTAAATTGCAATATAGATTAAAGTCAACCTAAAACAATAAATAATATTAAGTATACTTATTCAATTAAAGTTTACTTTAAGTCTAAATCTAAATTCTAATCTTTTTCTTTCTTGACTCTGATAAATTTTATATATAGAGTTTTACATTTTGTTTCACATTCTTATGATAAAAGCCCTAGGAAATCGCATATTTTTAAAAAAAGATTTAAAAACACAAGATTCTTGTGAAATTATAGATAATTTACAAGCACAAAAAAATGGTTTTTTATATGCTCCACCATACTCAGGTACGATTATAAGTGTTGGGTCTAGAGTTGAGGATATTGACTATATAGTGGGTGCTAGGGTGTTGTTTCATGACTTAGCAGGCGTTGAAATTGATTTAGATGATAGTAGTATAGTATCAATAAGAGAACAAGATGTTACTGCAATAATATTTGATGAAACTATAAAAATAAATTAAAATAGTATGAAACAAAACATTAAAACTTGATATATAATACAATAAATAGTTAAACAAACAAATTTAAAAGGCACAATAATATTTCAAACGGCATTCAAACATAAAATTTTTGATAAACTCGAGTAACTCAAATATCTAATGTTTTTATATAATTAATTTTTAAAATAAAAAGGCAAAAACAATGGCAAATTTAGAAGATGAATTTAGTATTTTTGGTTTAAGTGTTGAAGACTTAGACACAGGTGATGATAAACAGACAACATCTGATTTATATAAACCTTCCCCTGATAATGGTAAGAATGGAGTTTATGAATCTCTTATTCGTTTTCTACCTAATGTAAAAAATCCACGCAAACCTTATATTCGTAAATACGTTTATTGGTTGGAAGATTCAGAAGGTAAGGGTTTTTATGTAGATTCTCCATCTACAGTAGGTGATAAATGTCCGGTACAAGATATGTTCTTTAAGTTGAGAAATTCTGAGTCAGCAATTGACAAAAAGAATTCAGAACAATTAAAAAGAAAGGAAGTTTATTATGCACTTATTCAAGTTGTAGATGATGCAAATTCTACTGATGACGTTGGGAAAGTTAAAGTTTGGAGATTTGGTTATAAAATCAAACAAAAAATTGACGATGAATTAAATCCAAAGTACGATGAACCAACTCAAGTATTTGATGTATTTGAAGGTAAAAACTTTGAATTAAACATCTCCAAATTAGGTGGATTCCCAAACTACGATTCTTGCAAATTCCAAAGCAAAATAAAACCAATGAAAATTGGTGGTGAAGATGTAACTGATTCTGCTGAAGGTCGTAAAGCAATTTTAGAATATTTGGGTGCTGCACCCGATTTGTCTAATTTTGATTACAAACCATGGGATGAAGATACTAGAAAACGCGTAGAAGGTGTTTTATCAAAATTTACTTCACCAGGTAGTGCTGTAAAGAAAGTAACAAATACTGAATCTACAAAAGCTAAAGCAACAAAACCTGCAGACGAAACAGCAAAAACTGTTAATGTTGAAAGTGATGAAGATGCTGGTGATTTAGATGATTTTATAAATGGGTTAGACCTATAATAAATGAATTTAATTTCCCATGAATTAAAAACCCGAATTATTGATAAGATAGTTCGGGTTCTTCATAAGAACCATTCCCATCCAGAAAAAACAAAAACATTAGATAGCAAAAGTAGATTAAATTTTGCATGTCCATATTGCGGTGATTCATCAGATAACAATAGAAAGAAAAGAGGAAACTTATATTGGAATGATTTATTCTTTCACTGTTACAATTGTTCAGCACACACATCACTTGATGCATTCTTAACTGATTTTGAACATAATTTTGAGGGAGGCGATAGAGTAAATGTAATTAATTTCATAAATGAAAATCGGAAATTAATTAATGCTGGTGAAACTTTAGATTTTTATCTTTTTGATAAAATAAATGAAATGGCATTAACATTTGATGAACTTTCGTTAGGATTTAATATATACCCACTCAATCAACATACATACCGAGCATTCCCATATCTTAGGAGTAGAATGCTGCATAATAAACTTGAGAGATTTGCATATGACCCAAGACGTAAAGATTTATATATTTTTAATTTAAATATAGATAAAAAAATTGTAGGATTTCAAGTTAGAAATCTTGAAGGTATTGGTCCAAAATATACTACATGGAATATTGAAAGAATTTATAATAAGTTAGGATTGGATCTTGACGTTCAGGGTAACGATTTAGATTCTTTAAATAAAATATCAATGTTATTTGGTATTTTACAGGTTAATTTTTCATCAAGATTAACAATTTTTGAAGGTCCCATGGATGCAATGTTTATGAGTAATTCATTGGGTTTAACTGGAGTTAAAAAACAAATAGTACAATTTGATGAATTACCAAACGTTCGTTATTTTTTTGATAATGATAAGGAAGGTAAACTGAAAATGATTGAAAAATTAAAAATGCATCAAAGTGTATTTATGTGGAGTAAATTTTGTAAAGATTTCAATATCCCATATTATGGTAAAAAATTAGTTAAAGATTTAAATGACCTAGTAATATTTGAATACATTAATAAAACTGGGTGTTTATCTGAACTTGATAAATATTTTACAAACAATCCATTAGACATCATTTATATATGATAGATAAAATAATTTTACATGTGAGTGATGAAACTTCAGAATTTTACGATGATTTAAATATTGAACAAACTAGACTTAAATTATTTGTTAACTTTAATTCAGACATAAAACACATTGATTCTGTAGAAACACCAAATATAACAATAGGTGAACCTAAAGAAAAATTTAAACCAATTGTTAAACAATATCAAAAAATTGATAGCTCAAAAAGTATTTTTTAATGGCATTTGATGATACACAAATTAAAGAAGCAAATATAGAACTAGAAAAAAAAATGACTAGTGATAGAGAATCTTGGCAAGATAAAATTAATAAAGTTGTCATGATGATTAAATATGTATCTGAACTTGCTGAATGTCAAGTGTTGATGCTTTCTTATAGGCAACAGTTATTGGAAAAAATTGCTGATTTTAAATCAATAATTTATAAGAGAAATTCAACGTGGGATAAATATTATAAAATACATTATCGTGATTATACTATTAATTATGATATTAAATTAACAAATAGTGAAAAAAATCAATTTATTAAAGGTGATTTATCAGCACTAAAACACCAAATTGATATGCTACAATCGCATGTTGATTATTACCAAGAATGTATTAAGACATTAGATAATATGGCATTTGCAATTAGAAATCGCATACGATTAGACGACGAACAGATATGAAGTTAACGCTAGACAATAACAAAAAATTTTTGATAATTGATTCTTGTACTGAATTAGAATATGAGCAATTAAAAATATCATTGACAAAACGAATTGATGGGTGGAGATTTCACCCATTGGTAAAGAAAGGAGTGTGGGATGGTAAAATTTCTCATATTAAAGGCAACAAAATTCCTGCTGGTCTATGGAAAGAAGTAATTGATATTTGTAAAGAGTATGATTTTACATACTCTTTGAATAACATAACTGAACTTTTTGATACTGAAATTACTGAGGAAGAATTCGCATCTTGGGTAAATGATTTTTTTCAATATAGTAAAATAAAACCAAGAGATTACCAAATCGATGCAGCATTTAAGATTATTAAATATAGAAGGTGTATGGCTGAACTTGCAACATCAGCAGGTAAAACACTTATATCATTTATGGTTGTTGCTTATATTACTGATGTTCTAAAGAAGAACAAAGTTTTAATGATTGTACCGAATGTAAGTTTAGTAATTCAAGCGACTGGTGATTTTGAAGAATATAATAAACAAAAAGTTGAACTCAAAATCCAACAAATTTATGCAGGCGTAAAACTAAAGAAAAGTTCAAATGTTGTTATTGGTACATATCAATCATTAGTAAAAAGTGATGCTGAATACTTTAAACAATTTGATGCTGTATTTATTGATGAGACTCATAAAGCAAACGCAAAGTCAATTCAAACAATTATGGATCATTGTTGGCATTGTGACTATCGTTTTGGTTTGAGTGGTACAATACCAAAAAAAGGTACACTTGAAAGATTATCTCTGATGTCTGCATTAGGTCCACTTGTAGTACAAGTTAAAGCTAGTGAATTATTAGAAGAAGGTTATATTACCCCATGTAAAGTTTTACAATTACACATGGATTACGCAACAGTTGAACAAAAAAAGGCATTCGCTGAATTATATAGCAATCCTTTTGATAGACAAAAACTATTTACACTTGAACAAAATTTTATAAATAACAACGAAGAACGACTTAATTTTGTTGCACAGGTAATTAAAAAATCAACAAATAATTCTTTGGTGTTATTTCATAAAATTGATTATGGAGAGAAACTTTACAAAAAACTCAAACAAATAACAAATAAGAAGGTATATTATGTTGATGGTTCTGTTAGTACCGCATTAAGAGAAGAATTTAAATCTAGAATGGAAAAAAATAATGACGTAATAGTTGTTGCATCATACGGTACATTCTCTACAGGTATTTCAATTAATAATATTCATAATATATTTTTTACTGAATCATTTAAATCAGAAATAATAATAAGACAATCAATTGGTAGAGGTTTACGGAAATTACTTGATAAGGCATTAGTAAAGATTTTTGATTTTGTTGATGATTTAAGATACAAAAACCCTGATGAAAATTTAGATTGGTCAAATTACATATATAACCATGGGACTTCTCGTAGAAAAATATATAAAGAAGAAAAATTCCCATGCGAAATTCATCAATTTAAATTTTAAATTTTTTACATAATATATAATTAAAATAACAAACAACAAAAAATGAAAACAATGAAATTTATTGCAATTTTTATTTTATTTTTATTAGTGTCATGTTCATCTAATGAATCTAATAAATTTACAGAATTAAGTATTAATAATATTGATGCAAATGCCATTACAAGGGGTGGTGTATTATACGACAGAGTATCACTTGTTTCAGATGAAAGTAACGACGAAGCAGATATTTTAAATATTGCCGAGGCATTATTCTCAACTGAGAAAGAAACACAATTATTAGATGTTAAATTTACAGCTGCAGTTGATTCTGTAACGAATGGTATGTTCCTTTTTGGAATTGAAACTGAAAATGATAAAAATTTATCATTTGAAATTTATGATGAAGAAGGGTATGATTTAGTTGGTCGTAATGGTTTTGTAATTTACACAGGTCAAAATTATAAAGCATTAAATCTTAACACGTTAGAATCGGGTTCATATGTATTCAGACTTAGAGATGATAAAGGTGCTGAATTAAATCACACAATTACAGTAAAAAATAATTAAAACATAAATGAAAAAATTAAGAAATTTTTCAGATTTAAAACAGACTCACAATGAACACGAATCTTATATTGATTCATTATCCGAAGGTGTAGTTGAAGAACTTGTTAAAAAATTAGGTTTTAAAGATATATCTGAATTAAAGAAACGAAAATCATTATTAGGTCAAATTGAATCTATTGTTAAAGAAATAGGTAAAAGAGATATTAATATAACTGAGGAAGATACTATTGATGAAATTGAAAAAGAAATTCAGAGTCTTGATAAAGATTCTGAATTAAAAAAAGAAACTAAAGTGAGTGATAAAAAACATACAAGAAAAATTTTAAAATTTGAAGAATTTGTTAATGAAAACTTAACGAGTGGTGAATTTGTAACAGTTTTAGAGTCGAGAACACGACTAACTAATGAAGAAATATTAGCAAAATATTCAGACATTAGTTTAGATGAAGGTATTAACCCTTTATTACGTCAAAGTAAATTATCATCTATTGAATATCAAAAGGCTAAAAAATTAAAAGATTTTAATCCAGATGATTATGAATGGGATGGTGAACAAAGTTTACATATTAAAAAATCATTAAAGGAAGCTAAGTCTGGAAATAAAGAAGAATATCAAGCTTTCTTTAAAGAGAAATTGAAAAAATTTGATGTAGAATCACCTGCAGATTTATCAGAAGAAGATAAAAAGAAATTCTTTAATGAAATTGAAAAAGAATGGAAAGGTACAAATGAAGCACTGAAAGAAAGTTTAAAACTATCTGATTTAAAGGTAGGTGAAACTTATAAAGTATACTTAAACGGTTGGGAAGTTTTGGAATATGTAGGAATGGACAATAACAATGATCATGTGTTTAAACCAGTTTTTAATGTTAAATTTGCACCTAGTAGTGAAACTATACTCACTCACAAACAGTTAATTAATTTAATGAAAGATGGTAGTATAACTGAATCATTAAATGAAAGTGTATATCCATATCAAATTGATGATACTAGAGGTAAAAAATTATATGATAAATATGACATTGCACTAAGTGATAAAAAATGGAATGATAATAATAATACTGGTAGCGATGGTTATGAAGATATATTCCCTCTTGACGCATTTTTAAAGAAAACAAAAATGACATTAAAAGAATTAAAGGAATTAGAATCATATACAGATGAGAGCTGGGGTTATTATATTGATGAAGATGAAAATTTATTAAAAATTTTTTATAGCTAAAAACTTTCAAATCTCTCATGAATGTATTATAATTTTATTGTAACAAATTATAAACAATAATAAAACGGAAACAAACATGAGAGATTTAACAGCGATGGTACTATCAATAGGTGTTGTAAATATTCCAACTGGAAAAACACAATATGATTGGTCAATATATGATACTGATGAGGCTGGTGTATTTTTAACATCTTGCGGAAAATTGATGTATTGTAATGATGATACATTTCAAATTGGTGATAAAGTTACATTACGTGGAAATGATACTTTGCGCAAATGTGGAAATGTAACAATTGTTGATTATTCACCTGCAGTTAAAGAACATGTTTTAGAAATGTTAAAGAAAAATAATTTTGATTATTACCCAATTAAAGCATTTCGTGCTAGAGCAAAAAATAATCGCAAGTTAACAACAAGTTTTTCTGTAAAGGGAACTATGTTTACTAAAGATTATAAATAAAAAAATAAAACAACTTGAAATATATTAAATTATTTGAACAATGGCTGACTCAAAAGAGTCAGCTTTTGTCAGAAAACAAAAACTATGATGTCTTGTTAGAGGGTGGCGCTTACGGACATCTCCAACACCCATTTGATGATTTTGGTTTGACTATGTCTGATATTCTAGAAATGATTGAATCTACGGTTCATGGTAATTTTGGTATGGAGAATTTTCTAATGGAAAAAACTGATGGTCAACAATTATCAATTTCTTGGAAGAATGGTAAATTAATTGCTGCTAGGAATAAATCACATCTTAAGAACTTTGGTGAAAATGCATTAGATGCAGAAGGTATCAAGAATCTTTTTCTAGGAAGAGGCGATATTGAAACGGTTTATAATGCAGCTATGAAAGATTTAACTTTATCAATTGGTGCATTATCAGATAAAGATAAAGAACGAATTTTTGCAAATGGTGAAAAGTTTGCATCTTTAGAAGTCATTACTCCGGTGACTCAGAATACTGTCCCTTATGGTTTAAATATGTTAGTTTTTCATGGTGTTGTTGAATATGACCAAGCAGGAAATCCTATAAATGATGATAAACAAGCTGGTAGAGAAATAGGAAATCTTATAAAACAAGTTAACGCAGATATGCAAGAAATGTTTTTTGTTAGGGGTCCACAAGATCTTGAAATTAAACCTTTGCCAAATGCTAAACGGAGGGCTACATATTATCTTAAACTATATAATAAAATTATAACTGATAATCATTTATTGCCTACATCAACTGTGGGTGACTATGCATTAAATAGAACTAAAATAATTTTAGAAGAAGAGGCTAAAAAATCTAATATTGTTATCCCACAAGAATACATAATAGGTTTATCAAATCGTTTAGCAGGCATAAGTAAATCATACAGCGTAAGTAATATTAAGAAAGATCTCGAACCACAAGTATCTTCTTGGTATATTGATTTTGAAAATAAAAACATCAAAACAATTAGGCGCAAAATATTTGCTCCACTTGAAAACCTTTTTATTGAACTTGGTACAGAATTAATGAAGAATATGTCTTCATTCTTATCAGCAAACCCAACAAAAGCTGCTGAATCAATGAGAAAGGAAATCGAATCAGTTATAAAGAATATAAAACAAAACGGCGGTCCTGATGAAATTGAAAAACTTGAACATGAATTGAGTAGAATTTCTGCTGCAGGTGGACTTGAATCAATTGTACCAACCGAAGGTATTACATTTGTATTTAAAGGTACTCTATATAAGTACACGGGAATTTTCGCACCCATACATCAAATACGTTCAATGTTAGCGTATAAAAAATAAAAATAGTAAATGATACATATTAAATTATTTGAACAATTTAAAAATTCACGTCTAACCGAAAAAATAAATATTAACGATGTTGCTATTTTTCCAGGAAGATTTCAGCCATTTCATAATGGACATATTGCTGCATTGAAAAAAACTTCAATGACATTTGGTGTTCCAGTAATCCCAATACAAATTTTATCAGTTAGAGATGAATCACCATTCCCCCCTGAGTTGTTAAATAAAATTGGTAAAGCAGTACAAAATGAATTTAGTTCTTGGATGGCAGACTATTTTTTATACCCTCAAGATAGAAAGACAGTTATACCACAAATGGTTCAATTTTTAAGAGATAAAGATTATTACCCAATTGCAATGGGAGCAGGGTCAGATAGAATTAAATCATACGAATCTCAAGTTAAATATTTAAATTCTGATAAATCAGATGTACCAATGAATCAACAATTTAAATTAGAAATGGTTGATGAACGAATTGTTGATGGTCCTTCAGGAACAAAGGTAAGAGAAGCAATACAGAATAATGACTACGAATTATTTAAAACTTTAGTACCAAAATCAGTACATAAATTTTACAATGATCTTAAAAAATATTTATAAATGTTAAACTTTAATGAATTTAAAAAATTATATGAAGGTGGCTCAGCAATAAGTGACTCGAGACCAATGTCACAGGAAGAGACTAAACTTACGTATGAATGGATAGTTAAAAAAATATATCCTATATTTGGTATTATTGATAAAATTGATGCGAAACCAATAGGTTCCTATGGGAAGAAAGCAACGGGTCAAACTTCAGGTGATATTGATATAGCAGTAGCAACAGATGTAATTGCTGGAAATAATCATATATCAGTTAATTCAGTTCTTGATTTTGTTGAAGATAAATTAAAATCTTTGGGTTATGATACATCAAAGGCAAAGGGTTTTAATCAAGTTTCATTTGCTGTTCCAATTAATGGTAACTATGCAAATGGAATTGGGCAGGTTGATTTTATGTTCACTGATAGTTTAAATTGGTCTGAATTCATTTATCATTCTCCAGATTTTAGTAAATTTGAATCTAAATATAAAGGGTTATATAGAAACATATTACTAATGAAAATTATCAGTAATGCAAAACGCAAAACAACAAAAATAACAGATTCCGGTGAGACTGAAGAATATGAATCTTATGTTGTTAGATTAAATCAAGGTGTAGTACAAGTAACGAAATCATTCAAAGGAAAAACAGGTCTAGTAAAAAATGCAAATTTATTAAAAGACCAGGATAAATTTATCACAAACACACCCGAGGAAGTTTCAAACATATTATTTGGACCTAGTGTACAACCGTCTGATATAATGACATTTGAGGATCTTTGGAGACAATTTACCAATCCTAAATTTATTCATAAAGATAAATTCAATCAAATTTTAAAAGAATTTATACAACAAATTAAAATCACAAAGGTACCAATACCAACCGAGATTGAATTTGAATATCCAAATTTTATTAATGAAAATCTAGCAATTAAATCTTTTAATGATTATTTAAATATTAGATAGGTGATAAATAATAAAAATATTTATATAGGAGATGTTGGAATTAAACACATTAATACAAACTTTAGGACCTGCGGGTTTAGCATTTTTCATTATGTGGTTATGGTTGAAGAGTGTTGAAAAGGATAAAGATAAAGCACAAGCTGCTCTTGAGGCTTCAAACAATGCACGTTTAACTGAATTGAAAGAAATGCTACCGTTATTGTCTGATACTTCAAAAGGGCTACAAGAGGTTTTAAAATTAACTACAGAAAACACAAATATAATGGTTGAAGACATTGTAGAACATATAGACAAAAAAATAAGTGAACTTGAAATAATATGCAAAACAAAGACTTAAAAACAATTATTGCTAAACTTCGATTAAAAGAATTGGAAGTAATAGAGAAAATATCAACACCAGGTGATGATTTAATTATTCGTGCAATTACAGACCCACAGACACAATCATTCATTGCAGTAAATGGTGATTGGGAAAAAGTGTCAGGCTATACTTCAGCTGAATGTATTGGTGAAAATTGGCTTTCGTTTACCTGTCCTAGTGAAAGGGAAGTAATGACAAATAGAAGAAGTAATGAAATAAATACTGATTCTGATGAAAGCTTTGATGAATTTGAATTTAATTTAATTAGTAAAGATGGTCAAAAAATATTTAGCAAATGGAAATCTAAATACTATAAAGATATTAATGCAACAGTTTCAATTGGGAGAATAAATAAAAATATATTAAAGAAATGATAAAATAAATTATGCAAGAACTATCAAACATATACAGTGAAGTTGGACAAAAAATAATTGATGATCTTTTAAATGATTATGTAACTGTCACCGAAAAAATATCTGGGTCTTCTTTTTCATTTGAACAAAAAAATAATCAATTAAATTTTTATAAAGGGTCATATAACAGACCTATTAATTTGATTGATAGAACTCTTATGATGTATTATGAAAAACCAATAGTTCACATAAAACAAATATCAGAAAATCTTAATATACCTAATAATTTTAAGTTTTGCTTTCAATATTTTATTAATAATACACCAAGTATTATTAATTATGATAATTTACCAGAAAATGGATTAGTTTTAACTCATATAATTGATTCAAATAATAAAAACATAAATATCATTGACGAATCCGATGTAATAAAAATATGGGCCAGGAGATTGCAAGTTTCACCAATGTTACCAATTTTTAAAGGACTATTGTCAGATTCCCAAAAAAAGAAAATTAAAAATTTCATAACAACACCTAAAGAAGATCACTATGAAATTTTTAAAACATCCTCATTTGCAGAATTTATTGTTGGTATATTAAACCCAACTCAAACCTCTACATTATTACAAAATGATTTAACAAAACCAATAGAATCAATCATCTTTAAATTCAAAAAAAGAAATGAAACTATTTCTGCTAAATTAATTGACCCTTATACTGCAAATTTGATGAAGAATAAGGAACCAATATATTTAAAACAAGTTCCTGCAGATATAAATGAAATTTTGTTATTAGATATTTTGGGTTTTATTACTAGTCGAGGTCTCTTGATAAATAATTTAACAACAACAACAACAGATGAACGTTATATAGAACTAATTTCAAATATATTTAACGATTATATTAATATTAAAGGTAACGATATAAAAAATATTAATATTGAAAAATATTCATTTGCAGATGGACCAGAATTTGATTTAAATTTGGATTTTATTAAAAATAAAAAAACAAACGAATATTTATCTAAATCTGAAATATATAAAGATTTATTTAAAATAATATTAGGTTCTCTTCGCAAAAAACGAAATTTAAATAAAGCATCAAGTATAATGACACAATCAAATGTCAATGATTTTAATGATTTGGTTGAACTTATACGAAATGAAACATCAAAGGAAATTGATACTTCATTTAAAACATTTAAGGATTACCTATCAATAAAAACCGAGAGTGTTAATTACGAAAATGTGGAGGATTTGATAATAGAAGAAAAAATTCTAAAATTAAATGAATTCATAAATATAGGTAAAATTAATTTATAAAAATAAAATTTACATGAAATACTTTAACACATTCGCTAATTTTAAATCTCTATTAGAACAAACTAGTGATGATACTATAAATGAAGCATATGCAATATTCCCACAATCCTTAGAAGACATTGACGCTTTAAATTTTTATAATGAAAAAGAAAAAGAAAATTTAAAAAATCTATGGACTGAAGTGACTTCGGTTTCGGGTGGTATGTTAAATCCATTAGCAATATCCGATAAATCGAATGAAAAGAAAAATATTAAAGTATTCAGACAACTTGCAACGAAATTAAATTTAAAGGATTTGACTAGAAAATTTAAATTTAATGTAACTGCAGGTAATGGTTCAAGGGGTAATCGTGGTATAAAATCTGCTGGATTTTCATTTGAAAATAATTTTGCCAAAGATGTTGAAATGTATATTGAAGAAGGACCAACTTCTTTAAATTTTTCATATCCAGATATTATGAAAAAACTTCACCCATATTTAGAAAATGCATCTGAAATATTAGTATCAATTGATGGTGGTAAAAATACACCTAGACCTCTTATTTATGATGGTAAAGATTTTGTTGTTGGTGGACCAAATCTTGAAATTGGACAAGATGTAACTGATGTAACATTAAGTATTGACGGGAAACCTTTATATGTTTCAAATAAATTTGGTCCAACTGTTACATTTTTCAATACTGGCATTAAAAAAATATTTACAGACAGTCAATTTGAAAATCGTAAAATTACTGACCCCCAGGCAAAACGTTTATTGGAAATATTTGGTATTGATGAATCTAGGTTTCTTGTAACATTTAATGAATATGACCCTGAATCAAATAGTAGAGCACCAAAGGACCGTGTTGACACTACAAAAATTGCAGATATAAAAGCAATTGAAAAATTAATAAGAACTGGGGTTGGTGTTGGTTATTTTATGGCTCATACTGGAATCCCAGGTATGCCAGATAAATTTTATGAAGTTAATCATAGTGTACTTGACTCTCTAACAAAAATACAAAGTGTTACTGTTGAATACCCGAAGGTTGGTAGTGCAAAACGGATTGATGTTAAAGTAGAAACACCAAATATGCAATTTAATTTTAATATTAGAAATAAACAAGGTGGTTTATACCCTTCTCATTTGATGTCAGATTATAAATATAAAAAATAAATATGAAATATATAAAAACTTTTAATGAATTAATTACTGAGAAAAAACTTGCGGTAGTTAATATATCAACAGCAGCAAGAGTACGAAATGCAATATTTGATGCAATGTCAGATGGTATTTTATCAGAAGAAGAACTTAATAACATTTTAGGAGAAATCAAAGCTCACAAATCTTGGGTAAAAAGAAATATTAAATTATTTAATATAACTGAAGATGGTGAAGGTAATAAGCAATATTCATTATCAAGATATGGTAAAAAGATACAAAATGTAATTATAAAAAATGGAACTATAAATGAATCTTTATATGTACCACATAAAAATCAAGGTGTGAAAGATGTTAATATTTTTATTGGTAGATTTCAACCATTTACATTAAATCATATAAAGATTTTTGAACAATTACACAAAAAGAATAAGTTACCTGTAGTTGTTTTATTGTTAAATAGTTCAACGCAAGATATAAATTCCAGACCATTTGAAGAAGCAACACAGCAATTAATGTTTGGTAAACTAATGGGACAATATTCATTTTTGGAATCTATGTTTATGATTAATGATAGTTCAATTGATACTATTTTCGCAACACTACGACCTACATATGAACCTATTATTTGGGGATTTACCTCAGATAAAACAAAACGATACAATTCAATGATAAATGATGAGTCATATCGTTTAGAACTTGATGTCAATGATAACTTTGAAGGATTTGAATTGGACGATATTGTTGATACTTCAATTAAAGTTAGGACTGCTTTAATAATTGATGACGAGGAATCATTCAAATTACTTGTACCTGAAAGTTTACATACAATGTACTTAACATTACAAGACGAATTAGCTGAACTTTCTGAAAATGCTAATTTAAATCCTAATATGAATGTTAATAATATGGGTCCAGTAACATTTCCTAGCAACCCTGAGTCAATGAATAATTTTTATAACCAAAACATCGGTAGTGGCGATTATCCATTTGATGATGAAGAAGATGATGAAGATGAAGTCAAAAATTAAAACATTTAATGAATTTATTAAATAAATCATAAAACAAAATAAAAATTTGCAATATAAAAACAAAATCATTCTTAACAGATAAATTTAAAATAATGGCAAATCAAGACAACAAATGTAAAGACCTCGCGGTTGACAATGTATATAAGGAATTAGGCTATGATACTGGGTCTAATTCCTTAGCAGACTTATTTAATCTGCAAGCAAAAACACAAAAAATGTATCAGGATAAACAAGGTAAGAAAAATTTTAAAGATTATACTATAGGTGATCTCGTTGATTTTACTATGATAAATAATCATGCAATTATAGATGAACTACACGAAATGGTTGATGCAATGGGTGGTATTGATGATGGTGTAGGTAATGCCGCATGGAAACCTTGGAAGGAAAAGAATAAAGAAGCTAGAAATTTAAAATTATCTGATTTATCTGCGAGTGATTTAAAGGAATTGAAAATGGAATGGATTGATGTGATGCATTTTGTATTTAATTCAGGTTTGGCTATTGGAGTTACTCCAGAAGAATTTTATAATCTTTATATTTCAAAAAATAAAGCCAATTGGTCGAGACAAGAAAATAACTATTAGACTAAAATCAACATATTTTTAATTTTTAAAACGAATTTAATGCTTTTAGATATATCACAAGAAGGGAGAGATTTAACAGTTTCATATTTTGACACTGATGGTAAAACACAATTTAAATTATTTGAACTTACATCAGATGAAATGTTTAATTGGAATGTATGTGAAGTGAATGATAAGAAGGCTGATACTATTATGAAGAATTGGGATGGTAGACCAGTTAAAAAGGTTGCATCAAAATATCTTAATAAATATAGAGTTATTGAATATATTGATAAGTTACCACAATTTCACAAAGATACAATATTTGGATACACATTTCCCCGTACATATTTTGTGGATATTGAAGTTGAAGTTACTGATGAATTTCCAGAACCTAGTAGAGCAGATAATCAAATTACAGCAATATGTATAGTTACACCAAATCGTCAATGTATTGTTCTAGCAACTAAGGAACTTGATAGAGAATCACAATTAGTAATCCAAAAAAATATTGATGAACATTTTAAACATATAAATGATAAATTTACGTTTATATATAAAAAGTTTGAAACTGAATATGATTTACTTTATACATTTTTAGTTGAATTTGTTAAGAAATTTCCAATGATGACTGGTTGGAATTTTATAAAATTTGATTGGCAATATATTGTTAATCGTGCAAAAAAACTAGGTATAGATATTAATATATCTTCTCCAACAGGAAAGACATTTGGTAAACATAAATTCCCTGAACATGTAGGTGTAATGGATTATCTTGATATTTATTCAAAGTGGGATAGAACTATTGATATAAAAGAAAATTTTAAATTAGATACTGTTGGTGAAGCAGTATTAGGCATTAAAAAAGTTAAATACGAAGGTACATTACAAGATTTATTTGAAAGAAATTATTCTAAATATATTTTTTATAATGTAATTGATACTGCTCTTGTTTATTTGATTCATCAAAAAATCAAAACAATGGACATTGCCCTTACAATTGCTCATATGAGTCAAATAAGTGTATTTAAAGCAGGTTCACCAGTTGCAATTACCGAAGCATTACTTGCAAAAGAATTTTTAAGTAGAGATTTAGTGATGGCAGTTGACCCAAAAGCAAAAGCATCCAAACGCGAACAATTTGAAGGCGCTTTTGTTAAAGAACCGATTTTAGGTATGCACAATGCAGTCGTTGCATTTGACTTTGCTTCGCTATACCCATCAATAATGAGACAAATGAATGTGTCACCAGAATCATTTATGAAAAAGGTAAAACCTGAACATCGTAAAAAGGAAATTAGTTCAGACACAATTGTTGCAGTGACGGGGGCAGTTTATAGTACAAAAAATTCAATATTAAAATCTATATTAACAACACTATATTCCCAACGTAAAGAATATAAAAAGAAATCATTTGAATATCAACAACGTGCATATGATTTAGAACAAAAAATAAAAAATTCATGAGTAAATTATTTGAAGAGAGAATAGCATACAAGCCATTTGAATATCCTGAATATGATTTAGATGGTTGGATGCCACAAAGTCAAGCACATTGGTTACATACAGAAATACCAATGCAGGGTGATATTAAAGATTGGAAAGAAAATTTACAAGAACATGAAAAAAATTTAGTTGGGAATATTTTATTAGGTTTTGCTCAAACTGAATGTGCTGTTTCTGATTATTGGACAACAATGGTGACAAAATGGTTTCCAAAACATGAAATTAAAGAAATGGCAATTTCATTTGGGTATTTTGAAACAATTCATGCTAGAGCTTATTCTTACTTGAATGAAACATTAGGTCTAGAGGATTTTGAGGGTTTTTTACATGAACCTTCAATGTCAGAACGATTTGAATTTTTGATGAAGACAAAGGCTGATTATAATCATATCATTTTATCAAATGATAACAATGCAAGAAAGGATGTTGCAAAAAGTTTAGCAATATTTTCAGCGTTTGCAGAAGGTGTAAGTTTATATAGTTCATTTGCTGTTTTATATTCATTTCAACTTAGAAATTTATTAAAGGGTATAGGTCAACAAATGAAATGGTCAGTTAGAGATGAATCTTTACATTCTAAAATGGGTTGTCAATTGTTTAGACATTTGTGTGAAGAATATCCTGATATATTGGATGAATGTAAAGATTCAATATATGAAGCTGCGAATGTAATGGTTGAAATGGAGCATAAGTATATTGATAAAATTTTTGAAATGGGAGATTTGCAAAATCTATCAGCAAAAGATCTTAAAAATTTTATTTATAGAAGAGCTAATGAAAAACTAATTGAATTGAATTTAAAACCAATATTTGTATATGATATTAAATCTGCGGATAACTTAAACTGGTTTTACCATCTATCAGGTGGTGTTATGCACACAGATTTCTTTGCGATTAGACCTACTGATTATGCAAAAGCAGGTGAAAATGACGACTGGGATGATATTTGGGAAACTGAAAATAAATAAATATGAAAATGGATATAGATAGATTAGCAGAAGAATTGGGTTGGGTTTGTGGTGTAGATTACCCTGAATGGGGTCATACTGATGTATATT
>Ga0210003_1000429_pt1 | contig 38042 bp, 51 predicted proteins | sample LantaG_FD_182804 | JGI IMG/M metagenome (GOLD analysis project Ga0210003, IMG submission 182804) | Deep subsurface microbial communities from Baltic Sea to uncover new lineages of life (NeLLi) - Landsort_02402 metaG (SPAdes) (version 2) | ecosystem: Environmental > Aquatic > Marine > Oceanic >...
CATAATTACAATCGCCAAAGTTTGCGCCCATATAAATCTAGACATAAAACATGGTATACAAAATAAAATAAATGTTGAATATAATGATACCATTTTATTATTAGTGAAAATTTTACAAAAGAAATAAAAGAATAGGATAGCTAGCCCGCATAATAAACCATTAAAAAATTTCAATGTCCAATTTACACTATCGTTCAACTGATGTAATATTGCCATTAATATCTCATAACTTGGAGGATAAGGATCTACATAATGCAGATAAAAATTTTCAGGAACCCACGCAGTTTTCTCTATGCTTATAAATTTTGCGCCTAATGCGTGTCCCCAAGAATCATCATCGGCTAAATGTTCATAACCAAAACTTCCTTTCAATAATACTATTAGCAACAAAATAAATAAACCAAATACAATAAAATCTTGCCAATCATATTTAAATTCTCTTTCTTTTATCCATAATAAATTACCAAATATAAAAGGTAAAAACATAAAATAATGAATAGGTAAATGAAGTATATGAAACATACAAGCTAATATAGGAAACGCTCCGAGTCCTATACCTAAAGACATTATTATTTTTTCTGTTGTTTTTCTATATTTAACCTTAAATATATTACTTATTATTATGCCCAACCCCAAAAATACAAAAAAGAAATATAATAAAGTTACTATCATTCTCTATCTTCCTCATAAATTATATCATTTGCTAATTGATGTAAACTTCCCCAAATTAAATCAATATTTTTAATTTTTTTAAATTGTTGTTCATAACATAATTCAAGTTCATTTATAACAACTTCCCAATCCTTACTATTATCTTCACAACTTTTTATTCTGAATTTCTTATATTTTTTAGGTTTAGATATTAATCTATAATCACTCCATTCTAATTGTTTCATTGCGCAATTAAAACACCATTTTATGGTATATCCTTTTTTGAATATAGGTATATCAAATACTTCATCTGATGCATAACTCTCCCCACAGTCCCAACAATGTTCTTGACTCATTTTTTTAGCACCTCATTGTATACTTCTTCATACTGTTCTATGCAATCACTCCATAAAAAAGAACGTACTGGTGTTATTTTTCCTTCTCCTCTCATAATCATTTCTATACAAAATGCTATGTCTTCAGAATTAGATACCTCACTAAAAACATATTTACCACTAATAACCTCAGGTATACTTCCAACATTACTAGCAACAACAGGAACATTCATTGTACAACTTTCAACAGTTGTATATCCAAATCCCTCACTCACAGATGGAACAACAACACAATCAGCCATTTTAATATAATGTGGAAGTTCCTTATAATCAACCGATGGAAGTATTTTAACATAATCAGATATCTTTTCTTTATTTATTATTTCATTTATCTCATCATAATATTTTAAGTATTGTTCATCTCTACTTAATAACGCAACCAAACAACTATTAGGCATTTTCTTTTTTATTATGCTAACAGCCTTCAACAAATGTGTAAATCCCTTGCTGGGACCTGGTCTTCCATAGTAAAAATAAATAAACTTATTCTTTAATCCTAATTTCTTTCTATATTTTATCCTACTATATTTATTTGGATTCCAATGTTCATAATCAACACCCGGATAAATATAGGTACTATCTGCATAAAAGTTTGCTTGTACTAAATCTTTCTCAGTTGCTTTTGAAATACAAATATACTTATCAAACTTTAAATTAACAATCCTCTTCTCTAAAAACTGATGTAACTTTCCACTAAGCCAACTCATATTTAATTGTGTTGCCCATCTACTTCCTATCACTTCTAGTATAGTAATAACTCTAGGCTTCTTATATAACTTACTGATAAACCAGGCTGGGGGTGCTCCGTTATAAGTTGTCGTATGTATAATATCTGCATCCCTACAATGTCTCATTAATGTTGGTATACAATAGAATGTAAAGAAATATCTAGAAAACTTTTTAGGTACATTAACTCTTATTACTCTAACCTTATTGATAAACTCTTCTTCTAATGTTCCTGGCAATCTATGTGTCACTACTATAACATTATATTTCTTTGCTAAGCCCTCACATAGATTTCTAAATAGAACTTCTGCGCCTCCCAGATGAGGATAATAATTTTCTAATACAAATACGATTTTCATTTTAATAAATATGTTGTTATTCCCCATTGATATTTTCTAAAAAATAAATGATTTACAATACTTATACAAAAACAAAATATAAATGATATAATAGTATATTCAAATGCACACACAACAAAAAACCAACTAAAAATAAAAAATGATATTACAATAAAAATCATATTGTTGAATATCCATTCTTTATTCATTTTGTCTTCATATCATACATTGTTTGTAAATATTGCACCCAGCCAACATATATTATTATCAATAAAACAAGTCCTATAAAATGCCATTCAGTTGCACTAAAAATAGATAATACAAAAATTAATACTACCCATCCATTATACTTTGGTCTTTTCTTTTCCTGTTTCATTCTCCTTCATCCATTTAATAGTTTGTAATATTCCATCTTCCCAACTATATGAAAGTTTATATCCTAAATGTTGTAAATCAGTATTATCAACACAAACTTGCTGTGGTTGTGCAAGTTCTGATCTTTCATATTTAATTTGAGATTTACTTCCTACAGTATCTCTTATAAACATTGATAATTGTTGTATTGAAACAGGAATTTTATTTGATATATTATATTCATTATTCCATCCACCATAAAACAATATCAAATTAAATGCTTTCATAAAATCCTTTATATATGTTAAATCTAAGGTTTTATGTTTATCTCCATATATTATTATATCTTTATTTTCTAAAGCATTCCTTATAAAACGTGGAACAATCCTATCAGTAGTATCACCGTCACCATATACAGTAGAAGGACGTATTATAATATAATTAATTCCATAACATTGTTTATATGCCTTTGCTAAGTCCTCTCCATACTTCTTGCTTGCTGTATATACATTAGATTCATTCTCTAATACTCTTGATGATGAAAAATATATAATCTTCTTTATTCCATTCATTCTAGCAAACTCAAATACTCTATAAGTGCCACTAACATTATTAACAAAAGATACTTCAGGATCTTTAATACACTCTCTTATAAAACAAAAACTTGCACAATGAACAATCATGTCAATATCTCCAGTATAATAATTTGTTAGATAATTAACATCTAAACCATTATCTTTTAAATCACATCCAATAACTTCATATCCTAAATCCTCAAAAAACTTTTGAACATACGTTCCTATAAATCCTTTGTTACCTGTAACCAATACTTTCATTTTTTCACCGTTTCTCTTTTAATCAAATTAAAATATTTAAGTTCGTGCTCTTCTGAAATACAAACACAACTCCTTCCATCTTCAATCTTTTTAAACTCATAATCATTTTCCAAACATATATTTTTACATTCTTTTGTATCTTTTACAGCAAAAAAACAAGCCAAAACCAACAAAATAATAATAAATCCACTTATTAAACTTACAACTGTTAAGTCTTTCATTTTTTCACCTTATACAAATTTATATCAAACAAATGAACAAATAAAAATCTTAATTTCTTTTGTTTTATTTTTTCAAATCCAAATTCATCTTGTAATTTTGTATCTATATTCATAATATTACGATAATGTTTTCCTGCTCCTGGACCAGTCTCTCCAGAAAACTTTCCTTTAACAAAAAATCTAGCCAACTTATACCAAAAACTTTCTGTTGGTCCTGAAACTATTAAATATCCATTCTTTTTTAATACTCTCTTTATTTCATTAACTGGTTCATCTAAATATTGAAAATGTTCTAATACATCCAAACAAGTAACTGTATCAAATGAATTATTATTAAAATCCATTTTTGTTATATCCTGTTTCATAAATTTTGCAAACGGATAAGAGCGATTTAATTCTTCAACATACTCATTCATATCAATTCCAATCATTTCTTTTACAGTATTATTATTCTTATTTAAATTCATAAACAATAATCCATCGCCACAACCTGCATCTAATATCTTTTTAGCCTTTATCTGTTTAATATAATCTATTGCTATCTTAATTCTTGTTAAAAATAAATCTCTAACAACTTGATTTCCAGAATAATACTCAGGTACTATTTGCATTAAATCTATATCAAAATTTTGTTTTTCATCCATTTTAATCCCTCTTAAATGCCCACATTCTATATCCTAAAAATGTAAACACAGCCGCCACCAATATTGCTATTATAAGTGAATGCATATACCACAAACCTATTTTCTCTGTTAAAAAATAAGTTCCCCACATATTTATTAGAGCACCTATTCCTCCTATAATAATAAACCTTTGTGCCTCTCTTCTTAAATTACTTAATTTAAGTAATACCCAAACAGCTTCAACACCATCTGTCCACATAATCTTTTTTCCTTCTTTTTTACTTCTAGGATAATACTTAATTGGTAACTCTTTAATTTTATATCCTCTTTTATATGTCCATGCTGTAACTTCAGGACAAAATTCAAACCTCATACTTTTTAATGGCATCTTCTTAATAACATCAGCTTTAAATACTTTATAACAAGTTGCTTCATCCGTTATATCTAATCCAGGATACAAAAAATTTGCTGCTGTTGTGAGCATGTTACCACCTAAATAAAACATAAAATGTGAATGTTGTTTATTCTTTTTTTCTAATCTTCTACTTCCATAAACAACACTTGTTTCTTCATTTAATATTGGATCAATAAGTTTTTGATAATCATTTGGATCATATTCTAAATCAGCATCCTGTATAATAATTATAGTTCCGGTTGCTTCTTTTATTCCTTTTCTAACTGCAACACTTTTACCTTTAACTCCTTTTGGAAGAGTAAATACTTTAATATTAAAATCTTGAGACATAGCTTCTAATATTTCTAACGTATCATCCGTTGAACCATTCTCAACTACTATAATTTCTTTATCAATAATTAATGGTGCCTCTATTACTTTATTTAATAATTCAGCAATTGTTGCTTCCTCATTATGAGCTGGAATAATTATACTAAGAATTTCTTTTTTCATTTTGACTTCATCACCTCATACAAATAATTTAGTTTCTTATCCATTCGTTTTTGATTTTCTAATATCTCCACTATTTGTGGATTACGTGAGTTACCAACAGTATTAGCTACTTGTAAGTATTTAAAAAATCTATCAAGCACATAACCTAATATCCAAGCAAACGTTCCAATACTAATAAACATGATTGGTATAAGCCACGCACCAGTAATTGGCCTTCCAAAAACAGTTGTCATAAATACAATTAATTTATCACTTGCTGCAATTATTAATAATCCAAAATTAACAAACACTAAAAAACTTGCAGCTAAATCTAATCTCAACTTTTGATTCAATAAAAAATATAACCATTTCATTTTTGTGATACCTCTTTTATAATACTCCCAAATATACTATCATAGTTATAATATTCCTTGCAATACTCCCATCCTCTCATTGCAATCTCTTCACGTTCTTTATCATGTATTAAATAATATTTTATTTTCTTTAAACAATCTTCTTTATCTATAAATAAAACAATATTTTCTTTTTCATCAATAAATATATATTCTATATCTGAACAAGAATATGATAATTGAAATCCTCCAAATGCTGGTATCTCAAAATGTCTTGCTTTAACTTGTTCACTTGTTTTTATTGCAGCACGTGTCTTAAAATATCTAATTTTATTATGAAACTCTTTATGAAATTTATCTTTCTTTGTATCTTTCTTCAACCATAAATATCCAAGTGCTAAAAAATATGTTAAAATTTTACTTTTCAAATAAATTTTTAACCCAAAACTTACTATTTTATCGTTTAATGTAAATGTACTATTGGATAAATTTAAATTAATCTTACTTCTATAAATATATTTTTCCATATCATCTTGACTAATAGATCCGTTTGCCCAACCTGAACCATAACATTCTACATTTATATCATTATCTTTTAAGTATGTAATTAGTTCTTCCCGTTCTTTACTCCATCCTCCAATAAACATTACATCAAATACATACATTTTATTCTTTTTTATTTTTTTAATAAATTTACTTGAACCCCATGAATGTAATAATACATTATTATAACCAATAGCTTTATAATTTTTAAATGCATGTGAACTTGTTGTAATAACATAAGTAAAATTCCAACAATAATCTCTACCAAAATTATGCCATCTCCATTCATCATCAGAAAACCAATTAATTGTTGTATAATGTCTTTTTAATTCATTTAACAACTTTGTATTAAATTCATCTTTTATTATATTAAAAAATATAATATCAGGTTTAAACTCTTCTGCCATTAAATGAACATCTGCTTGTAAATCTTTTAAACTTTTGCCTGGTGTTATTTTAAACTTACAAGATTCATCCTTTAAATACTCATCATAATAGAATGCCTTATATGTCTTACATTGCTTTTTTAATGCTGGTTCAAAATCTTTTTTAGCTACACTTGGAGTTTTTCCATCCTCACTCTTCTCCAAAATAACAGCCATAATTTTATTTGTTTTCATTCTTAACATACCAATCATAAGTCTTTTCTAAACCATCCATAAGTTGTACTTCTGCTTTCCATCCTAATTTTCTAGCCTTAGTTACATCTAAACATTTACGTAACATACCTTCAGGCTTATCTTTATTGAATATTATTTTACCTTTATATCCTATAACTGAACTTATTAAATGTGCAAGTTCATTAATAGTAATATCCTGTCCTGTTCCAATATTAACAAAAGGACTTATATCATCAACATTACATTTTTCCATAAAAAACATAATAGCTTCAATAACATCATCGACAAATATAAATTCTCTTTTAGCTTTACCACTACCCCATATTTCTACAGAAGGTAGATTATTAATTTTTGCATTATGAAACTTTGTTATTAATGCGCCCATGACATGTGAACGTTCTAAATCAAAATGATCTCCTATTCCATAAATATTACAAGGCATAAGACTGATAAAATTTGTTCCAAATTGTTTATTATACATTTCACACATCTTTAATATTGATAACTTACCAAATGCATATCCTTCATTTGTTGGTTCTAATGGGCCTGTCATTATATCAGTTTCTTTCATTGGTTGTCTGCAATTCTTTGGAAATATACAACTACTACCTAAAAATAATAATTTCTTCACACCGTATTTTCTAGCACTATTAATTACATTGCATCCCATTATTATGTTATCATATAGAAACTCAGCTGGAAAATTTATATTAGCATTTATACCTCCTACTTTTGCAGCCAAATGAAAAACATATTCAATTTCGTTCTCTGCAAAATATAAATATACCATCTCTTGATTTCTTAAATCTAACTCCTTTGAATCTGGCATTAATATATTTTTAAAACCTAAATATTTTAAGTGCCTAACTAACGCACTACCTACCATACCTACTGCACCTGTTATTAATATACATGAGTCCTTATGCATTCTTAATCACCTTTATTATTTGCATTATTTCCTTTTTTGTTAGTTCTGGATTATTTGGAATATAAAATCCACAACGATGTATTTCTTCTGCATTATAACATTTTCCTTTACAATCAAAAACAGGCTGTTGTGTAATGCTGCCACTAATAATAGGACGACTTTCTATTCCTGCTTTCATAAACTTCTTTCTCAACTCTTCTGCTAAACATTCATCAATACAAATAATTGGTATTGAAAAACTAGATATAAAATCCATATGATCTGTTACAACAGGTAATAATTTATCATTCTCTTTTATATGACTATTTACAACCTCAAAATTATCACTACGCTTATTGCATATTTCATTCAAATATGGCATCTGTTGTCTACCAATAAAAGCATTTATTTCCATTGGACGAATATTATATCCTGGTACATAAAAAGTAAACAACTCATAAAAGTCATCAACACCATAATCTTCTTTTAATCTTTTCTTTGTTTTAACATCTAAATCTTTTGCCCAACCATGTGCACGAACCATCTTTAACATATTATATACGTCATAGTCATCTGTGCAAACCATACCACCTTCAATAGTACTTAGTTGATGTGCTACATAAAATGAAAACGTACTTGCTAATCCAAAATTACCTAATATTTTTCCAAAAGCCTCACTACCTAAACTTTCGCAAGTATCCTCTAATAATATAATATTATTATCATCACACCTTTGTTGTATAACATCTAATTTCTGACTACATAATCCTAATGCATGTGTAATAAATATAGCCTTTAAATTATGTTTCTCTATTGCTCTATCAACATATTCTAAACCCATATTCAAGTCAGACATATCAACATCTATAACAATTGACTTTAATCCTAATTGGATTAAAGGAAAGACATTTGTTGACCATGTTAAAGCACTGACACCAACTTTATCACCTTTATTAAGTTTACCCAAATTTAGCAAAGTTTGTATAATCGCTAGATTTGCGGAACTTCCACTGTTTACCATGACTGCATATTTACGTTTTTGCCATTTAGCAAATTCTTCTTCAAACTTTTTTACTTGTTCACCCATACTTAATATTTCCGTCTTCTCTATAAATTTACATAACCTATTCTTAATCATTTGTTCCTTATAAAACGTTGACTTAATTAACTTTATCATCTTTATCCTCCTTTCTTTTCATTTTTATAATCTTAACTATATTTATACTTATCATTATTATCATTATTATAGTAACTAATATAAAAATACAAATTAAAATTTCCCATATTATACGTGGCAACGGAATAAAATACGGTATTGCTACACCTATGGCTGAAACAAAATATGCACCATCTAATATAATATATGAAATAACATTATTTGAATTTTTATCAATTTTTTCAATTTGATATTCATGAAAAGATTTCATAATTATGCCATAATTTCCTCCAGCATTTTTTTGTGCAGCTCCAAGATAAATACTCATACACAATATACCTAAAATTACTGATACTAATACTAATACTATAAAAAATTTATATGATTTGGGTGTACATATATTATTAATCTTTTTTATCATATTTTAAGTCTCTCCAACTTTTTTATATCATTTAATACCATTTCTCTTACTAACTCTTTAAACTTAATTCTAGGTTCCCACTTTAATACTTTCTTTGCCTTACTACAATCACCTAATAACAAATTAACTTCTGCCGGACGAAAGAACCTCTTATCAATACGAACTACTACCTTACCATTATCAACTCTTGAATATGTCTCACTTAAACCTTTTATGCCATTTGATATAACTTTAATTCCTGCTACTTTAAAACTTTCCTCTAAAAAATCTCTAACCTTATGTGTCTCACCTGTAGCAATAACATAATCATCTGGTTTATCTTGTTGTAACATTAGCCACATAGCTTCTATAAAATCTTGTGCTGCACCCCAATCTCTCTTTGCATCTAAATTTCCTAAATACAAACAATCTAAGATGCCCATCTTAATCTCTGCTACACTTTTTGTAATCTTTCGTGTTACAAAATTCTCTCCTCTCCTTTCACTTTCATGATTAAATAATATTCCATTACAGGCAAACATATCATAACTATCTCTATAATTCCTAGTTATCCAATAACCATAAACTTTAGCACATCCATAAGGTGAACGAGGATAAAATGGTGTTGTTTCTTTTTGTGGCGACTCCTGTACTTTACCAAACATCTCACTTGTACTTGCTTGATAAAACTTAATCTTTTTTCCTCTTTCTTTTTCTATACTTCTAATTGCTTCTAATAAACGAACAACACCTAAACCATCAATATCAGAAGTATACTCTGGAATATCAAAACTAATACGAACTTGTGACTGTGCTGCAAGATTATAAATCTCATCTGGATAAACTTCATTTATTATTTTTACTACTGATGAAGTATCGGCCAAATCACCATAAACTAATTGTAAACTTGGATTATTTTTTAGATGATCTATATTCTGTCTATTCATTGTTGATGCTCTTCTAACAATACCATAAACCTCATATCCTTTATTTAATAAGAACTCTGCTAAATAACTTCCATCCTGTCCTGTTATACCTGTTATGAGTGCCCGTTTCATTTTAAATACCGCCATTCATTCTATCTACTTCTTCTGCAATTTTTATTACAATCACTTTTAACTCTTCAAATGTTTTACACTCGCGTGCTTCTAACTCTAATATCATTTTTCTTCCCTCCTATAAATATATAAAACCTACTACTATATAAATGTTTTTATTTGTTGTTGTTGTTATTCTTTATATATAATTTAAAAAAATATACTTCCTATTTAATCGCATTAATCTTAACAATTTGACTGTACTTAATATAATATATCTCATGAAAAAATTAGGAAAAATATTTATTATATCTCTAATAATACCAAAAGGAAATGATAATAAATAACAATGAAAATATGAATAATTCATATTCCAATCAAATTGTTTTCTATCATTATCCAATAACGAATTAATTGCATAAAATAAATAAGCCTTTGATTTCATTTTTTTATATCTTCCTATTAATACTATATCATTTACTTTCCATTTATCAATATACTTATCATATAATGTATATTCAGGAGATATCATTTTTCTTCTTTTATTTATAACCATTGAACCCTGATTTAAATGAACACGATAATTAATTAAATATTTATCTATTATACACATTCTATATTTTTCCATTATCCTAAGCCACATATCTTGATCTATAACCATTTGTGTTTCATCAGTATAATTTTTACTATCAAAATTTTCACTTGTTTTATATAATCCAACCTTTTTATATACTTCCTTTCTAACCATTGCTGTAGGACAAACAAAAATGTTTCCATATTGTAACATACGAGGAAAAAACAATTCCTTGGGTCCATAAGTAAAACCAATCAATAATTTAAACGGTAAAGAAATTTTCTTTAATACTTTTCCATTCTCATCTATTATCTGTCTTAAAGTAAACACTGCTCCACACTTAGAAAACATTTCCATTATCTTTACTTGCTCTTCAATAATAGTTGGAAGATAAATATCATCTGCATGGAAAATACATATATATTTTCCTTTAGCTCTTTTTATTAATTCATTATTGTTTGCCGCAGGACCAATATTTTCTTTATTTTTAAAAATTTTAATTCCTATCTTACATTTTAATGCCATAACTTTTAATGTTGTATCGTCACTAGAATTATTATCTCCAACTATAATTTCTATATTATCATATGTTTGCTCCATAATACTTTGTAATGTTTCTATAATAGTTTTGCTACTATTATAAGTAGGAATACAAATTGAAACTAAAGGTTGTTCTTTCATTTTTTATCTATCATTATTACTATAAGTAAAGTTAAAATAATAGTTGATAATAAACCAATTGAACCATTTATACATGCTAACATTGCTAATATATCTTTATCTGAAAATAAAAATACAACACCTCCTAAATAACTTAAAAGAGTACCTATTCCAAATATAATTAAAATCCAAGCATGTTTACGAAACTTTTCTTTTTTTATTATCATTTTTTCTTTACCACCATTCTAAATGTTTTTGGTTGGCCCTTATATAAAAAATTAAATCTATCCATAAACTTAAGGGCATTCATTAAATAATGTTTTGAGAATAAGACCATAAAATTTTTTTTAAAAAAGTATCCAATTAATTCATCTTCCTTGATGCCTCCTAATGTTGCATGATACTCTGCTAATCCTACATCAATATTATTTTCATCCTTCTTAAATTTATTCTTAATAAAGTTAATAGCATGCTTTGGATTCTTATAAGCTCTTCTCATGTTAATATACATATTTCCTAAAAATTGTATAAGTTGAATAATAATTGTAGAAGTTCGTTCTCCAGCCTGTGGTTCATCCGCAATATATATTATTCCACCTTTTTTTAATTTACTAATTGCTAAATCTAATGTTTTATAATAATCTCCTATATGATGTAATACTGATGTAAAACAAATGACATCATACTTATATTCATGTAATGTTTCTAAATAACAATCAATATCTGATAAAAAATATTTACATTTGCCACCAAGTTTATTTAATGTTATTTTAATCATTTCTTTTGATATATCTAAACAATGAACTTCAAAACCTTGCTTACATAATTTGTTAGCAAGTATTCCTGTTCCACATCCACAATCCAAAACTCTAATATTTTTTCTTTTTCCTAAATAAAATTTTATCCCATTAAGATCTTTTCTATACATTCTATTTTGTTGTTTTAAAATATAAGGAGGATAATTATCATAACTACCAGCACTAAAATTATGTAACTTCCTATTCTCTTCTTTTATTTTATTTTCGGTTATCTTGTCCATTTGCATCTTCTATTTCCTTTAACATTTTATATGTAATTGAATTCTCTGGAATAATAAAAGAAAGTGGATTATTATCACTATCTAACCAATCCGCATACTCTTCTGATTTTTTCTTCATATTTTTTATCACCATCATAAATCCTCCTGCTCTAAAAATTCGCCAATTACATTAACTACCTTCTGTATATGTTCTTTATTTATTAATGGGCAAACACCTAACCAAAAAGTACTACTCATTATAATATCAGTATTCATTAAATCTCCTACAACTCTATATTTAATTTCATTATTAATAAAACATGGCTGTTTAGTAATGTTACCTGAAAATAATAATCTTGTTCCTATTCCTTTTTTATTTAAATACTCTAATAACAATTCTCTTTCAAAACCACATTCTTCTGTAAGTGTTATTGGAAAACCAAACCATGCTGGTAATGAATGTTCCTGTGGTTTTGGCAACATCAAAAAATCTTTATACTGAAATAAACCATCATACAATAATTTATAATTCTCTCTCCTTTTTTTATTAAATCCTTCCAACTTATCTAATTGTGCTAAACCAATAGCAACATTTAAATCAGTATTTTTTAAATTATAACCAATCTCTGAATACACATATTTATGATCGAAACCAAAAGGTAATTCTCCAAACTTTTGTGTAAATCTTTTACCACATCTATTATCCTGTCCTGTTTTACATATACAATCTCTTCCCCAATCTCTCATACTACGTATTATTTTTGCTAACAGATTATTGTTAGTACATACAGCACCACCTTCTGCCATAGTAATATGATGGGCAGGATAAAAACTAAAAGTTGATATATCGCCAAAACTTCCCACATACTTCTGTAAATATTTACTACCTAAGGCATCACAACAATCTTCAATTAGCCATAAATTGTTTTCAATGCACAGCTTTTTTATTACATCTATATTAAATGGATTACCAAGTGTGTGTGCTAATATAACTGCTTTGGTTTTGTGTGTAATTGATTTTTTTAACTGCTCTATGGAAATATTATATGTTTTTAAATCTACGTCACAAAACACAGGAATACAACCACATTGAATTATTGGATTAACTGTTGTCGGAAAGCCTGCGGCTACGGTAACAACTTCATCACCGGGATTTAATTTTCTATCTCCTAACTTAGATGAAGTAAGACATTTCAATGCTAAAAGATTAGCACTACTACCACTATTAACAACAATAGTATTCCATACTTCTAAATATCTACAAAATTTCTTTTCAAACTCTTCTGTAAATTTTCCTTCAGTCCAATGCCCTTCTAACAATGCATCCACTACACTAATCAATTCTTTCTCATTATATAACTTTCCTGATACAGGTACATTCTCTATTTTTTTATTTAGAAACATTTCATAATATACTTTTAATTTCTTATTAATATCTTTCTTTAAATCTTCTTTATTCATTTCTATCACCTGTATAATTTTGTTATAAACTCATTTAAATAATCTCTACTTCTTATGCCTTTAAATCTTTCACATAAGTCTACATGCTTTGGAATTATATTATTTATTTCTCTTAATTCATCTATAAGTATTATTTGGTCTGGAATTTGTTTTTGTACTTCCTCAGCTATTCCGACTTTAGTAGAAACAATGGGTTTACCTAATGCGTATGCCTCCATTATCACATAAGAAAATGATTCTGTTAATGATGGATTAACAATTAAATCCGCAGACTTTATTATTCCTAAAGTTTCTTCTCTACTTTTCTCTCCCAATAATATTACATTCTTTTCTAACTTATTATCCTTAATTGTTTTTTCAATTTGTTTTCTTTCCTCTCCTGTACCCACAATAACTAATTTTATATTATTCCAATCTTCAATAACTTGTATCAATTCATTAAATTGTTTTACTCGTTGAAGACCCCCCACACACACTATCATATACTCATTCATTATTATTTTTAATTTTTTTCTAATTGCTAACGTATCTGTGTTAGCAAATACTTCTTGAATCTTTTTTACATCAATAAAATTAGGTATAACAACTATCTTCTTTTTTGTTATAAGTTGTTTCTTAATATATTCAGACGGAACATGAATTATACTACTGCCGTCTATTCTTATTAAAAAGTCTTCTAACATAAAATTTAACAAACCTTTTATTTTACCTGCAACCTTATACCAATTCTTACCTAAAAGTACATGAAGTGATGTAACCTTTTTACTATCTATATTTTTACATGCAATTGATACAGGTAAAATAGATATAAGTGCCATGGTATGTATAATATCATATTTATTCGCTTTTAAATGTTTCTTTAAAAAATTATATAGTTGTCTAATAAAAGCTACTCTTTGTAACATACCTCCAGTTTTACCAATTCTATATATTTTTATGTTATCAATATTTGTAACAGCTGGTTGTCCTTCATCTCGACTTGTAATAACTGTAACTTCGTAATTAGGTAGTTTTGCAATACTACGTAATAATTCAAATGACCATATTTCTCCTCCTGCTATTCTCGGATAAAAATATTCACATACAAATAATATTTTTTTCATTTATTATCCTCTCTACAATATCATTACTGGTTAATCCTAAAGTTTTCCTTATGTGCTCTATACTTCCTACTTCATGTACAAACATATTTGGAATTCCTATCTTTTTTAATTTAAAAGGCAATGAAGTATGTTGACATAACATATCTGCAACAATCGTTCCTAATCCATTTTTTACATTATGATCTTCAACTGTAATTAATAAATTTGAATCATGTACTACTTTTAATAAATCTCTTACATCTATTGGTGATAATACATGAAAATTTATCACTCTACATTTTATTCCTTTTCTATTTAACTCCCGCATTGCTTCTAATACAACCGGCAATATACTACCAGTTGTTATTATTGTAACATCTGAATTATTATAGTCATTGAACCACGACCCTCTTCCAAATACAAACTTATTTCTTTTTATATCTTCTTTTATTAGTTTTCCTAATCTCATATATGTTGGACTTTTATCTGCAAATAAATTTTTGGTACATTCTTCTACTTCATATTCTGTACCAGGAGAATATATTTTCATATTTGGTAAAGAATACATAATTCCAATATCCTCAATTGCATGATGTGAAGAACCAGATGTACTATACATATATCCTGCACCTGCCCCTACAATCTTAACATTTAATTTTGGATAACATAAATCATTCTTTATTTGTTCTAAACATCTAAAAGTTACAAAAGGAATTATAGAATAAACAATTACTTTCTTTCCTGTCATTGATAATCCTGCTGCAACACCTATCATATTTTGTTCTGCAATCCCCATATTAATAAACTGTTTAGGATACTTCTTTCTAAATTCATCAAACATACCAAATCCCAAATCTCCTGTTAGTAGAACTAAATCTTTATCTTTCTCTGCTAACTTCATTAGTTCTTTAACAAATATTTGTTTCATAATTCACTCAACCCTTCTATATATTCTGTTGGTCTAGGAGAACGATAATGCCATATTAACTTGTTCTCCATAAAACTTACTCCTTTACCTTTTATTGTATTAGCAAATATTATATGTGCTTTATGATTTGTTGTTTTATCTATATACTCAAATACTTTTTTCATCTCTACAAAACTATGTCCATCTATCTCATAAAAATTTAATTCTGTTCCTTTTAACATATTTTTTAATACAGAAGATTTACATATTGTCTTAGTATAATCATATCCTTGAATTTTGTTTGCATCTATAATAATAACTAAATTATCTAAATTAAGTCTACTTAAAAATATTATAGCCTCCCAAACACTACCTTCATTGCATTCGCCATCACCTAATATACAATAAACATTAGAATAATTTTTTTGTGCTTTTAAACCCATTGCTATTCCTATAGCAACAGATAAACCGTGTCCTAACGACCCCGCTGAAACTTCAACTCCAGGAACTGTACTATCCATGTGTGCCATTAGTTTCCCGCCATCTTGATAATAAGAATTTAATATTTTATCAGATATAATTCCTAAATCATTCAATATTGTATAAACTGTTAATGATGCGTGTCCTTTACTTAATATAAATCTATCTCTATTTTCTTTCTTATAATTTTTTTTATTAAAATTCATTCGATGATAATATAAATAAACTAACAAATCAACACACGAAAACATACTACCAATATGTGAAGCTTTACTTGTTGTCACTAGATTAAATATCTTTTTTCTAATAGTTTTACTCTTTTTTATTAGTTCTTCATTTCGCATTATTTATTATCTCTTTTATTGCTGTACAAACTCTTTCAATATCTCTTTCTTCTAATCCAACAGCACTCGGTAAATTAATTCCTCTTTTTGAAACATACTCACTAACAGGATTTTCTATTTCCTTATACATTGGAAACTTACTAACTTTTGGAAATACTGGTCTAGTATCAATATTATATTTCTCGTCTAATTGTTTTATCATTTCATCTCTACTTACTTTACAATCATCATTTAATAAAATACTTGTCATCCAAAATATACTTTTTCTATTAGGTTGATCAATGCAAAAAGTTATTTCAGGAATAACACCCAACCTCTTTGTATACTCTTCAAAAATTTTCTTTTTCCTTTTAATTAAAAAATCTATCTTCTCTAATTGTGCGAGTCCGAAAGCTGCTTGCATGTTTGACATTTTATACTTAAAGCCGATTTGATTTATCCAAAACTGAATGTTTTTATCTCTGCCATGATCATTTAAATTTTTTGCTTTTTCAAATAAATCTTTATTGTTTGTACATAACATTCCGCCTTCTCCTGTAACTAAAAGTTTTGCTCCTTGAAAACTAAAACAACCAAACTCTCCAAATGTTCCAACTTTCTGTTCATTAACTGTTGCACCAACAGCAGGTGCTGCATCTTCAACAACAAACAATTTATGCTTCTTAGCAATTTCTATTATCTTTTCCATGTCACAAGGATAGCCGTAAGTATGCACAGGTATAATAGCTTTTGTTTTTTTTGTTATTGCTGCTTCAATTTTTTTAGTGTCAATAGTCCAATCTGATTTTCTAACATCAACAAAAACTGGAGTAGCGCCAACATAATTAACAATTGATACACTTGCTATCCATGTTAAATCAGGAACTATTACTTCATCTCCTGGGCCAATTCCTAATGCTGCTAAGGATAAATGTAAAGCACCTGTACATGAACTGGTTGCCATACAATATTTAACTCCAACATACTTAGCAAACGCTTCTTCAAATCGTTTTAAATAATTATTCCAGTTTGCCCCCCATCCTGTTCTAACTGCATCTAAAACATACATAAGCTCCTCTGTTCCTATATCTGGGCCTGCCGTTAGTATCCTTTCCATTTTAATCATCCTCTCCTATCTTTGCTATAATTGTTGATAATATACCTACAGGTAAATATATAATATATAAAAACCAAACTAATCTATCTACTTCTATAGCTAATAATATCACATATAATAAATAATACCAAATTGGCATTACAATAATCAACATTAAAATAAGACTTATTGTTTTATATTTATTCCATACCATATTAATCACCTTTTAATTCCATTTTCTTAAATTCATCATTCTCACCACAATACTTAAAGCTATTCTTTTCATAAAATTTAAAAGCATGTTTATTATTTTTTATCACTCTAACTTTAATATTATATGTATCTAACACTTCTTTTGCCCAATTAATAATAGCTGTTAAAGCAAAAGTCATTATTCCAGGAATATCATTCTCTCCTCTAATTACATTATCAATTTCACAAGACTTATTTTCATAATCAAATTCTGCTAATCCAATATGACCTATTGGCATCATATATAAATCATAAATAATAAACAAAATTTTATCTTTATTCTCATATAATATATTTTCTGCCCAATCTCTTGTTTTTTTTATACTAATCTTATCTCGATTTTTAAAAGCATAAATATGTTCAGCTCTCCATTTTGCTAACAACGGAATTAATAAATTAGTATGTCTAAAATCTGTTAATCCTACAGGATATAAAAATCCAACTAATATTTCTTTATCGTTATATATATCAATTGAATAATCCCAATAAAATCCATCACCAAACTCCGGAGCACTTTCCGTTTTAATCTTCTTAAGAATACTTCTTATATATTTTTGTCTTAATTTAGTTTCTTTGTTCATTTTATATCATCACTCTTAATTTTATTCTCATACCATGTATACATTTCTTTTATGGCTACATCCATATCAGTATATTTTATATTTTTAAACTCAGATAAAAAACGATTAATATCACAAGTGTATTCATTATTTAGTCCTGGTACTTTAATTTTAAGTTCTATATCCTTACCAGTTATCTTTTGTATCCTTTTAAAAATAGAAACTAAATCAATACTCTTTCCTGTTCCAATATTGTATGACTTATATTTAATTTTCTTCTCTATAAAGATTTTTATTATATTAACTAAATCGTTTACATATAAATAATCAAATACAACATTCTGATTTATACAAACTGGTAAATTATTAATAACTCTACATATTGCATATGAAATAAATCGTAAGTTTTCATTTTCATATTTACCATATACACCAAACAATCTTAAATCAATTATCTTATTTTTAGTATCTTCAATAAACTTTACACAAATATACTTATGAAACTCATACATATCTTCTGGCATTAATACATTACTATCTTCCTTTACTTTTTTTAATGGATTATTTTTATTATAATATGCACCCGAATTTAAAAAAATCATCTTATTATAATATTGTTTATTATTTGTTAAATTAAAAAACATTCTTAAATTTGATAACATTACAGAACAATTATTTATTTCTCCTTTTTTATAAATACCAACGACAGCACAATTTATAATTGTATCAACCGTATGTGTTTGTAAATATTTTTTTACATCTACTTCATTTAATAAATCAAGTTCCTTATGTGTTGGTGTTAAAAGATTATACTTTCCTTCAAACTGTTCTTTTAGATTCCTACCAATAAAACCTGATGCTCCTAAAATTAAAACTTTCCTTAACTTACTCATTCTCATATTCCTCTATTTGTTCCATACACAAATCATAAGCATTTTCATCTTTACTTCTTTTATACCATTCAACAGTTTTCATAATTGTTTTATTTATATCCCATTTAGGTTCCCAACCTAAAATAGATTTTGCCTTATCAATATTTAAAGCAAGTTTAGCTGTTTCATGTTTTTTATCATTTGTATTACTTACATCTAACCAGGGTCCTATTTTACTGACAATATCTTTTACTGGTACTACATTTTCGATATCAGGACCAAAATTAAATGATGTACCTACATTTTCATTTAACAATAATTTCTCTCCTAAAATTAGATATCCATACAGTGGCTCCAAAACATTTTGCCAGGGTCTCGTTGAATGTGGTGCTCTAATTCTTATCTCTTCATCTTTCTCTATTGCTCTAATGCAATCTGGCACTAATCTATCTTTAGCGTAATCGCCACCACCTACAACATTTCCCGCCCGAACACTTGCAATTTGTCTGCATTGTTGATTAAAAGAACATCTATAACTATTGATTACTATCTCAGCACATGCCTTGCTTGAACTATATGGATCATAACCACCTAATTCATCTTCTTCTGAATAGCCTTCTTCTTTTTCTTTATTTTTATATACCTTATCTGTAGTTATCATTACTCCTGCTTTTAAAAAGTCACATAACATAATACATTCCATGACATTAACTGTACCTATTATATTTGTACTTAATGTCTCCAAAGGTTTATCATATGAAATACGAACAAGAGGCTGTGCTGCTAAATGAAAGACTATCTCAGGTTTATATTTATCAACTATTTCTTTTACTTTTGCAAAATCTCTAATATCTCCTCTTATATCAATAATTTTTTCTTTTAAGTTTGCATTATCAAATATGTATGTGTTATCCCATTCTTTGCTTGAAAATCCTATAACCTTTGCTCCCAACTTTAATAACCAAATACAAAGCCAGCTACCCTTAAAACCTGTTGCTCCTGATAATAAAACAGTTTTTCCGTTATATGTTTCTAACATATTTCGACACCTCCTATATCATAAAATTCATTATAATTTATTTCATTCACTAAATGTCTAAATGGTACTTCAATATTATTTTTATCACAAACATCTACTATATAATTTCCAATATCTTTATGTTTTACTGTATATGGAACTCTTATCAAAAATACTCCGTTTTCTTTACATAGTCTGTCTTTTAATTTATCATATTTTTTTGTCTGCTCTAAGATTCTTTCTTGTTTTTCTTTACTTACTTTATGTTTATTAAATCTTACATACATAAAATGTTGTCTGCCATCATATTCAAAAGCTATTTGTAATTCTTTATTATAGCCATCTAATTCTAATTTACTATTTTTTGATAAATATAAAAATTTAGGCTTATACTTATTGAATTTGTTACCAAATAATCTTTGCATAAAATATCTTGTTATTTTTTCACTTTTATTACTTGCACATTCGGGACACCAATTTCCTCTATACTTAATATCATTTGTTGTTGCCTTCCATATATGTCCTTTGTTACATTGCCATTTAAGTTTTTTGTCTACTCTTAAATATACTTCTGACAAACACTTACCTCCTCTGCTTTTTGCAATCTCCCACATCTCTTCTATTTTTAATTTTTTATTTCCTGCACATTCAGGACACCAATTTCCTCTATATTTAATATCATTTATTGCTACCTTCCAAATATGCCCTTTGCTACATTCCCATTTTAATTTTTTATCAGTACTAAAATATTCTTTAGATAAACATTTGCCACCTTTTTGTTTTGCAATACTTTTCATCTCTTCTATTGTTAATTTTTTCTTACTTGCACATTCAGGACACCAAGTTCCTCCATATTTTATATTATTAGGTACTGCTTCCCATATATGTCCTTTGCTACATTGCCATTTAAGTTTTTTGTCTACTCTTAAATATACTTTTGATAAACATTTACCGCCTCTACTCTCAGCAATACTTTGCATTTCTTCAATAGTCAACTTCTTTACCATTTTCACCAAAACAAACTCCTTCCAACATTTTCTTTTTCTTCTTTTGGCATCCATATGTTCCAGGGAGCTTTTCTGGTCTCCCACATAGCATTCAACTCATTATAATCTTTAAGTGTATCCATTGGTTTAAAAAACCCATCATGCTTATATACTGCAAGTTTTCCTTCTTTAGCTAATTTAGGAAAAACATCTTTTACCATCATAGCTTTCTGATCATCGGTAATATAATCAAATATTTCTCTTTCACAAACAACAAACCCGATATTAATCCACATATTAACTTGTGGCTTTTCCTCAAAACTATCTATTAATCCTTTATCATTACATTTGAGAACACCAAATTGTGAAGATGGTTTAACCGCACTCATTGTTGCAATCACTCCATGTTCCTTTACCTGTTTCTCATGATATTCTATCAATTTATTAATATTTATATCTGCAAGCCCATCACCAAACGTAAATATAAATCTATCACTTGTTATATCATCTTGTAATAATTTAACACGAAATGCAGTACCACTATCCGGTCCTGTATTCTTTAAATTAACATGCCATTTATCTCTATAAGTTGGAAGTGATGGCCATTCCATATTTAAATCGAATGAATTATACAACCTATAATCTAAAAACCATTTCTTCATCTGATTTCCATAATCTCCTAATGCTAAATGAAATCGTTTGCAATCATAAAAATCAAACACTTTCATAAGATGCCATATAATAGGAAAATTCCCAATTTTTATTAAGTGTTTATTTGTTTTATCTAACTTTGCACTTAGTCTAACACTTTTTCCTCCAACCATTATTACAACATCCATTTTGACCCTCCACTGTCTTAATAAAAGTTATTTTACAATACACCCAAAATATAAAATTCATTATCCTTATAAAAATTGCTCCATCGCCTTTTATCAATTCTGAATTATACATTCTATAAGACATCAGTTCTATAATATCTTTATCTTTTACTTTTCGTTGACTTTGTATTTGTTTTCTCTTTTTCATTATTTTTCTCCAATTATCAACTATCCAATCATATGCCATGATTTGATACTTAACCTTTCTTGGTTGATATATTGCATGTCCTAATTGTGATAATAATAATAATGGAAACATCCTTATAACATTTTTTGTTTCATAAAACAAAAAATAATTCAACAATAAATTCTTAATACCATGCATTGTACTTTTATTATACATTTCAGTACTTTCTGTTTTTGTTACACCACCGTGTGAATGATGTACTACTGAATCAAAATTTAAACAAACATAATATCCTTTTATTCTAGCTAACCAACTTAAATATATATCTTCGCTATAACTAAAATATTCTATCCAAAATGGTTCCTTTGTTATTTCTCTTCTGTATGCCAAACTACATCCACCTGCATAAAAAACTTCCGGTGTATTATCATTTATTTCTTTTGATGTATTAACTGTATCTCCACATAAATTAATTGTACATTTCTTATCTGTACAATATTTTAAAATATAATCTTCACTTCCTTTATTTAAAATTAAACTACCAACAATACCTAAGGACTTACTATATTGAAAAGGTAATAATAATTGTTGTAACCAATCTTTTTCTACCTTTGTATCATTACTTAATAATATAATATATTTGGAAGATTTATGTACATGCTTTACACCTGCATTATTTCCTCCAACAAAACCCTTGTTAATTTTAACAACAATAATTTTTAATTTTTTAATCTTTATATACTTATTGAATTTTTCCCTAACATATTCAACTGTATCATCACTTCCACCATTTTCAACTAATATAACTTCATAATTTTTATATGTTTGTTCCAACACACTACTTAAACAATCATCTAAATATTTCTTGCCATTATATGTTGGTATTATTATTGATACCTCAACCATTTTGTATGTCCCAATTATAATCAATATGTAATGTATTAAAAGGCATTCTTGTTATTTCTTCTACATTATATGGAAGTGTACTGCAATTTGCTACAATGGCTGTTTTATTTCCAACTGCTTTAAATCCATTATATACTCCTGGAGGTATTTGCACTAAACAATAATTATCTTCTCCAATAAAAATCTCCTGTATCTGGCCTTTTGTAACACTTCCTTCTCTATCATCACATAATACTAATTTTATATTTCCAACAATACAAACATAATTTAATATCATTTTTTTATGTAAATGCCATGCTTTAACAGCTCCTAAATAAATAGAAGAAAAATATATCTCTCCAAACTTTTCAAATTCATTATCTGTACATTTTAGCATATGACTTACTGTTCCTCTTTCATCAGGAAATCTTCTAAGTTGTTTTATTATAACTCCTTCAATCATCATAACCCCTCCTTTCATAATAATATTTATATGTATTTAGTAAACCTTGATATAATGTAAATTTTGGTTTCCAATTTAATTTTTCTTCAGCCTTAGTATTATCACAATTTACATAAAATAACTCTCCCTTTGAATAATTTTTATCATACACAACCAATTTTTTATTAGAAGATAACTTTTCAATTGTTTCTATTACTTCTCTAACCGAATGTGTTTTATTACTACCAATATTAAATACTTCTAAATTACTTTCCATTGTATCAAAATATTGTATACCTTTAACATACGCCTTTGCAATATCTTTAACATAAGTCCAATTCCATTTTTGTTGTGATGGAGTCATACGAAAAATCTCATTATTTAAATGATTATTTATAATATACCCCATTAATTTATTCTCATCATCCTTCGGACCATATGGCGAAAACAATTTAAATTCTATTACTTTAATATCAAAATTCTTAGAATAATATTTTACTATCTCAAAAAATGCTCTCTTTGTTGCTGCATACAAATTATAAGGACTTATATCTTGATCTTCTTTTATTAGTTTACGTTCAATTTTATACTCAAAGAATGTCCCAGTATTAATAAAATACTTTACTTTATGTTTAGACATACATTCTAAAATCTGTGTACCAAATTCAATATTACTTTTAATAAAACGTTCTATATCATCAATCTTATGACATTTCTTATATGCTCCTGCCAAATGAATCACATAATCTATTTTATTCTGTGTAAATATACTATCTAATGTACATCTATCTATATTATATACTTTAATATAGTGTAAGTATTCGCGTATTTTAGCGAGATTAGTGCTAGTTCTCTTTAATAACACTACATTATAGTTATATAATAATATCTCTTTTATTAAGTGGGAACCAATGAATCCTGCTCCTCCGGTAATTAGTACTGTCTTATTCACCTGGTATCACCTTCCTTATAAGTGATTTAAATGGTAAATAAACAAAATATGGAATACACATTATTGGAAAACATATTAACCAAAAATAAAAATACCCTTTAAATACTATCATAAACTTTAATACATGCATATTTTTTATTTGTAATTTCTTTAGTTTCAAATTAATAATTTCTACTGGTAAAACACGTAATGGAATTTTTATAATATTATCATACTCTTCTTTTATATTATTTTTCTTTTTATAATACTTAATAATATTAATTAATCTAATTGTTTGTTTTAAACTTCTTTCACTATTCTTTTCAAACCTTCCGCCTGACATACCTCTATACATTACATATGGTTTAGCAATAAAATATGAATCACTTACATTTATAATCTCTTGTATTTTTGCATAATGATGCCAATCAGAATCCATAAATTGTTCTGTTGGTGCATACTTCCATGCTAACCTATTTACTACTATGGACGCAAACAATGTTGAATTAAGTTTTACCACACGTAAATAATGTTTTGGATTCAAAAATAAGATATCATCTTTTATATCAATAGTTCTTTCTACTTTACATTTTTTTAGTGTTTCATTCCATCCTCCCCAATTAATAAATATATGTCCTAATACTATATTCTCTTTAATTACTTTTAATATCTTTTTAACAACTCCTTTTTTAACTTTATCATCATCAGAAAAAAACCAAACAAATTTACCTCTTGCTTTATCAACTAATAAATTATAATTCTTATCTGCACCAATATTTTTCTTATTTTTATAAACTCTTATAAATTTATATTTCTTACTATATTCATTTATTATATTCCATGAATTATCTATTGATGCATTATCAATAATTAATATCTCAACTTCTTTATTATTTTTAACTTCAAGAATAAGACTATCTAAACATTCTTTAACTGTATTTTCACTATTAAAAGTGCCCAGACCTATTGTTAATTGCATACTTCATCAACTCTATTTTTAAAACTCTCTTCAGAAAATAATTGTGCTTGTTTACTTTTTAAAAACATATTAATATTATCTATATATTCATTATACTGTTTTTCATCAATTGCTTTTAAATATTCATATAAATGCATATTACTTTTAAATTTTCTTCTATCAATAAATGTATTAGCTGGTATATGATCTGTTATATTTGGTGCACCCCAATAAATAGGAACACACCTTGCATTAAAACAATTCCATATTTTCTCAGTAATATATCCAGGATAACAATTAGCATTTTCATAACAAATATTAAATTTATAATTAGAATAAGTTTCAACAATATCTTTAACTACTCCTTTATAACAAAGTAGTTTTCTAATATTAAAAACAAAATCAAGATAATAAAAAAACTGTTTAAAAGTTACATTCCGTGTATTTTTTATCACGTGTAAAAATGGTAATAACTTAAATTGTGTTTTATTCCATTCATGCCCATACATATCAAATTCTGGTTCATGTTTTTGTAAAAATAATGCAATCTTTTTTCTTTCACTATAAAGTTCTCCATCACCAATAGCTATCTTATTTGCATTTCCCATACAAAGGAATTTCTTTTTATTAAATAAAACTTTATAATTATCCTTTTCTAATATTGTTTGTGGCCAATAGAATTTATAATATTTTTTTCCATCTACATAATTATCATTCCATGTTAAAATCTTTTTAAATTTTTTATGTAATTCTTTTTTCCATTGATGTGCTTTAATTAGTGGGCACTCCATTAATATTAAATATAAATCCATATTAAACTGTATAGCTTCATTTATAGTTTTATCAAAATATTCAACGTCTTGTATTATTATTTTGTTCATCTTTTTTTATACTCATCAAACCCCTATTATATTGAAAATGTACCATACAAAAACCATCAATAACTGCATCATGAGGACATCTGGTTCCATGCTTAGTAATTGCTTTACATTTAACCATTATCTTTGTTTTATTATCGATAATACTGCTCCTATCAATATTAATATAATTCCAACAACTGAAATCCATCCTGGTATATTCCTATGTATAAGTCCGCTAAAAAAAGGAATAACAAATACAATAATACCAAGAATTAATACCGGACTTGGTCCTCTTTTTACGCCTTGAATTGGTTGTTCATAACTCATTTTAACATTACCTCTGCCATCTTTTTTATGCTCATTAAAGACTGCCTAATAATTCTATTTTTATTTTGTGTAACAGCTTTTTGTAAATTTCTACTATCATAATGTTCCATAAAATATTTTAATTTTTGTCTTGCTTCTAACATACTTGTATAAATAAATTTCTTATCATATAATTCCATATAAGATAATCTATCTGGTACAAGTGGTATAACATTCATTACCAATGCTTCAACTGTACCTATTCCGAATGTTTCTTGATCACTAGCACTAAAACATATTTTAGCTTTACTCATTAACTTATAATAATCTTTTTTATCTTTTGTAACTTCTAATGTTTTAATAAATTTATATTCGGGAAAATCTTTCTTTAACTTATCAAACTTCTCAGGATTTTTCTCATCATCTAATCTATGTGGAAATACAATTAGATCTTCTCTCAATCCTAAGTTCTCTTGTATTGGACCTATTCTCCCTTTAATCTCTGCTTCCCAATCCATAGGAAATCCAACAACTTTAATTTTATTTACAATTTTTGGTTCTCCTATTAAATTTAAGTTCTCTAATATTAAAGTCTTATGAAATTTTGTAGCAACAAATACTCCGTCTAATGCCTTAATCCATCCTGTCTCAATATGTTGTGCCCATGGTTTTAATCCATATTGATTTAAAAAATCATGTGGATCATAACTTCCTGCATGAAAATATCCATACATCTTTGATCTAATTTTATTTAATTGTAACATATATTTTAATGCTGTAACTCCGAAACTCCACGCATCCATAAAAATAAATTTATCTTGATTATTAATCTTATTCTTACCAAATAAAACTGCTAACTTTTTTACTTGTTCTGCTTTCCATATATTAGTTTGATTTATATCTAAAAATCTTCCATTCTCTATTTTATCAGAAACTGGATCGCCATCAATATAAACCACTTTACTAAAATATTTAGAAAATTCATCTTTCCAAAATTCATACCATTGTTTAGTATATCGTTGTTCTATTGGTTCTAAAGTAATAACATATAACGTATCATTGTCCATCATGGATATCACCTTTTTTAAGATCCTCCTCGCGATAAATCACAAGGTTTTCTTAAAATTTTTATTATAAAAAAAAATAATAAGCAACAATGTGCTGCTTATTTTTCAGTTAATAAAAAATTCTCTTTGTCCCAAGTATATCTCATCCATCTTGCTTGCTTCTGTTTCTTTACTTCAGCAATTACAGCATTGATTCTTCCTTTGATTTTATCTTTATCCATTCCTGGTTTAAGTTCATCAACCTTTGCCACAGCATCATCCATATTTTTTATTCCTTTCATTGCTAAAACTTTTGCTGCAATAGAAGCATAACTATTTGCCTGCTCCTTCTTACCTCTCTTTTTTATTTCATCCCCTTTAACTTCTTTTTCTTCTTTTGCCATTTCTAATTCCTCCTGTTTTATATTTTTTATAATTTGTTCTTTGTTCATTTGAACAATTTCTTTATCAATCTCTTTTCTAATTTTAATCTCTAATTCCTCAAAACGTTTTTTAAAATCATCTTCTTTAATTAAATGTTTTTCATAATGCCTTAATAATTCATGTTTCTCAACATTTAATTCTTTTAGTCGTTGGTTTTCATATCTAACTGTTTTTTCTAATTTCACATATATCACCTAAATCTTTTTATTAGTAGGAAAATCCATTAATACACCATTCTCTCCATCTTCACTTACTTCAATTTTAATATGACGATTTAAATGTATTTCTCGTATTTTATTTGCTAAAAAATTAGCTATCATTTCACAACTATAATATTTTGAAACACTATAATCATCTAATATTTTTTCAACTTCTCTTTTAAACATAATAAACTCAATATCCCTGGCATTATTTTTTACTTCAATATAAACCTTAAAATGCATTATGTGTCTATGTAACGTTCTTAAAAAAGCTACTTCATCAGGAGCATCAGGATAATTATGAAACATCTCTTTCCTTGTAGTTATCCAAATAAAATTAGTCATTCAAATGCACCTTTCTACAATATAACAACATAGTCAAATTTGCTAAACTAATTAGTTTATCAGGATTTTTTGTTAGCTCAAACTCGTGTAACTTCGAATGTATTCTTTGTTCTAAAAAATCCAATTGTAAAAGTTCATTCTCAACAATTTTTTCTTTCCATGTATCGCCATAAACAGTTCTCTTTACTTCAATAGCATCCAACATCTTCTTTTGGAAGTCTTCAAACATATCTTTATTATTCATTTTCACATCACCTAATATATTTTAGGAATCTATTTTCAATTGATGCATCATCCTTAAATGCACCATACCTATAAGTGGTAATAAATTTTGTAGTTTTATTCCTTGTTTCTCTACTACTCACACAAAGATGTTTTGCTTCAACTACTACTATTATTCCAATTGGCTTTAAAACTTCTTTGATCGCATCTCCTATCTGTTTGGTCATGACTTCTTGTGTTTGTAATCTGCGTGCAAAAACATCAACTAATTTTACAAACTTATCTAAACCTGCAATTTTATTTTTATATATAACACCAATATGTGCTTTTCCTGAAAAAGGCGTTATGTGGTGCTCACAATAAGAATCAAAATCTATATCAGGGATTACTACCATATCATCATATCCCTCATTTGGAAATGTTCTATTTAAAACATCTTTAGGATCTTTATTGTAACCACCAAACCATTCACTATATGCCCTAGCAACTCTTAAAGGTGTTCTTTTTAATCCTTCTCTATCTGGATCATCGCCCATTGCTATTATTAATTCTCTCACTGCACTTAATATTTTTGTATTTGGTTCTTGTGTTTTAATATTAAAACATTTTTCATTTACTATATCTCTTTGATCCATTTTCTAAAACCTCCCTACATCTGGCCAAAGTGTTCTTCTATAATCAATTGAAAAATTATAATTATATGTCTTTGCTCCATTCATTACTAATTCTAACATTTCTTTTGTTGATTCTCCTTCAACTGCTAAAAACACTTTATGCCTTTTAATTCCTATATCTGTAACAATTAAATTAACTTCATCTATACAATCTTCTGTTTCTATATAAAATAAAAAATTAGCTTCTGCCTCATTAAACCATTCTAAAACACTTTTATTATATCTTTCCCTTTGTGTTTTTCCTGTATTCTTTAATTGAACTATTACATTATAAACAATATTTTTATATGTATTTAATCCTTGTGGTCTAGATAGCCCATAAGTATTAACTTCAATTAATACATGTGGATTTATATTTACTAATTTTTTAACGAATTTATTTGTTTCTTCCTTTTGGTTTATTGGATCATTTAATAACACAACTCTGGGAAAATGTTTAGCCTGATTAATTAATGTATCAACCTCAGTTTCAACTCCACTCTTATCAGTATCAATAAAAAAAGCCATTCTTCCAACATTTATTTGCCCAATAAATGAAACAAACGTTTCTTTAACTTTCATTGTTTTTCCCTTAATGATATAATGACACGGTACTATATAAACATTGTGATTTTAGCCACTTGTATATATTGCACTGCTATCATCTGTTTCATATAACTCAGCCTTTACACATTTTAATTCTATCATGTTTATCATAAAATATTCATTTAATTCTTCAACTATCCACTCTGCCATATTCTCTGCCGTTAGTCTAAATGGTACTGCAAGTGTTTTTTGTCCTATTTGTTTTGCTAAAAATATTGCAATAGCTTTACTATCTTTATCCTTCTCATTAAAAACAAATGCATGATCAAACTTATCTACAATAACATTATTTACAATAAGTTTTAAATCTGTAAAATCACAAACCATTCCTTCATTTGTTTTCTCTTTCTTTTTTCCAAATTCATTCTTAACTGATATTATCAATTTATAATTGTGCCCATGGCAGTTTTTGCATAAACCCTTATGATTTTCTAACCTATGTGCCATACTCCATTTAAAAACTTTGGTTATCATCATTTTGTTCCACCTCTTGATTTTTTTGTTCCTCCTGTTGTTCTTGTTGTTCGTCTTCTCCCAAATTATTTATTTGTTCATTTACTTCTTCTTTTAATCTTTTTGTTGTTTCCTTACTTGTTCTTCTATAACCAGTCATTGCATTTACTTCAATATTAAATAAATCTAAATATTCATTTACTATTTTTAATAATGCTGTACCTTTTTCTGTAAGATTCATATATTTTTCTCTACCTTGAGTAATAATAGTAATTAGATTATGTTGTACTAATCCTCTTTTTACAATATGAACATGTGAATAATTCAACCTTGCTTCAAATTGTATTTCCGTTGCTGATTTAGGTCTCTCCTCTAATAACTTAATTATAATAAATAAATCTGGTATAATAATTGTTCTATCTCTTACGTTTAACATTTTAACCCAACCCCCATTGATCTAAACCCTTTTGTGGTATAACACGTTTTGGTCCAAATTCCTTTATTAACTCAAAATTTAGATTATATTTTTTCCAATGTGTTCTCTTTATTCCATAATAACTAAACCATATTACCATATCTTTTTTAATTGCTTTTACTATTCTTCCTTTAACTGCATTAAAATCATTATCACTCATCTTATAATGTTTTTTAACTTTTAATAATATAAAATCAAACTCCTCTTCTTCCTCAACCTTTTTAATATATCTAACAAAAGGCATCTTTGGAGTTTTTGGCATAATACTCCAAACTAAACTTAAATACATCTTTGAATTATTTTGTAATGAAAATACATACTTATCTAACCATCTAACATGCTTCCTCAATCCATCATTCATTGCTAACCATTTTTGTATAACAAAAGGTTGAATATCTGTATTATCAATTGTATTAATCCAATTTCCAGTTATTTTAGTTTTTACAGCTATTTTTTTGCCATCTATATATTGCCAATTATAAACTATACCATTACTTGTATTTGTATACAAATTTAACAATATATCATATATATTCATTTACTTTACCATCTCAATTATACTGGTAACAAATATAACCTTTGGATCTGCACCATTTGCAAAATCTCTTTCGTTCCTACAGGTTACTTGTATTAATTTTAAATTTGGTTCTGTCTCATTCAAGGCTCTCATCCAAAAGAATGTATTTAAATCTCTTGGATCAACTGTTGTTGAAAGTATAACTTCCTTTAAATGTTTCCAATCTCTCTCTTTATACTTTTGCCATAATGCCTCAAAAAGTTCATCTACCGGATTAACTGTATCAACTGTAACTGGTTTCTCCTCGGTATTTAAATCTTGTAATGCTATTACACAATTCCTAATACTTGGATAATTTTGATCAATCAGCTTTTTTATTCCATCCTCTGTATAATCCATATTTTCCTTTTCACAAATCATTTCTAAATATTTAGCAACTTCTTCTTTATCAGGATATGCAAACGCAAACTTCTGACATCTTGATTGTAGTGGTTCAATAACTTTATTAATATTATTACATGTCAAAATAAAGAAAACATTGCTTGCATACGTTTCCATTATATTACGTAAAGCCTCTTGCGAAGCCTTTAACATACCATCAAATTCATCCATGAAGACACATCTTCTTTGACCCATCTTACTACTTTTTGTTATAGAAAACTCTTTTACTTTATCTCTTATTACTTCTATCTTTCTATCATCGGATGAATTTAATACTAATGCATCACAATCTAATTCATTAATAATACATTTGGCTAAAGTTGTGTTATGATTAATTATTCCATTTGCTAAAAAACTATGTGTTTTTGGTATATGAAAATCATATATATCTTTCTCATCATTATTTTTTATCCCCACAACTCTATCTAAAAATATATCATTACTAATAAACATTTTTATTGTATCTTTCAAATACTCTTCCTTTAGCAAATCATAAAAAATCGAACCGACTCTATTAAAACTTCCTTTCAAATAATTTAATCGTACTAAATTTTTATCATACACATCACACTTTCTAATATTATTTTGTCTTCTTTGATTTTTAACATATATTTCTATCATCCTAGAATATGATAATATATTTGTATTCATTTTTTTATTATATTCAATCTTTTTATTTTTATATATCATATCAAAATTTTCTAAAAATTTCTTACTATGTTCAACACTAAATGTTAAATTATGATATATATGATTATATTCCTCTAAATATTTCTCTCCGTGCTTGACAAAAAATCCTAAATTTAACAACATATATTTTATCTCTTTTGCTAGTTGTTTTGATGCTGTAGTATATTCTATATATCCGTTTCTATCCATCCATGAATCTTCTAATAATCCATAAATAAAATTTAATTGCATTTCTTTGCTACATTCTAATATTTTTTTTGGAACATATTTTGTTCTAGCTGTATTTTCACAACATCCGCAGATATTTTTTAAAAATCTACTTAGCCATATTCTTGATATATCTATTCCTTCATCAACTCCTGTATAATTTCTAATTTTAGCATTTATACCAAAATTTTCTTTAAAAATTTTCTGTAATTTTTTTTGTAACCAAGGTTTAAATGTTGATATTCTAACAGCATTATCAACAAATAAGCCGTTTGCAACAAAAACTCCTAATAAAAAAGCAATATCTTTATTCATACATTCGGGTTGAATTATAGATATAGAAGAATTATCATTTATTTTTTTTAATTCATTAAAACCCGAATAATTAAATTTATTATTATTCCCATAAATTTGTGTATTATAAAATATAGGTATTATATCGTCCTCTTTTATTTCTAATAGTCTTTTCCAAATAAACCCATTATTTATATCAAATATTTTTATTTTATGTTCTGGAGTACCTTCAATTGTATACCCATTTTTTGTTTTAATTTTTATTGTTTTACTTTTCCCTTTATAAAAATATTCTGTCTTACAAAATTTATTTTCAGGACAAAATATATTTTCTACAATATCAGTTTTCTCATTTTTTATTTTTTTATTCTTCACATAATCATTAAATGAAATTAAACCATTATTAGTTAAAAATATTTCTTCCCCGATAAGACATTTACCTGTTCCGGGTGTCTTTGAGTATAAAAGAAAATGAGGAATAGCATCTGGTTTCTCCAAGTACTTTAATATTTTATCTTTAAAACTACCTACCATCTCACTTACTTTTTTTGGTCTGTATTTTTCTGTCCAAATTGAATTTTTTGGGTCCATATTTCTGCCTCCTATTCATATAATAATACATAAGTACTACCAATTGTAACAATCTTAAATTTATTTTCACATAAAAAATAATTACAAATAGCATTTGCATTTGTCATAATTTTTTCTAATAAACATTTCCATTCTTGTATACCATTAATACCTACTGAAAATCCATCATTTATATATGTTATTCTTCCATGTTTCATAATAATATTTTTTAAGACTTGAAACAATATTTTATTTTGATTTATATCAGAAATAATAACAGGTATTATTTTTTCTTCTGTTAATGGCGGACCTGAAAATATTGTTCGTGTATTATTCCTGCCCCATTCTTCTGAAGCTACTCTACACGCTCTTTCAAATGAATAATCATAATTTCTCATTAACCATGTTCGTCTATTACTCATAAATCTCATTCTAATAACTCTTCCATCTGTTGGAGATTTAACTTTTGTACCTATTCTTTGACAAATAGATGTTCTTCTCTTTTTTCTTTTTACTTCATACTCTTCTCCGTTATCCTCTAAATATTTTTTAAACTCATTAATATTAGCGCCACCAACCTTACTATTATAACCAAATGCTTTCTTTAGCGCCCTGCTACAACTATATCCTTTTCTATAAAGCTCTAAAGCTTTTTCCATTTCCTCTTCTTTTTCTTTACTTGTTTTTCGTTGTCCCTTTCTTCTTCTATGTATTGCTTTTACAATTGTTTTTGGAGTTTGAAGTTGTTCTTCAATTTTATTCAATCTTTCTAATATCTCAACAATCTCATCAGAAATTTCTTTTACTTGTGTATCACCATGTATTGGACAAAATTTTTCATCGTTTTTTAATACATAACCACATTTACATTTTCGCATTCTTTATCACCTTCTAATATTATATAATAAATTCAAATATTATTAATGTAAACAAAACTTTGAGATCCTCCACGCGATAAATCACATGGATTCCCTTTTATAGTTGTTCTCTTACAACTGTTATCATTTTACTCACTCACTTCTGAGGTTTCAAATGATGATTGGTTTAATTCATCCTTGCGATAAATCACAAGGTTTTCTTAAAACTTTTTTTATAAAAACAAAAAACAACCATTGTAGTAAACATTCTGGATGTTTTTTATAAAATTAATATAAAAATAAAAAAAATTACTCATCGCCTTCAACACGAGGAGCAATAATTAATGTTATAACACTTGTCTCAGTTTTCTCCATTACTTTAATTGGATAGTCCTGTGCTAAACTTAATTCTAATGTTCCGTCTAAATTATTAGTTGCATCAATAAGTGGTTCGCCAAAAGAAACTATAACACCACCTTTACAAGTTAAGGCTTCAACTTCATTTACAAACTTATATTTTCCGGTATTACTAATCTTTACTTTCTTTTCTTCTGTCTCAATTTTTATAACAGCATCTTTATTCATTTTAACATCTTTATATATGTCTTTCAACTTAGTTGCTGTTATACTAAATGTTTCAGTAAACTCTAACTTAGGTTCTCCTGTATCAGTATCCAAAAAGTTCTCTGCTACTAATTCAACATCTACTTTTTTTCCTTCACCTTTAACTGTAAGTAAATTTCCTTCCTTACTTATTGTGATAAACTCTCCAAATCTTTCAAGAACATTTATTACAGTTGGAATATCATTTACCCCAACATTGCCTAGTTTTTCATATTCTTTAAATGCTTCTTTTTTAAGCCAAGCCATAACCCTTGATTGCTTGCTATCACTATTTGCAGTAATATGCAAACCATCGTCTTCAAACTTTAAAATTCCTTCACTTACCGATTGTGTTCCATCCATCTTAAACTTTTTTAAAAATCCTGACAAAACTTTCATTTTTATTTTCATTGCCATTTTTTATTCCTCCACATTTTTTAAAAATTTTTATAACTAAAATAATAAAATGTTACCGCTATATAAATGTATTGAATTTATCTGATACGTGTATTCAACTCACCTAATTGTTTTTTTGAAAATACTTTCTTACATCTTGTACATTTGTATTTTCTATCCACACCAAATAATACACTTTTTCCACATCCATTCAAACACCAATATGTACAAAAATTTGCCATCATTTACTACCTACAATTTCTACTCTCTTTCGTTCCACAACTTTATTGCAAATGTTGCAAACTTTTACTTGCCATCCTGTACTATGTCCTATAGCCCACCATTGATCAATCCATTTACTAATATCTTTATGTTTACAATTTTTTTGCAATTTTTCAATATCTTTATCAAACTTTTCTTCTAATTCCTTATACGTTTTCATAATTAAGAACCTCCACATTATGTCCTTCTTTATAAAATGCTTTCTTTCTTGCTAAACTTGCCAACCTAAAAAACTTTGTCTCATCAATAAAATCAATATATTGAGCATTTGTTTTTCCTTCCATTTTACGTAATACTCTTCCTAATACTTGTATACTCTTTACCTCTCCTTTATTTGCACTTACATTAATAACCATATCTAATTGTGGAATATCAATACCTTCAGCAAAAATACTAATTGTACTTATTAATATATTTAAATTGCCTTTTGTAAAATCTTCAAATATTTCTTCTCTTTCTTTCTTCCCTGTACTACCATGTAAATATTTACTACCATTTATATCATCTTCTAAACTATTTCCATGTTCAACAAGTTTAACTAACATTAAAATCTTTTTATCTTTATTTTGTTCTATTATCTTTTTTATCAACTCATTCCTATACTGATTTGTTGTAATAAACACATTATAATAGTTACTATAATTAGGCGTCTCATTAATTAATCCTTTTTTTGCCTCATCCTCAAACCTTTTTACTATATCCTTAGGCATATAATCCTTATAAAATTTAATTTGTGGTTTCATTAACCATCCTTTATCTATTAATGTTTGACTATCCAAACTATGAGCGATTGTTCCGCCTATGGCGTGTATCATCATATCGTTTCCGTCGTCCCTATATGCTGTTCCACTCATCAATAATCTGTATTCAGTATTTGTAAGTTGTTGTGATATTTTTTGGTAGGAGGCTGCAGAAACATGGTGGCACTCATCATATATACAAAATCTCACACTTCTTAAATAACATACCAATGCCGTCTTTTCTGTTTGTAGTTTCTCTCTTAACTGTTGAACTTCATTGCTCTCTTCTTTTGTTGGAACATATTCATTTATAAATTTTTTCTTTTGTTTTTCATCATCAATATTTTGTTCCTTCCATCTATTATTTCGTATTGAATTTTTTCTTATTTTACAACATCCTTCTACATTAAATTTCTGTATTATTGTTTGAATTGTACATACTGTTATATCTTTAACATCATCTATGCCACTTCCTAATTGTCCAACCTCAATACCTAAACTATCCTGTATCCTATTTTTTGTTTGTAACATTAATTCCTTTCTATCAACAATAAATAATGTTTTAACACCCAGCCGTCTAATAAGTTCTATTGCGATTTCTGTTTTTCCTGCACCCGTTGCAAGTTCAAACAATGCAATCTTCTCTCTTAAAAATTTATCAACTGCTTTTAATTGATAATCTCTTAACTCCTTTCCATTTACAAACTTATCTGGCATCTCTATTTTATCTTCATTAAACTGTCTGTGATCTTCAATGTCTAATGAAAATTCCATTTTTTTATATTTAGCATAATCAGTTAATGTTTTAACCAAACCTTTCATAAATCCTATTGGTAATGAACGATGATTTAAGTTCCAGAATTTTATAATTGTATTTGCATGTGGATTTGCTTTCTTCATAAAGTAAGCATTTTTTAATTCATAACTAAACTTTTTAGTTAAACCAATATCTAATAACTTTGTAATTGGTCCATCAATCTTAATATAATTTCCAAATATATGTAATGTCCATTTAAGTAAATCTTCCACACCGCTTGTACCACATAAATTTTTATATGGACAAAAAAATGTACACTCTTTACACATCGGTGGAACCTTTCCCTCTTTCTTTACTTTATCCATTTCTATTAATATATTATTATACCATTCTTCAATATGTTGTATTTCTTCCTCTGTTGGAGAAAAAATTAATTGTCCTTTACTTCCTTCATATTTTAAATACTCAACTGTACACTTTTTAGGTATTCTTCCTATCTTTCTTTTATATAGCCAACTATAT
>Ga0210003_1000432_pt1 | contig 37984 bp, 35 predicted proteins | sample LantaG_FD_182804 | JGI IMG/M metagenome (GOLD analysis project Ga0210003, IMG submission 182804) | Deep subsurface microbial communities from Baltic Sea to uncover new lineages of life (NeLLi) - Landsort_02402 metaG (SPAdes) (version 2) | ecosystem: Environmental > Aquatic > Marine > Oceanic >...
TTTCTTTCTTTCTTTCTTTCTTTCTTTCTTTCTTTCTTTCTTTCTTTCTTTCTTTCTTTCTTTCTTTCTTTCTTTCTTTCTTTCTTTCTTTCTTTCTTTCTTTCTTTCTTTCTTTCTTTCTTATTCATGATCATCACTCGAAAGTCTCTCTCTCTTTCTCTCTTACAAACATCGTCAGAATGATCGCGGGGCGGCAAAGAGAAACGATAAAGGAGGACAGAGAGCGGGAAAAATCGAAAAATAGAGAAAAAAGAACCTATTTGTCAACCTCGACAGTTCCGTCCTCGACCCTGGACGCGAACGTCTTGAGCGGCGCCTTGCCCGGGCCGAGCTTGCCGACGATCGGCAGGGAGGGGAGCTTGGGGCACCACTCTCCCTGGAGTTTTGGAATTCGTTTTTTTCGGAAAGAAGAGGAAAAGTGGGGGAAAGAGATAAGAAGAAGAAGAAGACAGGAGAGAGAAACGAAAGGAGGCGAGAGAGAAGCGAAAGAAGAAAAAAAGTCCCTCCCAAAAAAAAACCACTCACCTGGACCGACCCGTCCTCGAGCGCGAACGCCGTGCCGTGCGCCGGGCAGGTAATGCACTGCTTGCCGTTGAACTCGCCGACTTTCCCTTGCAGCAGCGCGGTCTTGCCCACCAGCGACAGGCCCAGGTGCGAGCACTTGTTGGAGACGGCGAAGACCTTCCCGCCGGCCTTGGCGACGAGGACCTTGTCTCCGGCGACCTCGCAGACGGCGCGCTGGCCCTATGGGGAAAGGTGGGTTGGCAGTAGGGGATTGGAGGAGAGGGGGTCGGAGGAGGTCGGAGGAGGTCGGGGTTGAGAAAGAGGGAAAAAGAAGAAGATAACAAGAAAGGCGAGAGATATTTTCGATCGTCCGTTGAAGAGATCATCGCGCGCGTTTTCCTTTTTCGCGTGCTGCATTCGATCCAATTTCTCGACGAGAGCAATCTGAGCAATGCAAGTCCACAATTGAGATCGCCAGCTAGGAGAAAAGCTGCCTTGATCTCCCGCGCGTAGAGAAAACAACAAAAAAACGAAAAAGAAAAACTCACGTCGGCCTTCTCGAGCTCGGCCTCAGTGATCGCCTTCTGCCACGCCGCTGCGGACACGCTGCGCTTCGCCTGCTGCTGCTGCTGCGAGCGGCGAGAAGAGACCACGGCGGCGGGCGCCGAGGAGCGGGAAAGGATGGAGGCCATTGTTGATTGAGGGTGGAAGGAGGAAGAGGAAGAAAGGTTGATTGTTTATTTATTTTTTGGTTTGAAAAAAAAAGAGTAATTTTCTCGTTCGTTTTTTGGATTTTTTTTACAACCCCCTCCACCACCACCACCTCCCTACTACCCCACTACCCCACCCCTCGCCAGCCTCGCGAACACGGCCGGGGCGCTCACCGCCACCGCAACGCCGGCCGCGTCGATGTCGTGCCCCCCTTCGACGACACCCCACTCGCTGGCCTGCGCGTCCTCCTCGAGCCTTGCCGCCACCAGAGCTTGCTTCGTCGTCACGGCTCCGTCGAGCGTCGCCAGCGCGAGCAGCACAGATTTCGCGGCCCCGGCCAGCTGCGACGCCGCCGCCAGGTGCCATCTGTCCAGGGAAGAGAGGTGCTCCCGGATCGCCGCGACGGCCTCCTCTGACTGCGGAGCTCCCCTGACAGAGTCGGAAGGCACGAATTTCGTTCGGGCGAGCTCTTCTGCCCAGGCGACCACGGGAGCGAAGACCTCGGCTTGCCTTGCGGACAGCGCGGAACCTGCCTCCTCCCTCACAAGTGCGCCGTCGGTATGAAGGTAGGAGATCATGGTCGAGATGACTTTTTCCCGAGGGGCAGGCTCGTCGATCGCCGTCGCTGCGAGCGACATTAGAGGCATCGTGAAGGGGCGCACCCTGGAGGTTTGAGACGCCCACTCGGCCGCGACGGCGAGGGCCAGGGGTCTGGTGGGGAGGACGAGGGGGTTGCGGGCCGGGGTGCGGAGGCGCTTGCCGTCGAGGGTGACGGCGAAGGAGGTCTGATGAGGATGAGGTTGAGGTCGAGGAGGTTCAGGTTAGTTTTTTCTTCTTCTCGATCTCATGAATTCGAGTTCGAAGAACAAGAAAAACTCATTTGTCCCCTTACCTCTCCGTCTTTCTCCACGCCGGCGCTCTTGTACCAGCGAGGGGGGAGGCCCGTGAAGTTGGAGCGGCGCTGCTGATGGTTGGAGTGATGGAGGAAAGAAGAGGAGGAAGAAGAGGAGGAGGAAGCCATTGCATCGACGACGGCCGACCTCTGATCGATCGTCGTCGTCAAGCTCTCGGCCAGTCCTCCTCCATCTCGCCAACGCTGCTGCTGCAGCAGCAGCCCGCGCGCCGCTGCGATGCCTGCGCGTCGCATTCCGTATAGTAATCAAAGACGAAGAGAGAGACAGAGGGAGAGAAACGAATTCTGCTCTGTTTTCGTTTGTTTTTTTTCTTCTGCAAGTTTTTTTTTCAAAAAACAAAAAAATGGTGGAAAATTTCTTCACTCTCCTCGTTGCTGCTCCTGCTGCTGCTTCATCTTCCGAAGCACCCTCCTCCTCAGCGACCGCGCCGCCGAGGAGCCATCAATGCCGTGGAGGCCCTGCGTCGCGGCGTGAGCGACGGCCCAGGCCGCGGTCCCTCGTGAGAGAGGCGGCGGCGGCGGCGGCGGGAGCTGCTGAGCGCCTTCGGGTCCCTGCTGCGCCGTCGCCGCCGCCGTCGTCGAAAAGGTCGAGGGCAGCAGCGGCGGCAGGGCGACGACGCCGCCTCCCCTCCCCGCGAGCCCGCCGCCGCTGCCCCCCAGCCTCGCGCAGGAGACCAGCGTGGCCCTCAGCGAGCTGGGGCTGGCGGTAAGGTCCGCCGCGGCGAGGCCTGAGACGAGCGACAGGGATCCCGAAATCGAGGAGCCGCCGGGAGCGCCACCGGGAGCTCCATAGCCGCAGCTGCTGCCGCCGCTCGCGAGGGCGCGCGCCAGCAGGAGCGCCTCTGTCGCGGCCGCTGCCGCCTCGTCCGCGGAGGCGGTGTCCGAAGAGAAGCCGTCGTTGTTTTCGTCGTCGCCTTCTTTTTGTTCGGAAGCGGTGGCGGCGGCCTCGACTTGCTCTGCGCGCTCCAGGGGCAGGAAAGGGGACAAGAGGCCTCCGGCGCCGGGCACCCTCGTCGCCGCGTCTGCGAGAGCGAGGGCCCTCTGAGCAGCAGCCGCGTTGTTGCTGCTGCTGCTGCTGTTGCTGCTTCCTGCTGGAGCTCCTCCCCTTAGGCTCAGAGCGAGGGCCGCGGGGGCAGCTCGAGGCGCGGCGAGCGCCGCGACGACCGCTGCTGCTGCTCCCTCTTCTCCCTCTCCTCCTCCCCCTCCTCCTGAGAGCTCCAGCGCGCACGCCACGAAAGCCACCGCGCGCCTCGCCAGACCGAGGTCCAACAGAGGCAGCGCGCTGTCCGAAGCAGCAGAAGAGGACGCAGCATCAGCAGCCGCGGCGGGGGACTGGGGCCAGATCGAGGACAGAGCGACCGACAGCAGCGAGCAGGCGGCGGCCTGGGCCCTCTCTTCCGCTTCCTTCCTTTCCTTTTCGATCGCCGCTGCTGCTCCTTCTCCTTCTCCGTCGCCGTCGACTGCCATCGGCCCGGCGGCGCCCCCGGCGGCAACGGCGGCGTCACTCGCAGGCGAAAGCGCCCTTCGGAGCTCGGCGCGAGAGGCCGGGCCCGCGAAGAGGCGCTCGAGCACCGAGAGAGCCAGCGAGGCGCCGCTCCGAGAGAGGCCGCCGCCTCCACTTCCGTTGCTCGAGAGGAGGGCCCGCGCCGCGAGCGAGCGGCCGCCTCCAGCCCACAGAGCGGCAGCCGCCAGCGGGGACGAAGAAACAGAAGTAACAGCTGTCTCCAAAGCCAGCAGCGCTCTCCATGCGGCAGCGGGCGCCGCGGCCGCAAAGCCCCCGTCGTCGTCGTCGCCGTCGCCGTCGCCGTTGCCGCTTCTGTTAATGCTGCTTCTCCGCAGAAGCGCGTGCCGCGCGAGGACAGCCGCGATGCCCCTGAGAGCAGCGGGAGAAGAAGCAGAGAACGAAGCTTCCTCCGCTGCTCGCTCCCCGCAGGAGGCGAGGCGGGAGACCGCGGCGGCGACAGCAGGAGAAGAGGAAGAACTTTTCTTCTTCGTGCCCTTGCTGCTCTTCCTTTTCAGTCCGGACACGGACGCGCCCGCCGCCTCCGCCGCCCGCGGCGACCGCAGCAGCAGGGCCCGGACGACCTCGAGCGCCGGTGCCGCGGGCAGGGGCGAGAAGGCGGCGGCGGAGGAAGAGGGAAGAGAGGAAGCCTGGTTTCTTGCCGCCGCCGCCGCCGCCGCCGTCGGCGGCGTCGGCGGCGGCGGCGGAGGGGAGATCCCCTCGACCAGCAAGCAGAGCAGCTCGAGCGGGTCCCCTCCCCCGCCCTCCCTCGACCTCGCGAGGCACTCCGAGACCCTGCTCCCGCGCGGGGTGGCCCGGGACAGGGAGACGAGGGCCTCCCCGGCCTCTCGCCACGCGGGGCGCTGCCAGGCTTCTTCGGCGGTTTCGGCGTTTTCGGTTTCGGGTTCGTCTTCTTCATCGCCGCTCAGGGGTCCCCCGGCTGCCGCCGCTGCCCAGGCAGAGGCAGCCGCGGCGGAAGCCCTGTCGACCCTCCTCTCCCGCCTCTGCTGCTGCTGCTGAGCAGAAGCGGGAGGCGGGGCGTGGAAGACAGGAGGAGGAGGGGCAACGGCTGGAGCAGCAGCAGCAGCAGCAGCAGCACCACCACCACCTCTTCCCCCCGCTGCGGCCCTCCGCTCCGCCGCCTCCGCCCTCCTGCCCGCCTCTGCCGCGGCCGCCTCCGCCTGCCGCCTCGCCGCCGTCGCCTCCCTCGCGGCGCTCCTCGCCGTCCTCGCCTCGTCCTCGGCGAACGCCAGCTGCTTCTGGAGGTCCGCGGCCCGGCGCGCGGCGTCGGCGTCGGCGTAGGCTGCGAGGCCCGCCGCAACGGCGTGAGCGTTGCCGCCGCTTCCTCCGGTGCCGCCGCGGCGGTTTCCTCCTCCTCCGAGCGCCGCCGTCGCGGCGTTGTTGGCGTCGGCGAGCTTGGCAGCGGCGGCGTCCCTGGCCCTCTCCGCGGCGCTGGCCCGGGCCGTCTCGGCCCTCACCTGCGCGGCCTTGACCGCGAGCTCGGCCTCGAGGCGCCGGACCTCTCTCGAGAGCTGCTCCTGCTGCGACAGGGAGGAGGGAGGGGCTCCGGCGGCAGCGGCGGCGGCGTTGGCGGCGTTGGAGGTGAAGAGGGGAGGCGCCGAGGCGGCGGCCTGCCTTTGCTGTTGCTGCTGATAATGCTGCCGCTGTTGTTGCTTCGGCTGCTGCTGCGCGGGTGCGCCAAATGTCGCGAGTTGTTGGACTGTTTTGCGGATGGAAAGAGAAGAAGGGGAAGAAAGGTCAGAAGAAATTCTTGAAAATATGAACAAAAAACTCAAGAAAATAAAAATAAAAACTCACCTATCCCGAGCGCGGCCCCTCCGAGAGCCGGAGGCTGCGGTGGCGGGACAGCTGCCGCAGCAGGGGCTGCTGCTGCTGCTCCCCCTGCTGCTGCTGCCGCGGATCCTGCGGCGCCGGGAGCAGAGGGGCGAGGAAGGGCAGAAGCAGCGGCGGCGTTGGCACCGGTGGTAGCAGCAGCAGCAGCAGCGCCCGGAGCGGAAGCAGCTCCGGAGGCCTTCGCGTTCGCCGCCGTCGTCGCTCCGGTGCCTCCTCCTCCTGCCCCTTCGGCCGATGTCTGTTTGGTTTGTGTGTCGGAAGGGGGGAAGAAGAGTTGATGATGATGAGGTCCCGGGTTCACGCTTCGTGCGTTTTGCCGCTTGGTCGCTCGATCGAATCGAAGCAATGCCTCTCTTCCTTCCCTCTCTCTCTCTCTTTCCGCCCCTCTCCCAGCCTCAGACTCATACCTTCTCGCTCTCCTTGTTGTGATTCTCGATGATCGAGTCCACCGCGGCCGCCAGCGCGGCGTCGTCGAGGTCGAACGCGTCGTCCTCCATCAGCAGCGAGGCGGTGTTTGTTTTGGTGGCGGCGGCATTGCCCGTCGTCGTCGCCGGGAGCGGCGCCGTCGATGGAGGGAGCGTCGCCATCGGAGCTTCTTCGTTCTCTCTCTGGTCTCTCTTTCTCTTATTCCGAGCGTCCCATCGTCGAGGAGACAAAGGCGATGAGCTAGCCGAAGTGTGCGATAGAGAGAGAAGCAAAGAGAGGGAAAGAGAGAGAGACGAGGGAGAGCCGTCTTCTTCTTCTCTCTCTCTCGGAAGAATTGAAAAAGTGAGAGAGTTTTTCCTCGTCGTCGACCCTCGACCTTGAACCTCGACGACCCCTTCTTCTTTCAGGGACCACGGACCGAACCGCCGCGCGCTCTCTTTCTCTCTAGCTAGTGTTACAAACAATTTCAATTTGCAAAAAACGAAACAAAAAAGCCAAAAAAAGAAAAGAATTCTCACTACTTTTATCCTTTCTTCCTCGCCGCCACGTCCGCCGCCGAAGTGAAGCTCTCGCCGCACCCACAGCTCCCTTCCTGGTTCGGGTTGGAGAAGACGAACGACGCCCTCACCTCGTCCTCGACCCAGTCCATGGTGGTGCCCACGACGTGCATTAGCGCTCCCGGGTCGACCAGGACTTTCACCGTCGTCGTTGTTGTTGGAGAGGGAGGGGAAGAGGAAGCACAAGAAGGGGGAGCGCCGCCGTCGTTGCTGCTGCTGCTTCTATCGCTCGCTCCTCCTTCGCTGCTCCCTGCTCCTCCGATCCCTATCCCGACCTCCACAACCTCGTCGAGCCTCGAGGGGGAGTCCGCATAGTTGAGCGTGTAGGCGAGGCCGTTGCATCCCCGGCGCTTGACGCCCAGGCGGAGGTACTCCTGGTGGAGAGTTGGTGTGGTGGATGGAGAGAGGTTGAGGTTGAGGTTGAGAGTTTCGAGGTCGTCGTGAGAGCGTTTTTTTTTGTTCTTCTTTCGTTTTTCTTCGTGCGAGTGTTTCGGAACATGCCGCGGTTGGCTTTCCTCCCCTCGAAGGTGACTTTCTCTGATTTCATCTCTCCCTGGGATCCAGAGAGCACGTCGTGAAGCCCATGCACAAATGAAGAAAAGGTCGATCAAGCACGAGGAGGAGGCACTGCGAAGCGGAAAAACAACCTCGACGATGATTGAAAAAACCTCGCTGGCCGAAAACCCAAATTCCAATCTCTCTCACCTTTTGCCTCTTCTCCAGCAGCGCCTTCACCCTCTCCACCGCCGCAGGCGTGAGCGCAACGGGAGACTTCCTCTGCCTGAGGAGGCGCGAGCGCGGAGACGGCGTGGCGGATGCGGTGGAAGCAGGAGAGGGAGAAGAGGAAATCGATGCAGAGGCGTCGGTGGCAAACGACCTCAGGCTGCTCCAGCTGCTTCCGCTGCTTCCGCTGCTTCCGCTTCCGCCGCTTCCACTCGTCGAGGCCGTCAGCGCCGAGGCCAGACGCGCGAGCATGAGCCTGGCTGCACTGCTGCCACTGCTGCCGCAGCAGCTGCCTGCAGCAGCGGCGAGGAGCGCGGCTGCCATCCTTCTCTTGTCGTTTTTTTCGCCGGAAAAAACGAAGTGTGAGAGCTCCACAACACCTTCGTCTAGCTTTTTTTTCCGGGCTCCCATCTCTCCCATTGCTCTCTTTTCGCGCGTCCCCACTTTTCTGTGTGCGCGCTCTCCCTCCGTCCTCCAAACCCGCGCATGCGCCAGAGAAGCATCAGTCTGCTCTTGGCGAACATGCGTGCTTCCATCCTCAAAACGAGCGGCGCCGGCGTGACGACGTGCGCCTCCTCCTCCTCTGGCGCTTCCGCCGCCGCCGCCGCCGCTCGCCCGTCGACGGCATCCTCTTCGTTCCTGCGCAGGCCGCTGCGCTCCGCCGCGGCCCCGCGCCCCTACGGCACGTCGTCGTCCACGTCGCGCGTGTCGATCGCGAGCCCGCTGTCCGTGCGCGCGTCGGCGGACTCGAGGCGCAGCCTGGCGGCAGAGGCGGCAGCGGTGAGTTTTTTGTTTTGTTTTTTTCCTCGGCAAACCAATGCTCTCTTTTTTTGCGCGCTTGTTTGCTTTCTTTCAGTCTCCTTCTCCCGCCCTCTTCCGCGCCTCGCCTGCACTCAATTGCCGCACACTAGGTGCCGTTTGGAGACGCTCTAGACATCGAGAGGAAGAGGAGAGCACAAGAGAGCTCCAGAAGCTCGCTAAGAGCGATGCATCTTCGAAAACAAACGCAGGCGGCGCCAGCGTCTTTTTCTCGTTCTTCTTCCCTCGTTTTCCGAGCCGCCGCCGCCTTGCTGTTTTTCTTCTTCTTCAACCTCCTCGAATTCGACCTCTTCTCTCTTCTTTCTTCCCTCCTCGACCTCCCTCCGACCCTTCTTCGCTTCCCCACTCTCACTCCCACTCCCGAAACAACAAAAAACAATCGAAACTCTCTTCTAGGTCGAGCTCGCTGAAGACTCCACCGTCACCGCTTCCACCGAAGAGGAGGCCCCCAAGCTCCTCTTTGCCGCCGGCTCCTCGCTCGACGACGACGAGGGCTCCGGCGGCGACGGCTCCGAGCTCAACAAAAACGGCGACGGCTCCGACGCCGACGAGCCCGTCCTGCCCTACGAGCCCCGCCGCGCGTCCCTGGCCTCGATCTTCGAGTCCGAGGACGAGGAGGTCATCGAGGTCGACGGCAACCTCGGCGACGAGTCGCTGCTGCTCGAGAACTGCGGCCTTCGCCCTCAGACGGTCGCCGCCCTCCAGGCCCGCGGCATCCACGCGCTGTTCCCGATCCAGAAGCACGTGTTCGAGCCCTCCCGCGCCGGAAGAGACCTGATCGGAAGGGCTCGCACGGGTTCCGGGAAGACGCTTGCGTTTTCGCTTCCCATCATCGAGGGCATTCTCGAAGAAAAGGAGACGCACGCGGCGGAGGGCACGCTGCCCCCCAACCCTCGCGCCCCTCGCTGCATCGTCCTTGCCCCTACCCGCGAGCTCGCCAAGCAGGTCGAGCGCGAGATGGCGGAGACGGCCCCGGGCCTGGCCCTGGGCTGCTTCTACGGCGGCGTCGACATCGGAGGGCAGATCCGCCAGCTGCGCCGCGGCTGCGACGCCGTCGTCGGAACCCCCGGCCGCGTCATCGACCTGATCGACCGCGGCGCGCTGGACCTGTCGTCCATCAAGTTCTTCGTGCTTGACGAGGCGGACATGATGCTCAACGTCGGGTTCGAGGACGACGTCGAGCGCATCCTCGAGTCTGTCCCTTCGGAGCGCCAGACGCTCCTGTTCTCGGCGACGATGCCTGCGTGAGTTTTTTATTTTATTTTATTTTATTTTATTTTATTTTATTTTATTTTATTTTCTTTCTTTCTCTTTCCAACGCAAGGCTCTTTCTTCCTTTCTTTCGACCCCGACGACACGCTCACGCGCCCTTGTTCTTCCTTTGACTTTTCCCAAAATACCAAAAAACAACAAAACAGCTGGGTGAAGAAGCTCACGCGCAAGCACCTGACCAACCCGGCGCTCGTCGACCTCGTCGGCGACTTGGCGGCGGGCAAGCTCGCGGAGACGATCCGCGCCCTCGCCGTGCAGGTCACGCCCGAGTCCCGCAGGTCCGTGCTGGTCGACCTGCTGACTGTCTACTGCGCGGGCTCCTCGGGCGGCACGGGCAACGGCAAGGGCATTGTCTTTACCCAGACCAAGCGCGAGGCCGACGAGGTCGCGGCCGCTCTGGCCCTGACTGTCCCCTGCGAGGCCCTCCACGGCGACATCGCGCAGAAGGCGCGCGAGACGGTGCTGAAGCACTTCAGGGACGGCAAGTTCTCGGCGCTGGTGGCGACCGACGTGGTGAGTAGTTTGGGAGGAGGAGGGGTTGGGAGGTTGAGAGGGAAGAGAGAAGAAAAGAAAGGAAACGGCGGTGAAGAAGAAGAAAAAACTCACTTTCCCTTTTTCTCCAAAAAAAAAACCAAAACTTCCAAACCAACCAGGCCGCCCGCGGCCTCGACATCCCCGACGTCGACCTCGTCGTCCACTACGACCTCCCCTCGGATGCCGAGTCCTTCCTCCACCGCTCCGGGCGCACGGGCCGCGCGGGCAAGTCGGGCACCGCCATCGCGATGTTCACCTCTCGCGAGGCGGGCTCCTTCCGCCGCATGCTCCGCGACGTGAAAGTCGACACGGTCGAGCTGATTTCTCCTCCGGGCCCCAAGGAGGTCATGGCCGCCTCGGCAAGGCAGGTGATGCGCCGCCTCGACCGCGTGGACGCCAATGTCAAGACCTTCTTCGAGCCCGCCGCCGACGCCGTCTTGGGTTCGGGAGCCAACGCCCGCGACGCGCTCGCAGCTGCCCTGGCCGCGATGAGCGGTTTACTCGAGGTCCCCAAGGAGCGGTCCCTTCTGTCTTTAGAAGTCGGGCAGACAACGCTGCGCGTGCTGTCGAGGCCCGGGAGGGTCACGCAGCCTGGGCACATCATGACGATCGTCCGCAACCTTCTCGGTTCCTCGGCCGCCAACGTCGTCGGCCGCGTGCGCATGCTCACCGATGCGGAGTCGGGCCGCGAGGGCGCCGCCTTCGACCTGCCCGACGAGGTGGCGAGCCAGCTGTTCGAGAAGGCGGACGAGCTGGAGAAGCGCGGGTTCGAGCTCGACAAACCCAAGACGCTGCAGCTGTCCGACATGCGGGACGACGGGCGCGGCGAGGGTGGAGGTGGCGGCCGCTTCGGGAACAACAGGCGCTACGGAGGCGGCGGCGGCCGCGGCAGCGGAGGTGGCTACAGGGGCAACAACAGCAACCGTTCCTACGGGGGTGGCGGCGGTGGCTACCAGGGACGCCGCGAGGGTGGCGGTGGCGGCGGTGGATACCAGGGGCGCCGCGAGGGTGGTGGCGGCGGCGGCGGCTACCGCGGCGGAGGTGGAGGTGGCGGAGGTGGCTACCGCGGCGGCGGCGGCGGTGGCGGAGGTCGCTCGTTCGGCACAGACGCGTACTAGATTTTTCAAAAAGACGATTTTCACCAATTCTTACCACCCCACGTCCCCCCCACCTTGTTTGCTATTTAGTTCTATTTACGGCGAGAGAGCAGAGAGAGAAAAGAGAGAGAGAGAGAGAAAGAGAGAGAGAGAGAGAGAAGAGAGAGAGAGAGAGCATGACCCCCCAACGAAAACACTTTTTCCCCCTTTTTTCCGTTGAGAAAACCCCCTCAAATTTTTATCCAGCTCCGAGGAGCCCCTTCCCCCCCTCCCACTTTGCTTTTTGCGTTTTTGTTTCGTGCTTATAGTGAGAGAAATCATTTTTGTTCGATATTTTGAAGAGAGACGACACCGCCTCGGGGCGAGCGCGTGCTCGCGGGGGAGAGAAAAAGAGTAAAAAGAAAAAATTGAAATTTTCGAAGGCAAAAAATCGGACATCTCTCCTCATTTTTCAACGCGCCGAGCCTTTTCCGCTCTTCTCGCATCTAGCCGTCGCCGACAACGAGTATTCCGTCCCCTCATTTCTCCCTTCAAAGACCTCCATTCCTATCCATCTTCGCTCTAGCACGCCATGACAGTCTCCCCTCGCGCCCGCGGTAGTGGAGGCTCGGCGAAAAAGGGCGCCAAGAAGGCTGGAGGAGCAGGCAATGCGAGCAAGACGAAAGCGGCGGCTAACGCTTCCTCCATGACCATGGCCGACGATGACGCTCCAATCACTCCCGCCGTCTGGCGCCCCGGCTACGACCCGCTCGAGGAGGACGAGACGTTACAGTACGACCCCACGGCCTACGACTGCATGCACAGCCTGGCGCTCGAGTGGCCGTGCCTCAGCTTCGACGTGCTCCGCGATGCGGCGACGGCGGCGCGGGTCGCGAGCGTAGCGAGTAGCGCTTCGACGGCGAAAACCTCAACCACCGCCGCCGCCGCCGCGGTCGCGTCGTTCCCGCACACGCTCTTCCTCGCCGCCGGGACGCAAGCCGCCACCAGGAGCGCCAACTCCCTCTCCCTGCTGCGCCTGGGAAGGGTCGGCCGGGGCAAGCACGGGCCCGCTGCTTTACGAGATGACGACTCTGATGACGGCCTCTCCTCGGACTCGGAGGACGACGAAGCCGACAGGCCGACGCTTGCCTCGAGGCGCGTGGCGGTCAACGCCGGCGTCAACCGGGTCCGCGCGATGCCGCAGCACCCGGGGATCGTCGCTGCGTGGCTGGACTCCGGGGTCGTGTCTATCTGGGACCTGAGGCAGCAGCTGGGGGAGCTGGAGAAGATGACCGACGCCGAGAGCGCCCGCAACGAGGAGAAAGAAAAGAAGAAAATCGGTGGTGGTGGAGTCAAGAGGAAGGCCGGGGGCGGCTCTCTCTCCTCTGACTTCCTCTCTCTGGCCCCCGTGGCGTCGCACAGGCACGGGGCGGAGGGCTTCGGGCTGGCGTGGTCCCCCGGCCCGGCTCCTGGGAGGCTCGCGTCGGGCGACTGCGGCGGCGGGCTCCGAGTCTGGGAGCCCAGGGAGGGAGGACGAGCGGCCTCCTCTTCTTGTTCTCCTCTCTCCTGGGCCGTCTCGCAGCCCTACGGAGGCCACGACGACCACCGTGCGTCGGTTGAGGACGTCGCGTGGTCGCCGACCGAAGGCACCGTCTTCGCGACCGCGGCGACCGACGCCGCCCTCAGGGTCTACGACGCCCGCGCGCGCTCGAGGCCGCAATTAGTGATCCAGAGCGCGCACGCGTCGGACGTCAACGTGGTCTCGTGGAGCGGCCTGGCGACTTTCATGCTGGCGAGCGGCGGGGACGACGGCGCTGTGAAGGCGTGGGACCTCCGCGCGATCGGGAGTGCTAATAACAGCGGAAGCGCAAACGGAGGCGGAAGCGGAAGCGGCAGCGGAGTTGGGAAGAAGACGGCCTCTCCGGAGCTTCCCGCGACGGCCCCCGGGGAGGTCGCCCGCCTCTGCTACCATCGAGGGGCTGTCACTTCCGTGGAGTGGTCCCCGACAGAGTCCAGCGTGCTGCTGTCGACGGGCGACTCCACCGACGGCACGACCTGCGTCTGGGACCTGGCGGTGGAGAGGGACCCCGAAGAGGAAGCGGCGCTCGGGGCAGGGGCCGCCGTCGCCGTCGGTGCTTCTTCTGCCGAAGACGCTTCCTCGGGCCTGCCGGCGCAGCTGCTGTTCGTCCACGCGGGACAGTCGGACGTCAAGGAGGCGCATTGGCACCCTCAGGTCGACGGACTGGTGGCCTCGACGGCGGCGGACGGGTTCAACGTGTGGAGGGCGGCGAATGTTTGAAGAAAAAAACGGGAAAGGGAAGAGAAGAGACTTGTGAAAAATCTAATGACAAAAAAACAGATAGCAAAATTCACTTCTTCTTCTTCTTCGTCTTCTTCTCGAGAAAAAAATGAAAACGCGCTCTCTCCTCTTCTCCAGCTGCTGCGGCTGCGCGCTGCTCTGCTGCTGGTGCTCCCTGTTGCTGCTGCTTCTGGCGTCGTCGTCATCATCGTCTTCTTCCGCGGGCGCGCTGCCGCTGCTCCCACAGGGAGGGGCGGCGGCGGCGGCGGCGGCGAAAACAACAACCGCCGCGACTTCTTCGTCTCTCACTTCTTCCTCCTCCTCTCCGTCCGCAACCACCTCTGCTCGCAAGCTCCTCGCGAGCAGCAGCAGCAGCCACGGAGGCAGGCACAGTCGTCGCGGGACCGATGAAGCGAACGAGAGAGACGAGGCGGAGGAGCGACGGGGGCGGTTCTCCGTCGTCGACACTTCTCTTCCCTCCTTCAACAACGACAACAAGGACGGCGACAAGAACAAACGCAGCCGCCGCAGCAGCTCCCGCCGCAGCCGCGGCAACCCCCTCCCTTCTCTCTCCCTCTCCCTCTCCTCTCCTACTCCTCCTCCTCCTCTCCCGACCATCGACCTCTACGTTCGCACCTACCGCGGCGACGCCGCCTGGCTCACCTGGCTGCTGCGCTCCGTCGAGGCGAACGTCGAGCCCTCGGCCTTCCGTCAACTTTTGGTCTCGGTCGCCCGGAACGACTCTGAGCTCTTCGGGTCTTTCCTGCCTTTGTTCAGCGGGAAGCTCCCGATCGTGATGCTGGTCTCGGACGACGCTCCGTTCGCGAGGGCGACCAGGGTGATGGGGAGCGTGACCGCGGACGGGGGCTACCACGCGCAGGTAAGTTGGGAGCTTTTTTCTTCTTCTTCTTTCGTTCTCGACCTCGACCTCGAGACTCTCGACCTCAAAAAAAAAAAAAAACGCTATCCCAAAAAACAAAACTCTCAAAAAAGATGTTTGACAAGCTCACCCGCCCTCCCTTGTTCTCCGACGCCGACTTTTTCGTCCATGTCGACAGTGACTGCGTCTTTAAGAGGCAATTGGTCGAAGGAGAAGGAGAAGGAAAAGAAGAAGGAGGAAAAGAAGGAGGAGGAAACGGCAACGCAAAGGAAAAGAAAACGAAAAATAACAAGAAGCTCCCTCCTTCCTCTTCCTCCTCCTCTTCCTCCTCCTCTTCCTACCGCAAGATCACCCGCTCCGACTTCGTCGACCCCCGAGGCCGAGTCAGGGCCAGGCGAGTGCCCTTCGCCTCCCTCCCGGAGCCCTTCCACCGCTGGCAAAAGGCAGCAGAGGGGATGCTCTTGGAAAAAGTGCCCTTCGAGACGATGAGCTGCTTCCCGCTGGTGTTCCCGCGACGGGTCTATGGTTTAGTTAAAGAGATCGTGCTCGAGAGGCACGGAGAGAGGGCGATGAAGAGAGAACAAGAAGAAGAAGGAGGAAGCGGAGGCAACAACAGCAGCGGCGGCGGCGGTGTCCCCTCTCCTCTTCCCCTTCCTCCTCCTCCTCTCTCGAAAGACGCCTCGCTGTCGCTCTTCCACCGGATCCTCTCGCACCACCTCGACGACTTCGGTGAGTTCACGGCCCTGGGACACGTGCTGACGACGCGGCTCAAGGAAGGGGAGGCGTGGGTGAGCGACTTTGGAGAAGGAGAAGGAGAAGGAGACGGAGACGGAGGAGAAGTGGGAGTGGGAAAAGGAGGAAGAGGAAGAGAAAGAAACACTTCTCCTCTGCTTCCTCCTCCTCTCGTCTCCACCCCGACCTCCTCCTCGCCCAAGTCCTTCTGCTCTCTGACGCAGCAGGCGTGGAGCTGGGGCAGCGTGACGCCCGAGGCGGCCGTGGAGGCGGAGAGGAGCCTGCGGGTCGGGTGGTGAAGAGGAGGGGAAGAAGGGGAAGAAGAGAGAAGAAGAGCGGAAGAGAGAAGAGGAGAAAGAGAGATTCTTCAGAAGAGGTCGAAGAGGTCGTCCCACTCGACAGAGACTTCTTTTCACTTTTTTTGCAAATCAAACAGTTTCGCGAAAACCCCCCCTTTTCGACACCACTTTGCGTTCCTTTTTCGTTCGTCTCTCCTGGCCTACTTGCTCCCGACACAATGTCAGACCCCGGTGCAATCGCCGGGGAGGAGAAAATCGCGATAGAGGCCGCGCGAGAGGCCGCGGAAGAGGCCGCGTTTCCATCAGAGACGCATGCGAACGACGAGCGAGCGAAACCCACTGGCGGCGAGCCGCCGCTCAAGCGCCTGAGGACGCTCGCAGCCGCCGAGGAGGAGGAGGAGGAGAAGGACGGCATGGATCGCGTCCTGGAGGTAAAAGAGAAGAGAAGAGCGTGGAGAGAAGGGAAGAGAAGAGCGTGGAGAAACGATTCGACGAGTCCCCCTTCATCTCGATTGTTCGCCGACTCAGACCTTTCCTTGCACCTCGACCACCCTCTTTTGCTCCAAATCAAATAAGAACAGGACGACGGCGAGGACGCAGACGACAACCCCGCCGCGACGGAGACCACGGGCATCGCAGGGCCGACGCCGCTGGCGGACAAGGGCGTGCAAGAGGAGGTCGCTGACGCGGCGGCGAGGGTCGCTGCCGCTGCTCGCGCCGCCGTCGACGCTGCTGCAGGGCAAGGAAGAAGTGGGGGAGAGCTCCGCGGCGGCGCAAGCGACAACAACAAGGACGACAACAACAGCGGCGGGGGCATTTTGACCGTCGCCGACGAGGAAGCAGAGGAGGCGAAGCGGGAGGCCGCTGTGATAGACGCCCTCGCCGACGCGGAGGACGACTTTGAGAGACGAGGAGGAGGGGGAGAAGCATCAAGAAAGGAGAAGCAGCCGAGCTCCTCCTCCTCACAACAGCAGCAGCAGCAGCAGCAGAACCACCACCCTTCCCACATAATCGACGACGCCACGAGGGAGAAGGTTCGCGCCAAGCTCGAGGCTGCCCTGGAAAAGGCAGACAGCGCGAAAGCAGCTGCAGCGGCAGCAGCGGAGACGGCAACAGCAGCGGCAGCGGCAGCGGCAACAGAGGAAGAGCGCTCGAAGGCGAAGCAGCGCCGCTCCGATGTCGCGAGAGAGGTCGAGGCCGAGGCAGCCAGGGGAAGCACGAGCAGGAGCGTGTACTTCTCGAAGGTGGGTAACGCGGCGAGGCTGGCGGCGAGCCCTGCGGGGCTTCCTGCTGCGAATGCTGCTGCTGCTGCTGCTGCTGCTGCTCCGGGTAAAGGTTGAGTTGAAGTTTCACTGCTGTTCTTTCTCCTCTCTTTTCCCTTTTCTCTCTTAATCCCTCTCTCCCTCTTCTCTATCTGCTCGTTCGCGTGTGCCATGTACAAGTGCTGTTTTTTTGAAAAGTTGTAATACAATGGAGCGGAAAGCGGAAAAGCGGAAAAACCAGAGAAAAAAAAACCCGCAACTTTTCACTCCTTTTCCTTCGCCTCCTTTCTCTCCTCTTTCGCCTTCGAGCTCGTCGCCCACCACCACACCCCAGCCCCGGTCAGGAACACGGCGGCGTAGCCCAAGCGCGCGTAAGGGTGCCGCCTGGCGGCGTAGGAGAACTGCTCCCCGAGCGAGGGGGCCTGGAAGTTTGCCGGGGTCGAAAACGGCTTCGAGTGCGATTGCGCGAGCTTCGCGGCGGTGGCGATGGCTTCGGCCTCTTCCTGCTGCGCGAGCGAGGTCCACGACGACGATGATGCGGAGGAGGAGGGTGTGCGCTGCTGCTGCGATGAGGACGACGAGGAGGGAGGAGGCGGCCTGGGGGGCTCGTCTGGTGGCGGAGGAGGAGGCATGATTCGAAGTTTTTCAGATTCTGAGAAAGGCTCGATCGATGCAGAGTGAGCAGCGTGGTTTCAGAAATTCGACAACAACAAAAAAAGAGGCGAGCATTCAAAAAGAAACTTTGCATCCCGCGCTTTCTCTCCCCGCGTTCTCTCTCTCCCCTCCTTTCCAACCACTCTCCGCCTGTTGCTGATAAGCGAGATGCTGTTTCGAGCCATCAACGCGCGAGCGACGGCGGCTCTGCCAGCGAGGACGAGCTCGGCAGCGCTCCCTCTTTCTTCGCAACGACACCAACAACGCCGGAGCGTTGGCGGCGCTCTCGTCGTCGTGTGAGTGTCAATTGCTTTCGTCTCTCTCCCCGCTTTCTCCCTGCCTCTTTCGCATCCAATTCTGATGTCGATGGATGTGACACTATCGCAGCCACCCTGCCAATGTTGAGAAAAAACTTGAAAAATGAATTTAAATACTCTGAATTCCGTCGCATCAATCGTCTCCTTCGCGGCGGCCGTGGGGGCATGCCAAAAACGATGCTAGCCGAAAAACGGATAACAAAAAAAAACTCAACCTCAACCTCTTTCTTCCTCCCCTTTTTCCAACTCAACTCAAAACAGCGCCGCCAAGCGCGGCCGCGGTCCCCGCGACGCCGGAGGAGGCGCCCCTTCAACCTCTGCTCCCAAAACAGGCGGAGGCGGCGGAGGCAGTGGCGGCGGCGGCGGTGGCGGCGGAGGCAACAGCGGCTTCAAGTCCCCCGGCAAGGTCCGCGAGGGCTCTTCCTACGAGCAAGAAACGCGCAAGATCATCCTCTCGATGGACAAAGTAACCAAGCTCAGCCCCTCGGGCAAGAAGCTCCTCGACGGAGTGGGGTTAGGGATGTACCTCGGAGCCAAAATCGGCATCCTGGGCGCCAACGGCGCCGGGAAATCGACTCTGCTGAAAATCCTCGCGGGCGTCGACGACGCCTTTGACGGCAACCTCCAGGTCAACGACGGCATCAAGGTGTCGTACCTGGAGCAGGAACCCCCTCTCGCCGACGGCCCCACGGTCGACGACAACATCCGCCCTGCGCTGGCCCGCGTCGAAGCTTTGTTGAAGGACTTCGAGCAGGTCAGCGCCAAGATGGCCGAGCCGGGTGCTGACGTGGACTCTTTGATGGGCAAGATGGACCGCCTGCAGTCCGAGATCGACGCGTGCAACGGGTGGGAGCTGGAGCGCACGCTGGCGAGGGCGACGGACGCCCTGCGGTGCCCTCCCGGAGAGGCGCTGGTGGACAAGCTTTCGGGAGGAGAGAGGCGGCGCGTCGCTCTGGCTCGCGTTTTACTGGAAGCTCCGGACGTTCTCCTGCTGGACGAGCCGTCGACGCACCTGGACGCGCTGTCGATGTCGTGGCTGGAGAGGACGCTGGCCGAGTTCAGGGGCACGGTGGTGGCGGTGACTCACGACCGGTAAGAGGGGATGGGAGGAGTTGTTTGGAGAGAATGATTTTTTTCCCCCTTTCTTTTCGAAACCGAAAAACTCACTTCAAAACTTCTCTTTTCTCTATTCTCTCTCTGTTTCCGACAACAACAACAGCTACTTCCTCGACAACGTCGCGGGCTGGATCCTCGAGCTCGACAAGGGGAAAGGCATCCCCTTCGAGGGCAACTACAGCGAGTGGCTCGAGGCGCGAGCTTTAAGAGAACAGCGAGACGCCAAGGCCTCGGCCGCCGTCGGCCGAGCGATCGACAAGGAGCTCGAGTTCGTGCGCTCGAAAGCCAAGGGACAGAACAAGAAGGGCAAGGCCAGGCTGCGCGTCTACGACGAGCTGGTAGAGGAGCAGGCCGCCTACGCCAGACAGGGCATCTTCGACTCGCTGACGATCCCCGTCGGGCCGAGGCTGGGCGGCGTCGTCGTCGACGTCGAAGGGTTGACGAAATCCGTCGAGCTGGAAGCGACCGGAGAGAGGAGGCTGCTGATGGAGAACGTTTCCTTCTCCGTGCCTCCCGGTGCCGTGGTGGGCATCGTGGGGGGCAACGGGGTGGGGAAGACGACGCTCTTCAACATGATCATGGGACTGGACAAGGCTGACTCGGGGTAAGGAAGTTTTGTTGAAAAGGTTTCTTTTTTTCTTCAAAAGCTGCTTTGATGAGTAAAAGAAAGAAAAAAACAACTCACCTCTTTTTTCTTCTTCCTCTTTTTCCCCCCCACTTTCAACTTCAACCCTCCCTTTCCAACAACAGCGAGATCAAGGTCGGAGAGACCGTCAAGCCCATGTACGTCGACCAGATGCGCGCCGGCCTCGACCTCGACATGACGGTCGCGGAGGCGATAGCGACGGCGCTTTCCGGATCGGCCGCCGCGGGGACCACCGTCGACCCGGCAGGCACCATCAGCATCAGCGGCCGCGACGTCCCCGTGCGGCAGTACTGCTCCTGGTTCAACTTCAAAGGGAGCGACCAGCAGAAGAAGGTCAAGGTCTTGTCAGGTGGGGAGCGGAACAGGCTCAACCTGGCGAGGACGCTGGCGGGAGCCGGAAACCTGCTTTTGGTCGACGAGCCGACGAACGAGGCAGACGTCTTCTTCGTGCAGGCGCTGGAGGCCGCGATCCAGCGGTTCGCCGGGTCCACGATGGTGATCTCGCACGACAGGTGGTGAGTATAGTAGTGTTGGATTGGACAGAGAGAGAGGATTTGGAGAGAGAGAGAGAAGAAGAAGAGGGCGAAAACGAAGAAGGAAATGGAAAAAAGCTCACCTCGACGCGCGCGAACGAAAAAAACCGACTTCTGAAAAAACAAAATCAAACTTTGAAGGTTCCTCGACCGGCTCGCGACGCACATCCTGGCGTTCGAAGGCGACAGCAAGGTCGTCTGGTACGAAGGAGGGTACTCCGAGTACGAGGCCGACTTCAAGAAGAGGACCGGGAGTGTGGACCCGACGAGGGTCAAGTACAGGAAGATGGCGACGGTTTAGGAGAAAAGAGAGGGAGAGAGAGTTTTCCTTTTCCGTTTTTTTGCAATTCGAAACAAAACAAAGGCCCTTTTTCCGCCACCAACAACAAGTACACACAAAAGGATACAAAGGCGCTCTGTTTACAAAACTCAAAAATACACCACGCATACGTTTTCACAGTTTCCCTTTTTCGAGCCCCACCGCCTTCAGCACTGCCTCGGCCGCCCTTCTCGTCGCCGCCGCTTCATCTTCTCTTCCTCCTCCACTTCCGCTTCCTCCCTCGTCGTTCCCGCCGCCGTCGTTCTCTACCACGACCACCTCCGCCGAGTCCTCCCAGCTCTCCAGCTGGCTGTCCAGCAGCGAAGGGTGCAAGAAATGCCCGGCGACCTCCTCGCAGGCCCCCGACGACTTTTGCATGATCTCCTGCCGCCGCTCGAGCCGCGTGCGCAGCGAGTCCCGGGTCGCCTTCAGCAGGACAAAGTCGACCGCCACGGAGGGTACCTCGGCCTCGTTGGCGACCTCGACGATCAGGTCCCGGTACTTTTTCTTCAGGGCGGAGCAGGCTAACACAGCGACGTGAGAAGGGGAGAAGACCGCGGCCTCGCGGGCAGCGGCGGCGACGCGCTCGAGCCAGGGCACTCTGTCGCCTTCGTCGAGGGCCTCCCCCTGGCTCATCTTGGACTTGGCCGCGGCGTCGTGGTAGTCGTCGGCGTCCAGGAAGGGGACCGCGGAGCCCATGAGGGCGGAGAGGGCTCTCCCGACGGTGGTCTTGCCCGAGCCGCAGGGGCCGGCGAGCACGACGAGGCGCGCGTGTCTGGATGAGGGAGGAGGAGGCGGAGGAGGTTGAGGTTTTCCCGTCGTCGTCATCATCATCGCCATCGCTTCTTTCCCGCTCGCTCCCGTCGCGTTGCCTCCTTTGCCTGTCGATGCCGACGTGTCTCTCTCTGCGACAGGGGTCATGGGGAAGGCAAGACGAGGCAGCGATCCGTTTAACGGAAGCGGTCTTTGATGAAGAAGAAGAAGAAAAAAGAAACGATGGAAGAAGAGTGAGCGAGTGAGTGAGCAAGCGAGAGAGAGACGAACGGTTTTTTTCTTTCCCACTCTTGCTCACCTCTCCGCTCCCTCTCTCTCGCTTCTCTCTCTCTCTCTCTCTCTCTCTCTCTCTCTCTTTTCCTCTCAAATGATACCGAAAATCAATCAGGTTCAGTTCTTTGTTTCTGTTTTACAGTTTTTTCTCCTCTTTTAAAGACGAAGTGAAAGAGAGAGAACAAAATCACTCCTTTCCTCACTTTTGCTGCTGCTGCGGAGCAACCTCCTCCGCCGTAGCCCCCCCCGCTGCTGCCGTTCCCGCCGCGGCGGCGACTGTCGGAGCAGGCACCACCACCACCGGGGGCAGCATCCCCATGTTCTGCACGGTCCTCTCGACCGCGGAGAGCCGCGCGAGCTTGTCGCCGTCGATGCGATTGTTGTTGCTGTTTTCTCCTCCAACTCCTCCCCCTGCTCCTGCTCCTGGACCTGCGAGCAGCGCCCTGGGCGGCAGGGCCCGCGCCACGGCCGCGAGCGTCTCCCTGGCCCTGGAGGCCAGGTCAAGCTCGGCCTGCACCGGTGGGCGCCCGCCGGAGAGCACGACGGCCGCTGTTTTGGGGGTGTGTTTTGGTGTGGCGGAGGAGGTTCGGAGGTCGTCGAGGTTGAGAGAGAGAGAGAGAGAAAGCGAAAAGAGAGCGGCTAGACCGGAATTCGAAAACAAACCAATTCAAACGCACCGTGCAGCGTCTTGAGCGTCCTTGCGCTCTCATCCAGCAGCGCCTCGACCCCTGCGAGGCGCGCCTCCGTGTCGTCGTCGTGGGGCTGGCTGCGCGCCGCGGTGGCTGCGCTGGGCGCGGCGGCGCTAGCATTGCCATCGGCCGTCGCCGCCGTCGTCGTCATTTTAACTCTCTTTCTGTTCTTTCTCGTCGAGCCTCGCCGCTTCTCCTGCTGTTCTGAATTGCTAGCGATCTAGAGACAAAAAGAAGAGAGAGAACAGAGCCGCACAGAAAAAACACTATAAAACGATGCCTCAGAGAGCGAGAAAAGAGAAAAAAAGAAAAGAAAAGTGATTGCAGTTAAAAGAACGAAAAAAAATTCACCTCCTTCGACCTCCTCTGCCCCTCGCTCCTCCTCCACCTCCACCCCCACTCCCCAACCTCAACACCCTCCCCACCCTCCCAGCAATCCTCCACCCGAAAGGCGTCGCCTTTGACACCACCAGATCCGTCACCAGGAGCGCAGGCAAGAAAACGAGCGACAAAAGAGAGAAATAACTTGATGCTGTCGCTCTCGTCGAAACCTCAAAACCTTCTTCCTCTCCTTCTTCTTCTTCTGGCTTCGCTGCCCCCGAAGCCGCCAGCGCCACAAACAGCGGGTAGATTGCCGCGACCGCGGCCATCCCTTTTAATAAGAGTGATGAGAGAAAGAGAGGGAAAAAGGATCGATAGAGAAGAGGTGAGAGAGAGGTCTCGAGGTCGAAGAACAGAAAGAAAGAGAAGGAAAAAAGAAAAACTCAAAACTCAAAACTCAAAACAGGAAAAAAAAAGCTTACCTTCCCAAAACGGCAGGACCACAGAGGGCGACGCGGCGACGATCCCAAACGCCAGGTAAAAGGGCCAGTGTTTCCCGAAAGCCGTGACTCGCTCCGCGATGCCGATGACGTTTCCGTTTCCGTTTTCACTATTTTCAGTTTCTTCTTCTTCCTCTTCTTCTTCTTCGTCGCTTTTCTTCTCCGTCGTCTTCGAGCTCCTCCTCTGCCGCCCCTGCTCCCTCCTCGCCTCCACGCCGCTCTCGGATTGCGCTGTGAACCGGTAGTCGAAGGCCATCAGCCCGTAGAGAAGCCAGGTCAGCAGCGTCGAGAGCAGAGGGCCCGCGAAGGCGAAAAAACCACTGGAAGGTGGGAGGAGGCGGGAGAGTCCTGCCTGCGCCCACAGGAAGGAGAACAGGGTCCCGCGCTGCAGCTCGAGGGCTTCGTCCTCCGCCGCCGCCGCAGAGGAATGAGCGGTGACTTTCCTTCTAGTCGTCTTCGGAGGAGGAGGAGAGGGAGAAGAAACCTTCCTAGTTGTGCTTCGGCTCCTGCCCCTGCTTCGACTCCTTCCGCCGCCGCTTCTTCCTCTTCTCGCCTTCTCCTTTCCTTCCTCTCCTTCACCTCCTTCTTCATTTCCGAACACCCCCTTCGCCACCGCCAGGCACCATCCTCCGCTCAGGCTCAGCGCCAGCGCCGACGCCGGGAAGATCCAACCGAGCACGAAGGCGGCGTAGAGCTGCAGAGGAGGAGAAGGAGAGCTCGAAGGCTGCTGCTGCTGCGCGAAGAGCGCGGAGGTCAGCGCCGAGAGCAGCGGGGGGAAGCTCGTCGTTCTTTGAGCTGTTGTTGCCACGGCAGCAGCGGCAGCAGGGGCGACCGCCCACCTCCACGCCAGGAGCGACAAGAAGATGATCCCGTTGAAGCGGAAACACTGCGAGGCGGCGGTGCGCGCGCTCTCGGAGCGGGAGACGGAGGCCAGCGCGAGGTCGAGGCGACAGGCTTGCCTGAGGCCTCGAGCGAACGAGGAGAAGAACGGGAAGATCGATCGATGATGATGAAGAGTCTCTCGCCGCTGCTGCTGCTGCCGCTCTCTCGAGGCAGCGCCTCTCCGTTTCGGCATGGAGCCAGGGCGCTAGCTCCTCTCTCTCTCGCGCCTCTCTTCTCTCTAGCGTTGAAACGGAAGTGAGAGACGCACAGAGAGGGAAGAGAGAACGCGAGAAAAGGAGAACAAGAAAAAACTCAGTGATTTTCATTCCATTTACTTTTTTTTTTACACCTCCTTCGCCTTCTCCTTCCTCCTCTTCTCTTCCCGCCACCCCTCCACCGCCCTCTCCAGCTCCACCCGCGCCCTCTTTTTGACCCCCTTCTCGTCGAAAAAGGCACCCCCTCCGACCACCCCGACCTTCCTGTATTCTTTATGTTTCCCATAGAACGACAGCCAGTGCTCCAGGGACTGCACCGAGTCTGGGTCTCGGATGAGATCCCCGACCTCGTCAGTGAGGTCTCTGTCAAAGTCGCCGGTCGCGAAGGCGCGCGTCGCGTCCCTTCCTGCGAAGTGGCTGTAGTCTCCCCCGGGGCCGTAGTGTCTGCTGGTGGCGCCGACGTCGAAGACCTCCCCGGCGAAGGCGACGAGGATCGAGGCTTCTTTGTTCTTGTTCTCTTGCGACGACGAAGAAGAGGCGAGGAGGTCGCTCGGAGAAAAGACCCGAAGAGGAGGATGAGAAGAGGAGGAGGAAGATGAAGATGATGAAACAATAGTCGCAGCTCTCGCTTCCAGATTCCTCTCCATCCCGGCCAGAGCGGACCAGTGCAGCCCGGCGACAAGCAGCACCGAGATCAGCAGCGCCGCGACGAGCAGGAAGGCCGAGGAGGAGCCGTCGTCGAAAGAGGAGGAAGACGTCGTTGGTCGGGGTCGAGACGAAAAAGAGGTCGCCGTCGAAGCATTCATCGTTTCATCATCATCGTCGTCGCCTCTTCTTCGCCGCCGCCTCCTGCGGAAAAACCCTCCTAGAATCCCCTGGTTCGGCTTTGATCCTCTTTCATCGTCGTCGTCGAAGCCTCCTCCATCGGCTGAAGCACGAGGGGTGGCTGGGGTGATCTCCATGGAGGTCTAGCTTTTTTTCTTCTCGAGTTTGATCGGCTTGCTTTTCCGTCGAAGCGAAATTTTGAACTTTTTTTTTCAAAGGCGAAATTGCTCTCTCCACTTTTTTTCTTTCCTTTTCGATCCTCTTCTTCTTCCTCGACAATGCCTCCCTCAGCACGCGCGCTAAACGGCGCTGACACCGTCCTCTCGCCGCGAGCGACACGGAGGCACCAGCATCTCCCTCGCCGCGGAGACGTGCTCGCGGCGTCCGTCGCGAGCAGCGACGTGAGTGCGAGTTTTTTTTTCGACGGCGACGTTTTCGCTCTGCTGGCCGCTTTCTTCTTCTTCCCTCTTTTGCCATCGAATGCGTCGAGTCGCCCAGGCCCTTTTTACTCCTTTCTCGCCTCAAATTTGCGTATAGCCAGATGCGCGCTCTCAAGAAGACCACATCCACCTCAAAGACAAAGCTCACGAGTGGCGTTTTGAATTCCAAAACCTCCCTCGACCAACAATCCATCCATCAGGCGCCGTCGACCTCGACCTCGACCCCTTCTTCCTCAACGGCAACAACAACCCCTCTCCTCGCCTCCCGCGTCCGCGCCGACTTCCCCATCCTCGACCAGCTCCTCGAAGGGGACCGCAGGCTCGTCTACCTCGACAACGGTGCCACGTCGCAGAAGCCCCTGGCAGTGCTGCAGGCGATGGACTCTTATTACAGAAAAGACAACTCCAACGTGCACAGGGGCGTCCACCAGCTCGCCGCCAGGGCGACGGCCGGCTATGAGTCATCTCGCGCCAAGATAGCTAAATTCGTCAACGCCAGCAGCGACAGGGAGGTGGTGTTCACGAAGAACGCGACCGAGGGGATCAACCTGGTGACCAACAGCTGGGGGTGAGTTGAAAAGTTGAAAAGTTGTTGGAAGTTGAAAAGTTGAAAAAGTTAAAAGTTTTTTTTTTCTTCTTCTTCTCTTTTTCGTTTCGCGCGAAAGAACGAAAAACACTCTCACTTCTTTTCCTCTCTTTCTCTTCCTCCAAACCCCCCACCCCAACGACAACAACAACAACAACAACAACAACAAAAAACAGCGGCAAGTTCCTGAGGCCGGGCGACGAGATCGCGATCTCCGAACTGGAGCACCACGCCAACATCGTGCCATGGCAGCTGGTCGCAGCGAAAACAGGAGCAATCTTACGAATCGTGCCCCTGACCGCCGACAGGACCCAGATCGACGTCGAGGCTCTTTCCAAGATTTTAAAAGAAGGCAAAGTCAAGGTCGTGGCGCTGGCGCACGTGTCAAACGTGCTGGGCTGCGTGCTCCCGGCCGCGCGCGTCGCCGAGATGTGCCGCTCGGCCGGAGCGAAGTTGCTCCTAGACTGCTGCCAGACTTTGCCGACGATGCCCTGCGACGTCAGGGCCCTGGGCGCGGACTGGATTGTGGCCTCCGCCCACAAGGCCTGCGGTCCCACGGGCGTCGGGATGCTCTGGGGCCGGGAGGAAGTCCTGGAAACGATGCCGCCCTTTCTGGGTGGGGGCGAGATGATCGACACAGTCACTCTGAAGGAATCCACCTTTGCTCCCCCGCCGGCAAGGTTCGAGGCGGGAACCCCGGCGATCGCCGAGGCGATAGGCTTTGGGGCTGCCGTGGATTACCTGGAAGGGATCGGCGGGATGCGGGAGGTGGCCGCGGCCGAAGAAGAGCTGGGCGCGCTGCTGCACGAGGGGCTCGCGAAGATCGACGGCGTTCGCGTTTACGGACCGAAGTTTTCCTCTTCTTCTTCTTCGTCGCAGCGAGCAGCTCTGGCCTCTTTCAACGTCGAAGGGCTGCACGCCACTGACGTCTCCACCTTGCTGGACCACGCCGGTGTCGCGGTGCGCTCGGGCCACCACTGCGCGCAGCCGCTGCACTCTGTTTTGGGGTGCAACGCCTCGGCGCGGGCGAGCCCCTACTTTTACAACTCGTCTGCTGAAATTGAGGCCTTCCTGGAGGAGCTGCGAGGGGCGATCAAGTTTTTCAGGGACGCGGGGCTGTAGAAAATGGATAGGAGGAGAGACAGCGGGTTTTTGTGTAACGTTGGCAATAGAGAGAGAGCGAGTTCTTTTTTACAAGAAAAAAGTTAAAAATTTTAAAGCAAAATTTCTACTCTTCACTCTTTTCACTCCTCCTCCTCCTCGTCGTCGCTCCCGCACTCTGCGCACACGGCCAGCGGCGGCACCGGCTCGTCGTCCGCGACCCCGGCGCACCGCGTGTGGAACCAGCGCCCGCAGTGGTCGCAGCTGACCATGCGCTCGCCGTCGTCGTCGTGCGTGCCGCAGGCGAGGCAGTCGACGACCCAGTCCTCGATCCCTCCTGTTGTTGGATTTTTTTAAACGTGTTTTTCCGAGGTGTTTCCGGGAAGAATTTGGTAAAGTGAGTGGTCTGGGCGTGTTGGTGGCGGTCCGGAGAGCTCGAAAGAGGTGAAAAAGGGAAGGACATGGAGGTGGGGAAAGATGAAGAAAAAAGAACTTGAAAAAAGAGAGAGAAAAAGAAACGAAAACAAAAAAAGCACTAACCGGCGTGCCTGAGCGTCGCTTCCGGGTCAACGTTCTTCGCCGTCGCCGTCGCCACGCGCTGCAGCCCAACAGAAGAAGAAGGGCCAGACTCCACGATCACCTTGGTGATCACCGCGGGGGGCTCGAAGATGCGGTAGATCCCGGCAAAGGTCGAGCGCACTTCCTCTTTGAGAGCGGCGGCGCAGCCGCCGTCTTTCCCTCCCGCGAGCGAGAGCAGCGCCGAGGCGGGGACGACGACGGGCTCCGCGGGCGGGTCGCCGGAGGGGAAGACGCACGCGGCCCTCTCTGCTGCCGCGGCGGCGTAGGCAGCGGTCGCCTCCGGGTCCTCTTCCAGCAGAGAGTCGGACGCGGAAGCGACGGCCTTGCCCTTGCTGCCCTTGCCCTTCCCTTTCTTCTGTTGCTGCTGCTTCTGCTGCTGCTTCTGCTGCTTCTGCTGCTCCTTGAGCTCGCGCAGCCGCTGCTGCGAGGCACCCGCGGCGCCGATCGCCGGGAGGGAGTCCGCGACCGTGAGGGTGACGAGGACGCGCTCGAGACGCTCAACGTCGCCGCCCTTCTTCTGCCTCTTGTTCTTCGACGAGGAAGAAGGGCCAGAAACAGCTGAACCGCTCGCGGCGGCGCTCGCGGCGGCGCTCGCGAAAGCGGAGGCCGGCGGGCAGAGGTGGCCCCCGTAGTCCTTCGCAAAGTGCTTCACGTCCGCCAGCCTCCTCGCCGCCTGCGCCAGGTCCCGCAGCGCCTCCACGCCGGGCGAGGACCGCGGGGAAGGGCCGGAGAGGAAGAGGGCGGTGCTGGAGGCGGAACCCCGCGGAGAAGAGAGGGAAGAAGAAGGGTTTGAGGGAGAGCCGCTTCCGTTCCCGCGGAGCAGAGCGTCGTAGACGCAAGCGACGTCCCTGAGCACCTGCCCTCGGGCGTCTCCTCCCGGTGCCACGGCTGCTCCCGGGGTGTAAAAGGTCCAGGAGGGCGGGGGTGGAGGTGCGTGGGCCGCTGCTGCGGCGAGAGCTGCTGCCGTTCGCGCTGCGTTGCCGCCACCGCCATTCGCTCCTGCTCCTCCGCCTCCTCCTCCTCCTCCTCCTCCTCCTCCTCCAACTCCGTGCCCTGGCATGCTCCCCTGCCTGTAGACGGGCTGTTTGAGTCTCGCGCGTCTGGGCTGGCCCGGAGGTAAGATGAGAAGAGAAGCGGCGGCGGCAGCGGCAGCGGCAGCAGCAGCGCCGTTGCTGGCGTTGCCGTTGTCGTTCGCGTCGAAACCAACTCCACCACCTCCAACCCCGACTCCGACTCCGCCAACTCCTCCCCCCGCAATCGCCGCCGAGAGCGCGTCAGCCCGCAGCGACGCCAGCTCCCTCTTGAGCCGCTTCTGCTGTTTCAAGGCAGCAGCAGCGCCGTTCGCGGCAGCAGCAGTTGCGGCAGTTGCGGCAGTCGCGGCGGCGGCGTCGCTTCCAGCCTCGACCTTTCGCACCTTCCCGGCTCTCTCTCCTCCTCCTCCTCCTCCTTCTTCCGCCTTCGCCTTCCCCCCTGCCGCAGCTCCTCCGCCGCCGCTGCCGCGCTTCCTCCCCGGCGTCGGCGGAGGTTCCAGCGACGGGGCAGCGGTCACTCCTACTGCTGCTGCTCCCCTCCGGGTGCGGCCGGGGGAGGCAGGCGGCAGCGGCGGCGGAAGTTTGCCGTTTTCTCTCTTCGGTTCCTCCTTCTCTATTTCCTTCTCTTCCTCTCCAGAACTTCCTTCGTCCCTCTCGAGGTAGAAGAAGAGGGTCCGCAGCAGCGGGTGCAGCCCTCTGTGGACGCCACCCAGGCGAGGGAGGAACCTCCCGGCGAGCCCTCGCATGGTGGCCTCGGCGAGGGACTCGGCGGCGTCCTTGGAGAGAGGAGCGAAGGAAGAAGAAGAAGAAGAAGAAGAAGCGTTGGTTTTCTTCGTGGGGCTTTTCTTGTTTTTCGGCAGCAGCATTAGCGCCGTGACGACCCCTTCTTTGACGTCGGCCCTGGGCACCCAGCCGCTCTTTCCGCTCTTCAGGGTCTCCCGCGACAGGCGCGCGAGCGTCTCGGAGAAGGCCCTGACGGCGACCAGCGACGCCTCTCGCGGGAAGCGCGGAGGGAGGAGGTCTGCAGCTGCGGCGTCGAGAGACGACGATGCCGGCGCTCGTTGACTCCCGCAGGAAGAGACGACAACCCTCGGCAGCGGCGCCACCCTCGAGACCCGCGGCGCCTTGGGAGGGGCGCCGTCCATCGCCGGGAGCAGCTCGCGGGCCGGGTCCGCGACGTCGGATGCTCTCGCCGTCGTGACGGGCGGGGGCATCTGCGAGAACAGGAGGTGCTCGGCGGCGGCGAGCACTGCGCTTCCGCCGAAGGGAGCAGCGGGAGCGGCAGCCGTGGCGGGAACAGGAGGAGGCGCCGGCGGCTGCGAAGGAGGAGGAGGCAGCGGCTCGGGCTTCACTGCAGTAGCAGCTGCTTCGGTGGCCTCGTTCGCCGCGGCGAGAGCGGCGAGCGCGGTTGCTTTCCTCTCCGCCTCGACCGCCGCCCTCGCCGCCGAGGCCGCCGCCGCGACAACAACAGACGCGGCGGCAGCAGCAGCAGAAGAAGTCCCGGCTCCTGGAACACCGGGAGCGGGCAGGGCCATCGCGGCGGCGGCAGCCACGGGGGAAGACAGCAGGTCCAGCGCGGCCTCGAGCAGCTCCCCGAGGGTCTCCGGCGGCGGCGGCGGCTTTTTGGATGGCTTCTTGCTGCTGTTTTCGCCTCCGCCTCCGCCTCCGCCTCCGCCTCCGCCTCCGCCTCCGCCTCCGCCTCCGCTTCCGCTGCCGTGCTGCAGCAGCGCCGGGCGCGCCGAGTCGCACAGCCTGCGGATCACCCGGATGGCGTCCCTGGCCAGCGTGTCGGGCGGGGAGGAGCAGGCGGCGGCAGCGGCGCTACTGCTGCCAGCGGGGGCTCTGGCGGCGGCGTTGGCTGCAGACCTCAACCCCGAAAGCAGCGGCGCGAGCTCCGCGCCGCTCGCGGCCGCGGCGGCCTTCCTCCAGGTCGCCCTCTTCGTGCCGTGCCCTCCCCTGCCAAACCCGTACCCGAACCTCCCGTACCACGTCCTCTGGTGCGCCGACGAGGCCAGCAGCACGCGGAGCTCGACTCCCCCCTTGTTGGAGACGTCTTCGACCGTGACGACCCGGGCCCTCACGAGCAAGCAGCTCCTCTCCCAGATCCCCATCAGTTGAGCGCCCGTCAATCCAGAGGAGCCGCCTTCGCGCCCGTTGACTCGGAGCAAGTGGCCGAAGCCGTTGGCGTGGAGGCAGCCGTGGAGGAGGTGGGCGGAGGAAGCCAGAGAGCGGGAGAGGGCCGAGGCGGCCTCTCGCGAAAGGGGGTCGGCAAAGGGGTCGGGTGCAGAGTTTTTGCTGCTCGTTCCGCCGCTTCCGCCTCCTCCTCCGGTCGCCAGTGCCGCTCTGGCCCCGGAGACGGGGAACGAGGAGAACGGGGCAACTGAAGACGACGAAGTCGACGCTGCGGCGCCGCTTGCCGCTCGGGCGGCGGCGGCGTTGGCCTTCAGAGACGAAGGAGGAGGAGGGGCGAGGGGGGTTCGGGGGACGATGAAGTGGTAGCGAGCGCTGCACACCGGGTGCGTCTGCCAGCCTGCGACAGAGATAAAGAAGAAGAAGAAGAAGAAGAAGAAGAAGAAGAAGAAGAAGAAGAAGAAGAAGAAGAAGAAGAAGAAGAAGACGGCGGAGAAGCGGGGGAAAAAAGGGCGTGAGCGAATAAAGGCGGGGGGAGGAGAAAGAAGGGAAAAAAAAACCCAAACCTCGACGACGAAGAAAAAAAACGAAGAAAAAGACCAAAAACCTCACCGATGACCCTGCACTGATCGCACACCAGTGGCGCCTCCGCGTCCAGCCCTTCTTCGACGATGTAGAGCGGAGGAGGAGGCGGCGCAGGAGGGGACCCCCGGGGCCAGGCGAGCGGGACCAGCCAGGCGCGGAGCGGGGCTCCTCTTTCTTCTCCTTCGGGTTTTTTCTTGCGGCTGCCGCCGCCGCCGCCGCCTTTCTCTTCTTCGCTCAAAGAAACGAGCCGGGGCGGCGTCGGGAGCTCTTGTGCGAGCCCGCTCCGCAGCACAAAGTCGAGAACGTTGGCCCTGAACCCGGCTATGTACGGCGCTGGGGGAGAGGCGAGCCAGGGGACGGGCCGCGAGGGCGGATTCGAAGAGCGCATTTGGACGAAGAAATGGACGAATCGACGAGCCTCTCTTTTTTCCGGAAAAAAACTCTCTTTTCGCGCCGCGTTTTCGACCACTGCTTGTGCTCGAATTCGGATTTTCGATTAGCCAGGGCCAAGTTCTTGATAATCTCTTGGGCCTTGAGGGAGAAGCGAGGCGTAAAAAAGTGGGGAAGGGGGTGTCTTCCTTCTTTGTTTGTAGAAAAGGAGAGCGGATTCAAAAGTCTCCCCCGACTGAGAGAGAGAGACAAAAATGAAGAAGGCGAGAGCAAGAGCAACTTCACTTTTCGATTTTCGCCGAAAAATGTCGAGCTCCATCGGAGCCCCGCTCCTCTCCCTCTCCCTCACGCCCCTGCCCTCTACCGCCGTCGACGATGGCGCCCGCGCAAGGTTGTGGATGTGCCCTATCGACATGCACGACGCCAGACTGCGGTCCGGGGCGACGGTGGCGGTGACGAGACATTCAGATTCGTTGCATGCGGCGGCGACGGCGGCGACGGCGGAAACGGCGACGGCCAGCCGTTCTCGACCCCGACCTCCTCCTCGTGGTCTGTCGCCGACGCCGAAAACTTCCCTCCCTGGCTCCACGATCGTGCTCGCCGACGCCTGGCCCGGTCCCAAGATCGCCAGGGGAAGGGCGAGCCCCTCCAGGGCACTGGCGGCGTCTCTGGGGCTGTTGGAGGAAGAAGAGGAGGGGATGAGAAGCAGCAACAGAGGAGGTCGAGGTCAGTCGCCTTCTTGTTCTTCCTCAACAGAGGGAATCGCCGTCTCCCTCTTAGCGCCGCCGCCTCCCGCTTCAAACGAGGACGCAGAAGAGGCGGCAGCAGAGCTCGTGCTCCGACCTTTAGAGGAAGAAGAATCGGAAGAAGGAGGATCACCGAGGAGCCCTCTCTGGGGTCCCAGGCAGCGCGCCGCCATCGCCGCGCTCGCGGCGAGGCGCGCCGCCGGCCGCCGCTTCCTCCTCGGGAACACCTTCGTGGTCCCCTTGCTGGGCCGCGACGCGCCGTTCGAGGTGATGAAGATCGTCGTCCGTTCTTCGGGCCCCTCGACGAAGGGATCGCTGCTCTCCGGGTGGGAGGCGGCGAGGGTCGGGCCCGGGACCAAGGTTCGAGTCGTTGTTGAAGCAAACGACGACGACGAAAACGGAAACGGAAACGGCAGCAGCGTCAGCGACGACAGCGACGACAGCGACGACAGCGACGACGAGGAAACCGCAGCAGCAGCTTCTCCTCCTTCTGCTTCTTCTCTCTACGACGACGACGGCGACCCTCTCGTCACGGAAGCGGCCAAGGCGGCAGCGAGAGCCGCGGAGAGGGCAGTGGGGGGTGGGCCCTCTGGCCCCGCCGCCCGCGCCGCCGCGGCCGCCGCGGCGACGGGGGCCCGAGCCCTCCGCGGCGCCCTCTCACGCGCCAGAACAGCAGCAGCAGCAGCAGCAGAGAGCAATGCTGACGGTTTCGCGTCCCTTGGCGGGGTCGAAGCCCTCTCGAGGCGCCTCCGCGACCTCGTCAGCTTGCCACTCTGCAACCCGGGGGTCTTCTCCCTTTACGGCCTCCGCGCGCCGGCCGGGGCGGTGCTCCACGGTCCCCCCGGCACGGGTAAGACGGCGCTGGCCACAGCTGCCGCGGCGGACGCGGCGCTGACCCTGATGGCAGAAGCGGAGGAGAAGAGCGGGAAGAGCGGACGAGAGAGCGGGGAGCCTTTCCTGTCCCTGTTTGTCGTTGGAGGCGCCGAGGTCGTGCGCGCCGCGGCGGGCGCCTCCGAGGCGGGGCTCCGCGGAGTTTTCGCCGCCGCCAGAGCTGCCGGTAGGCCCTCCGTGGTTTTCCTGGACGAGGTCGACGCTCTGGCCCCTGCGCGAGGAGGAGGGGGCAAAGGGAGTGGAGGTGGAAGCGGAGGAAGTGGAAGCGGCGCCGTCGCCCCCGCTGTGGCGGCGGCCGCCGCGGCCTCGGGCGCCTCTGCCCGCCTCTCTTCGGCGCTCGCGGCGGAGCTCGACCTCATCTCTTCCTCCTCGGGAGGCCCTTCTCGGATCGTCGTGCTCGCGGCGACCAACAGGCTGGAAGCCGTAGACCAGGCGCTGCGGAGGCCGGGGAGGCTCGACGCCGAGGTCGAGGTGCCCCCGCCGGGCGCCGACGGGCGCGCCGCCATCCTCCGCTCCTACCTTTCTTCAAACTCTTCAAACTCTTCTTTGAACTCTCCGCCTGCTGCTCCTGGGGTCCTCCGCCGGCATTCCTTGACCGAGAGGGACGTCCGGAGGCTCGCCGACGCCGCTCACGGCTTCGTCGGGGCGGACCTGGCCCTGCTCGTGAGGGAGGCAGCGAGCTCCGCGCTGCGGAGGGTGGTGAGGAAGAAGGCGAAAGAGGAGGAGGAGAAGAGGAAAAACGCCGCCGCCGACAACGGAGAAAAGGACGGAGAATTTCCTCCTCGAAAAAATGCTGCTCGAGACTCGCGGGGAGGAGGAGGAAGCGACCCGGACTCCCCCGACCTCGTCGTCACCAGGGAGGACTTCGACGCCGCCCGCAGGGTCGTCCGCCCCTCGGCGATGCGCTCCGTCGCCCTGAGGCTGCCGCGCGCGAGGTGGGGGGACGTCGGAGGGCAGCAGGTCGCGAAGTCGCGCCTCCAGGAAGCTCTCGCGACGACGAATTCGAATTCGAACTCGGGTTCGGCTTCTCCAAACTCTTCTTCCTCGACCTCCTCCGTTTCGAAAGACCCCGCGCTTCTTGGGGTGGCCCCACCCGCGGGTATCTTGCTATATGGACCTCCGGGGTGCTCCAAAACGCTGCTGGCGCGAGCCGCCGCGAGGGAGTCGGGGAGGAACCTGTTTGCGGTGAGAGTGAAGTTTTTGGTTTTTTCCATTCTTTTCTTTCTTCAAGGTCTCAAAACAAAAAAAACTCAACTCACTCTCTTTCTCTCTCTCTCTCTCTCTCTCTCTCTCTCTCTCTCTCTCTCTCTCTCTCTCTCTTTCTTCCTACCACCTCCCCCCCTCCCAAAAACAAACAGGTCAAAGCAGGAGAGCTCCTCAGCTGCTACGTGGGCGACTCGGAACGTGCCGTCTCTTCGTTGTTCAAGGCCGCGAAAGCCGCTTCGCCCTCGCTCGTGTTCTTCGACGAGATCGACGGCTTGGCCCCGAAGCGGGAAGAAGAAAGCGCCGACGGTAAAAACATGGTATCGACGGCCACGAACGAGGCCAGCGCGAGGGTCGTGGCGCAGCTGCTGCTGGAGCTCGACGCCGTCGCGGCGCTCGCGGACAGAAGCTCTTTGGATTCCGCTTCCTCTTCTGCCGGCGTCGCCCCCGTCGTCGTCGTCGCCGCGACCAACAGGCCGGACAGGGTCGACCCTGCCTTACTAAGGCCGGGGAGGCTCGAGAGGAGGATCCACGTGGATCCCCCCGTCGGTTCGGAAGAAAGGGAGGAGGTGCTGAGGGCGGCGGCGAGGAGGTGCCCGCTGGCGGGGGACGTCGAGCTGCGGGCGGTGGCGGAAGCGACGGAAGGGTGAGTTTTTAAAGTTTTTGATGATGATTTCTTGTTTCATGTCTCTAATTTTTCTATTAACCCTGATTCTAACTTTTTCTCAAAAAAAAAAAAATCTTCCCCCCCTCCCCAAAAAAACCCCTCTCCCCCGCAGCTTCACCGGCGCCGACCTCGCCGCGCTGGTCCGCTCGGCCGCCACGCTCGCCGCGGAGGAAGGGGACGACGGAGCCGAGAGCGTGGGCGCGAGGCACTTTGCCGAGGCGCTGAAGGGGGCGCGGCCTTCGAGGAGAGTTGGAGGTGGAGGAAGCGGAAGCGGCAGCGGAAGCGGCAGCGTGGAAGAAAACGGCAAGGAGGCCGAGCCGGTCTTTGCGTCGTTCTCGCGGCCGGGGCTCGGCTGATTTGTAACAAAATAATGATCGTCATCGTCATTCTTTCGATTGAATTTTTCTTTTTTCACGGTGTTGCGGGGACGACTGAAGTGGAAAAAAAAAGCAAAAAAAAAACTCTATTCATTGTCTCTTCTCTCTGGTTCTACTCAAAATCGAGTTCTCTGTCTGTCTCTCTCTTCACTGTGCCACCGCAGCAGCAGCTGCAGCAGGCGCCGCCGCGTCCTCAATCACAGCAGCAGCTCCTCCTTCCTCCCCTTCCCCTCCCTCAGAGGCGGTCGTCGCAGCCCTCACCCTCCTCTTCCTCGCCCCCTTTGCCTTTTCTTTCTCGGCAGCTGCGAGCACCGTGTCCGCCCTCTCCTCGAGGAACCGCCGCAGCGTCGACGAGCCGAGGGCGCCGCCGCTGGCGCCCCCCTCTGCCACGGCGTCGTGCGTGGCGGAGTAGAGGACGAAGCGGGCGCCGTCGCTCAGAGCCGCCGCGGAGCCGAAGCAGGGCGCGAAGAGCGCGGCGAGCGGCGCGAGGAGTTTTAAAGGCCAGAGCGGCCTCGACCGGATCACGATCTGCGGCGGGAGCTCCTGCGGCTTTGGCGAGGGGCGCTGGGGAGTGGCGGAGGAGGGGGTGGATGGCAGTGGTGGAGCGGCGGCTCCTGAAGTAGCAGCAGCAGCAGCAGCAGCGGCAGCAGCAGCGGCGGCTTCGGCCGCCGCCTTGCTCGCCGCCGCCGCCGCCCTCAGCTTCGCCGCCGCCACCTCCGCCGCGAGCGCCGCCATCGACCGCAGCGTGAACACCTGGGGCCCCCCCACCGGGATCTCGCGGACGATTTCAGCGTTCGATCCCGACGACGAAGAGCTTGTGGCGGCCTCGATCTCCTCGCGCACGAGTTTCGCGACGTCGCGGCCGTCGACGGGGTTGATCTTGGTGCCTCCATCCCCGGTCAACACCACATCTTTTTTGTTTCCGGTGAGTAAGGGTTCGAGCAGCCACGAGCTCATGTCCCGGAAGAAGGCCGTGGGGCGCAGGATCCGGACTTTAAGGGTCGTCGGGGGAGGCTGGGGGCCTTTCCCCTTCTCGCTCCCGGAGACGGCGGCCGCAGAGGCCGCCTTGGCAGCCTCGGCCTTTGCGGCGGCGACCACTGTGTCCACGGCCTCCTCTTTCGCCTCCGAGATGGCCTCGCGCCTCCTGGACTCTTTGCCCTCGAAGGTGGCCACCATGACGAAGACGCGCAGGACCGGAGAAGAAGAGGAGGAGGAGGTAGAGGTAGAAGGAATCGAGGCGAGTCTTGCCTGCTCGAAAAACGCGAGCGTCCCGTCGCGGTCGACGCTCCAGACGCTGCCGTCGCGCCTGTCGAAGCTGCGCACGCCCAGGGCGGAGACGGCCGCGGTGGCCCCGTCGCAGCACCCGGCGATGGTGTCGGGCCGCGTGACGTCGCCGTGCCAGAGCTCGGCGCCGAGCCTGGAGAGGCGGGCCGCGACCGCGGAGGAGGAGGTCGAAGGGGTTGTTGTTGAAGAGGAGGAGGAAGAGGTCGTCGTCACCGCCGCCGTCGCCTTCGCCGTCGATGTCGATGCTGCCCCTGCTGCTGCGTTCCTCACGATGGCCCTGACCCGGAACTTGCCGCTCTTGACGAGCTCCTTGACGACCTGGCTTCCCACGTGTCCCGTCGCTCCGGCCACGACGACGAGCGGGAGGCCGGCGTTCTTCGAGGAGGCGCTGTTCTTGTTGGAAGGCATCGAAGAAAAAGAATTCGATGGATAAAAAAAGCAAACAATCGTTCTCTTTCTTCTTCTTTCTCTTTTCCTTTCTTTCGCCTTTCGCCCTTTGCTCGAGACGGCAGCAGGCCGAATTCGACGAGGGCGTGACCTGGTAACGGTCAAGTACGAGCGTGAAAGCGTGCGAGAGGGGGCGGAGGTGCGGCGGAACACCGCGCGAGAGGGAGGGAGAAGGAGCTGTTCAGGTAGCGGAGTTGAAAAGAGAAACAAAAATGTTCGAAAAATCGAGTTTACTTTTCTTGTCCTTCGCTCGAGAGAAAAACCAACGGAGAGAGCTCGAATGCTTTCTTCCTCGCTCTCCTGTCGCCCCCGAGCCTCCGCTGCTCTCAATTCCAATGTCAAGAGGTTCTCAACATCATCGAGATGCGACGCAGCAACAGCAGCGGTGGCGAAGAGGTCGTCGTGGAGAGCGGCGCCGCGAAGAAGAAGAAGGACAGAGCGGATGGCGATGCTGATGCTCTCCCCTCGCAATCTCGACCTCGACCTCCTCGGCTCTCTTCCGCCGCCACCTCGAAGCCTCGGCGGGGCCGGGAGCAGCTTCGACCCTTCCGAGGGGCTGGCCGACGCGGCCGAGGACCTGCTCAGGGCGCTGCGGGCCGAGCCGGAGGGCGGGAGCAGCAGCAGCAGCAGCAGCAGCAGCAGCAGCAGCAGCAGCAGCGGCGGTGGAGGCGGAGGAGACGGCAGAGGAGGAGGAGGAGAAGGCACCGAAGACAGCCGCGGCCCGGCGGCGCGCAGGGCGGACGAGCTCGCCTCTGACGGCATGTGGCCCCTCTACCAGGCCCTGGGGGACTTTGCCGAGCTGCTGGACCTGGCGGACAAGGGAGGGAACGACGACGACGACGAGGACGACGATGAAGGAAACGGGAACCGAAACAGCGACAGCGACAGCTCCTTCGGAGGAGCGAGCACTGACGCAGAGGCCCTCTCTTTACTCCGCTCCAACCCCTCTCTGCTGCTGCTGCCTCGCTCGGAGCTGGCCAGGAGGATGGTGCTGCTGAAGAGGGCAGCGGGCGCGGGGGCGGACGCGGCCTCCCTGGCGAGGAAGCTGCCGTGGCTGTGAGTTTTTTTTTTTTTTTTTTTTTTTTCTTTTTTTGTTTTTTT